>Ga0172380_10003880_pt1 | contig 19907 bp, 16 predicted proteins | sample Leawe162metaG_FD_119747 | JGI IMG/M metagenome (GOLD analysis project Ga0172380, IMG submission 119747) | Leachate microbial communities from a municipal landfill in Southern Ontario, Canada - Leachate well 162 metaG | ecosystem: Engineered > Solid waste > Landfill > Unclassified | place... | reverse complement strand
GATATAAAACAATACAATCAACAGTTATTTTGATTATTGTGGATATATTACTTGCTACATTTTCGTGTAGTTTCACTGATTTGCAGTCACTTAGAAAAAAATCAGGGGGAAGTTAGGCTAAGGTTCTCATTAAAAAAAACACGAGCGCTACGGATGCCTATTTGCCGGATATTCCTCGCGACCGATAAACACCGCGGAAAATGGGGTCAGGCATGGTTTATCGATGTCAAGCTTGACGGATGTAGCAACAGTTGGAACTGGGGTCAGGGTTCAAAATCTTGCATTTTCTGGTAAAGCCGCTTGCGCTGAGCGGGATATTTTCTTCGTCGGATGGGTGAAATCGGGCTCCGCAAGGTTGTGAGAATGTGATGGCGGAGCAGGGGAGCTCGGAAAGGTGTTTCCGGCGAGGGCACCGAAAACGCCACGCGGGGGCGCGTGTGCTCCCCGGACGGGAATTTCGCAAACCGCTTTCGGAATTACCCGCCTTGTTTCCAAGGATTGAGCAGGGGAACTTCATCCGGGTAATCGCCGGTGTTCCTTGTGACGAGGACCAGGTTGTGGGCGAGTGCGGTGGCCGCGATGAGGCTGCCGAGAACCGGGAGGTGGCGGCCCTTGCGTTGATGCCGGGCGCAGAGTTGTCCCCATTCGCGCATGACCTGGCCGGTCGGCGGCAGCAGGCGGTTTTCGGACCAGCGGTCCAGGCGCTCAAACCATGCGGTGATCTCTTTTTTCCGTTTGCCCGCCGGGAGGAGTTCGATGCCCTTGACGATTTCTCCGAGGGAGATGGTGGAGAGATACGCTTCGTGATCGTGGGCATCCAACCAGTCCATGACCGCTTCATCGGGCTTGGGGGACTCGCTCAAGACATCGGTGTCGAGCAGGAATCCCATTTTACTCAAAGCGGAGGGTACGACCGACATCCTTGTCACGGGAAATCTTCCATCCCTTCACCGGGCATTCGCGCAGAACAGTCGAAAGCTTTTCCCTGCCCGTCTCGCGGGCATATTGTCCGGCGTCAACAATGACGACGGTGGCACGGCCATGCCGCGTAATGGTCTGGGGACCGTCGCTCAACGCCAGGTCCACCACCTCGCTGAACCGGTTTTTGGCCTCTTGTAATTGCCACGTTATGTCCATTAGAACCAGCCAGTCTGGCCAGAATGTCAACAAGGAACGGGACGGTTTGTCGCCATTTGCTGTTTTGAGGATGTGCTGGCAGCGAGGAAGGGTGTTTTCGGCGGGGGCGCCGAAAACGACACGCGGGGCGCGTGTGCTTCCCGGAAGAAAGCCACATGTGGGCAGATCCTCAACAGGACTGTCTCGACGGTGCCGCCCATGCAGCCCGGCATGTTTTTTTCTATCGACCCGGAGTGGTGGAGGAAGCGGGGGATGCCTTGGCGATTGTTGCGGGAACGGTGATGGCTTTTTGTTCGGGGGATTTTTGGATCGTGGGCCTGCAAATTTTCAGCAGTGCCGAAAAGAGTTCGATGGCGGAGTCGTTGAAGGTGTTCCGCCCTACGCGATGCGTTCGAGGAGGAAGGGCTTGAGGTCGGCGATGGCGAGGCGTTCCTGCTGCATCGAGTCGCGGTGGCGGAGCGTCACGGTGCCCTCTTTTTCGGGGCCATTTTCGCCGATGGTATCGAAGTCCACGGTGATGCAAAAAGGTGTGCCGGCTTCATCCTGGCGCCGGTAGCGGCGGCCGATGGCTCCGGATTCGTCGTAGAAAACGTTCATGTCGCCGCGCAGGGATTGGACGATTGCGCGGGCGGTCTCGACGAGGGCGGGTTTGTTTTTGAGGAGCGGAAAGACGCCGCACTTGATCGGGGCCATGCGGGGATGGAAGCGCATGACGTTGCGGGTCTCGGACTTGCCCCTGTCATCGGTCACGATCTCCTCGGCGAAGGCCTCGCAGAGGAGGGCCAGGACTGTGCGGTCGGCTCCCGCGCTGGGCTCGACGACGTGGGGAACGAAACGCTCCTTCGTCTCCTCGTTGTAATAGTCGAGCGGCTTGCCGCTGTGCTCGATGTGCTTCGAGAGGTCGTAGTCCGTCCGGTAGGCGATGCCCTCGAGTTCGCTCACGCCGAACGGGAACTCGTATTCGAGGTCGTAGGTTTTTTTGGAATAGAACGCGCGATCACCATCGGGGATGTCGTTGATGTGGATCTTCGAGCGGGGAATGCCGATGTCCTCGTAGAATTTGAGGCGTTGCTCAAGCCAATAGTCGGTGAGCTTGAGCCCGTCCTCCGGGCGGCAGAAGTATTCGATTTCCATCTGCTCGAACTCGCGCGAGCGGAAGATGTAGTTGCGGGGGTTGATCTCGTTGCGGAACGCCTTGCCGATCTGGGCGATCCCGAACGGGAGCTTCTGGCGCGAGGTGTCGAGGATGTTGCGGAACTGGACGAACATCGCCTGGGCGGTCTCGGGGCGGAGGTAGACGAGGTTGTCGTCGCTCTCGACCGGGCCGGCGTAGCTTTTGAACATGAGGTTGAACGCGCGCGGTTCGGTGAGGTCGCGGCTGCCGCAATTCGGGCAATATTTCGCGCCGTCCTTTTCCGGCAATTGGTCGGCCCGGTGCCGGGTTTTGCACAACCGGCAGTCCACCATCGGATCCGAGAACGTTTCCTCGTGGCCGGAGGCTTTCCAGACCGCGCGGTTCATGATGATCGAGCCGTCCATGCCTTCCATGTCGTCGCGCTCGCGGACGTTGCGCTTCCACCAGAAGTCCTTGAGGTTCCGTTTCAACTCCACGCCGAGCGGGCCGTAGTCCCAGAAGCCGTTGATCCCGCCGTAGATCTCGGAGGATTGAAAAATGAAACCGCGCCTCTTGCAGAGGCTCACAATTTTTTCCATGCGCAGGGAAGACTCGTCTTTGGCCATAATGAGAACCGCCCATCAAACCCGACCGCCGCCAGGCCGTCAACGCAGCAGTCGGGATTTATCCCTGAACAGCCAGCATCCCCACGATCTGGCCGGAGGCATTTTCGACCACCACGGGGACGAGCGGAGGGATCGACGCCATGGCGGCGGTGAGCGGAACATCCCCTTGGATCCTGGCCACCGGCTGCGCCAAGTCGTCAACGAAACGGGCACCGAAGCCGTCGGCCATGGCCTTTTCCAAAGCGAGAACGCTCACGATCCCGACAGCGCGAAGCCCGTGGTCCACGACCGGAAAAACCCCCTGCCTGCCCGCCCGGGCGAACGCCAGCGCGTGCGTGACCGGCGTGCCGGTCGGAATCGAGGAATAGCCGGAAAACATCACGTCCGAGACCTTGCGGTTGCCGGCCCCGGTGCGGAAACGCGCATACGCGAGCTCCTGCTGGGCTCCGACAAAGACGAACATCGCGATAAAGAGCAGCATGCTCGGCCCTCCGGAGAAACTCCACACGGCGAAACCCACCGCCAGCCCCTGGCCGACGCGGGCCGCGATCGTGGTGGCCTGCGCGTAGTCCATCACCATTGCGAGCAGCGCCCGCAAGACCCGGCCGCCGTCCATCGGGAACGCGGGGATAGCATTGAAAACCACCAGCATGACATTCACGTAGAGCAGATTCTCCACCAGGCCTCCTCCCCGCTCGATATCGGCGAGATCCGACATCCGAAGCTTTGCGGCCATGAAGGCGACGAGCGCCAGGGCGATGGCCACGTTGACCGCCGGCCCGGCGACGGCGACGGCGAGCTCCTGCGCCGGCTTGTCGGGCATGCGCTCGAGCCGGGCGACGCCCCCGATTGGCAGCAGCGTGATATCCGGGGTGCGGATCCCGTAGACGCGCGCCGCGAACGCGTGGCCGAACTCGTGGAGGAGCACGCAGAGGAAAAGCAGCAGCGTGAACCCCACCCCCTCGATCGCGCCGCGCACCCCGCCCTGCTGCCAGTAAACCGCCCCGAAATACGCCAGAACCAGCAGGAACGTGACGTGGATTTTCACTTCGATTCCGGCGACCCGGGCGACTTTAAATGACCAGCGCATAAAAATTTGGTTTTCCGTGGGAGCGGTTTGGCATTATCACACCCGTCTCGTGAAGGGCCGCCGCAACCGTCGGTCCAACAGATAATTCAGAAAACAGAAAAAGAAAATGCCATTACCCAAAGTGCTCGTGGCCGATCCGGTTTCCCAGCGAGGCATCGAAGAACTCTCCGCCGGCGGCACCCTCGATGTTGTCGTCAACACCGGTCTCAAGGAACCCGCTCTCATCGCGCTGATCCCGGAATTCTCCGCCCTGGTCGTCCGCAGCCAGACGAAAGTCACCGCCGCCGTGCTCGATGCCGCGAAGAAATTGAAAGTCGTCGGCCGCGCCGGGGTCGGCGTGGACAACGTCGATGTGGACGCCGCGACGCGCCACGGGGTCATCGTGATGAACACGCCCGGCGGCAACACGATTTCGACCGCCGAGCACGCGTTCTCCCTGCTCCTGAGCATCGCCCGCAGCATCCCCCAGGCGGATGCCAGCGTGAAGGCCGGCAAGTGGGACCGCAAAAAATACGAGGGCGTCGAGCTTTACAACAAGACGCTCGGCATCCTGGGCATGGGCCGCATCGGCACCGAGCTGGCGCGCCGCGCGATCGCCTTCGGCATGCGCGTCGTGGCCTACGATCCTTACCTCTCGGTCAGCCGCGCCCGCAGCCTCCAGGTCGAGCTGGTCGAGGACCTCGATGCGCTCGTGCCGCAGGCGGATTTTCTCACGATGCACATGCCGCTCACCGACGAGACCCGCCACATGCTCGACGCCCGGCGACTCGCGCTCTGCAAAAAAGGCGTGCGGATCGTGAACTGCGCCCGAGGCGGACTCATTGACGAAGTGGCCCTCGGCGAAGCCCTGAAATCCGGCCATGTTGCCGCGGCCGCGCTGGACGTTTACGAGGTCGAGCCCCCTTCGGCGGAATTCGCGCTGCGTTCGCTTCCGAACATCGTCTTCACGCCGCATCTCGGAGCCAGCACGGCCGAAGCCCAAGAAAACGTGGGCATCGAAATTGCCCAGGCGATCCGCGCCGCCCTCCTCGAAGGAGAAATCCGCAACGCCGTCAACATGCCGAGCATCGACGCCAAGACCGCCGCCGTCGTGAAGCCGTACCTCACGCTCGGCGACAAACTCGGGCGTTTCGCCGCCCAGCTTGCGCCCAAGCGCAACGACCGGATCGTTATCACCTACGGCGGCAAGGCCGTCGAAATGCCGACCGAGGCGATCAGCCGCGCGATCCTTACCGGGTTTTTGAAAAATGCGGGTGGCGAGGAAGTCAACAGCGTCAACGTCCGCACGATGGCCTTGACGCTCGGCCTCAACGTCGAGGAAATCCGTTCGAGCGAGCAGACCGACTTCCACGAATGGCTCCACGTCGCGGTCTTCAGCGGCGACAAAAAGGTCTCCGTCGGCGGCACGTTCTTCGGCGCAAAAAACGACCCGCGGATCGTCCGCGTCAACGGCCGCCCAGTCGAGGTCACCCCTTCCGGCGTCGTCCTGCTTCTCGAAAACAAAGACCGCCCCGGCCTCGTCGGGCACATCGGAACGCTCCTCGGCAAAGAGAACATCAACATCGCCAGCATGAGCCTCTCCCGCATCGAACAGGGTGGCCGCGCGCTCACCCTGCTCAACCTCGACAGCCTCCCCGACGCCGCCGTCCTCGACCGCCTGTCCGCCGACGCCGACATCTTCGCCGCCCAAGTGATATCGCTTTAGCCCGGATTTAGCGATTCCTCACGCAGAGAGCGCGGAGGAAAACGATTTTCGGCGTGTCCGCTATTCCTCCTCGCGGCTTCCGCGGGTGAACCGGAGGGCGAGGACAAAAATGACAGGGAGCAGGGTGCCCAAGGCGGCTCCGAAGGGCTGGTTGCGCCCGGAGATGAACTGGTTGAAAATCACCTCGCCGATCGTGGGGACGACGACGAACAACACCAGCCAGGCCGCGAGGCCGGGCTTGCGGCGGAACCCCCTGTCCGCCGCGGTCAGAGTGGCTGCCGCCAGGCCGGCCATCGGTTACTGGACTTTCAGCGAAGTGACGATTTCGTCGATCTTCGAAGCCTGCTGCCCGATATCCTCGAAGGTCTGCATTTTTTTGATGTCCTCATCCGCCGGGAAGCTGGCGGGATTGGCAAGCTGCGCGGCGGTGAGCAGTTCGCGCGCGGCGAGGTTCGGGTTGAGGTAGGGGAACGCATCGGAGATCTGCTTGCTGACATCCGGGCGCAGGATGAAGTTCATGAAGGCTTCCGCATTTTCGACATTCCGGGAGGCCTTCGGAATGGCCAGGCTGTCGATGAACAGGTGCGTTCCCTCCGAGGGCTGCACCCATTTGAATTTCTTGTCTTCGTTCAGAAGGATCGCCCCCTCGCCACCCCAGACGATGCCAAGGGCGACATCGCCGTTCAACAACGCGGTCTTCGGGCTGTCGGAATCGTACACTTTCACCAACGGCAGCCACTTCGCGACGAGCGGCTTCACTTTTTCCAGGTTTTCATCGGTGACCTGGTTGATCGGGGTGCCCTGGGTGAAAAATCCCCATGTCACGATTTCCCGCGCATCGTCCAGGACCACGATGTTCTGCTTGTATTGGTCCTGGAACACATCGGTGAATCCCTTGATGTCACCCTTCACCAGATCGGTGTTGACGACAATGCCGACGGTTCCCGCCATGAAGGGCACGCTGAACTTGTTGCCCGGATCGAACGACATGCCCAGGAACTGCGGGGCGATGTTCTTGAGGTTGGGAACCTTCGCGTGGTCGATCGGGTGGAGGAGCCCCTCCTTCACGAGGGCGCCGACGACATATTCGCTGGGTTGGATGATGTCGTAGCTCCCGCCTCCGGCCATGAGCTTCGCGAGCATCTCCTCGTCCGAAGCGTAGTTCTCGACCGAGACCTTGATGCCGGTCTCCTTCGTGAACTGGTCGATCACCGATTGCGGGATGTATTCCGACCAGCAAAAGACGTTGAGTTTGTCGCTGGCCGCGGATTTCTGCTCCGGTGTGGGCGAGGGTTGCTCTTCGATTTTTTGCTGCCCGGAGGGGGCGGGTGCCGCCGGGGGTTTCCCGCATCCGGCCAGCGCAAGCGCTGCCAGTGCGGCCATCAGGGTGAGGTGTGGTTTCATGTGGTTTTTCTGCTGCTGATGAACTGGCTGAGAATGACAATGCCGACGGTCCCCAGAATAAAGAGGGAACGCAATGCGTTCAACTGCGGATTGCGGCCGACCTTCGCCATGCCGAAGACCTTGAGCGGGAGCGTCTGGTCTGGGCGCCGGTCGTGAAGACGCTGACGATGTATTCATCGAGCGAGAGCGTGAAGGGCATGAGCGCGCCGGATATGATCGCCGGCATCAGATAGGGGACGATCACTTTCCAAAAGGCCTGAACCGGTGTCGCCCCCCGGTCCATCGCGGCCTCCTCCAGGAAGGGGTCGATCCCCTGTGGACGCCCGCCAGCACGAACGGAAAACAAAATGTCGTATGGGCGATGATCAGCGTCGTGAAGCCGAGCGGGATGTCCAGCAGTTGGACGAAAAGGACGAGCAGGCTCACGCCCATGAGGACTTCTGGCATGACCATCGGGACGAAGATCAGGGTCCGATGGCGCGCTGGAAGGGGAACCTGTACCGGTAAAGCATCCACGCCCCGATGGTTCCAAGCGCCGTCGCAAGGACGGTGGTCGCGCACGCCACGAGGAGGCTGGGCGGATCTCCCGCCTTTGACTCTCTCCTGCCATTGTGATAAATGTGTCCCCCAATGAGCGCTCTTCCAAGGCCATCCCTGACTGCGGTCGAGTATCTCGCGATCGAGCGCGCCGCCGAAACGAAGAGCGAATTCTTCGACGGCGAGATGTTCGCGATGGCGGGAACCACGAAAAACCACGCGAGGATCGTGATGAATTTCGGCGGTGAACTCCGGGCGAGGCTCAAAGGCCGGAAGTGCGAGCCGTTTGCCGCCGACCTGCGCGTGAAGGTCGAGGCCAACGGCCTTTACACCTACCCGGATCTCGTGGTGGTCTGCGGCGAGCAGATCTTTGAGGACGGCAGGCTCGACACGCTTCTCAACCCGACCTTGATTGTCGAAGTCCTTTCCGAAACGACCGAGCGATACGACCGGGTCAAAAAATTCGACCTTTACCGCGCGCTCCCCTCCCTCCAGGAATACGTCCTCGTCTCGCAGTCCGAGCCACGGGTCGAACAATTCCTCCGCCAGCCCAACGGCGAATGGAACCTTCGCGTGACCACCGACCCCGCCGCCCTCGTCAACCTGCCCTCCATCGAATGCGGAATCCCCTTCGCGGAGATTTACGAGCGCGTCGAGCTTCCCGGCACTCAGGCACCCGTCCCTGATTCCCGGTGAAAAGCGGAATCAGCGCACGTCATACTCGCCGCGCACGGTTCGGACCATTTCCCAAAACGCCAGAAAGTTGTGCTTGAACCCGATGACTTTGGTCGGAACGGTTCCGTCGTCCGGATAGACCCGTGACACGGGGATCTCGACAACATGGAGCTTGAGTTTCGGAGCCATGTAGGAAAGGTAGTATTGCAGGTTGAGGTGGGTGAAACACGACCGGAGAGGCTCCACTTTCGGATGCTCGACAAACCTCCTGCTGTATCCCCGGAATCCGTTCGTTCCATCCGTATACCAGAATCCCGAGCCATAAAAAAGAAGCGGGGCCATGATCAGGCGGATGCCGAGAGATCTGAGAATCGGCGTGTTCTTTTCCTCCCCGCCTTTCATGTAGCGCGAGCCTTGCACGAAGTCCGCTCCCGCTTCCAGCTGTTCGAGATATCGTGGCAGCGCCCCGACCCCGTCCTTGCCGTGTCCGTCGATCAAAACAAACCCCTCGTACCCTTCATCGAGAGCGTATTTGAAGGCCATCCGGATTGCCGTGGCCCCGCCGGGCGCGTCTGTCGTCAGCAGGGTCCGCACCCCGTGTCGGCTTAAGAAATCGGGGTCGGTCGAACCGTCGTGGCTCCTCCGCTCCGCCACAAGAATATCCGCAATCCCAGCATTTGCTGCCATGCGCCTGATCTGATCGCGGAAACGCGCGCCCTCATTGTATACGATCGGGATGAAACAATATTTTGTCCTCCGGGGAAAGAATTCCTTCCCGGTGAAAGAAGGCGTCTCGTGAAATCGAAAGCCACACGGATTTGGAGGCGCAGGAAGGAGGCCTTGACTTGTCATCATCAAAACCATACCTGTCCGAAAAGTGCTTTAAAGTATTTCCTTCACGTTATCAGGCATGGCTAGACTGGCCTACAGATTCTTTCGCTGGGTGAAGGATTGGTGTATCGATCATCCGAAATCTGTATTCACTCGTGTATTTTTCGGATTTTTGCCTGCGGTGGAAGCCGCTTGTTCCGGCAGGCGCGAGGGGCGCATGGAAAGGGTCGAAAGGAAGCTCTGCACGGCGGTCTATTTTTCGCGATTCTCACGCGAAGCACCTCCATTTCGGTTGTCTGCGAAATCGGAAATCGCCTCCGCGTCCAGCGATCACCTGTGGCCGCATGGAACACTTCACGACAATTCCTGCAATCCCGCATTCAATCGAAAGCTCTGCCACCTGCTGAATTACAAGCCGGATTTGCGTGTTCTCGATTTGGGTTGCAGCGGCGGTGCTTTTGTGAGGAGCATCCTGGAAGATGGCTACACCGCCATTGGGTTGGAGGGATCCGACGTTTCAAAAAAGCTCCAAGGTGGCGAATGGGGGGCCATCCCCCTTCATCTTTTTACATGTGACATCGCGGCCCCCTTTACCATCTGTTTCGCCCAGGGAAAAAGTGTGTTATTTGATGTCGTGACAGCATGGGAAGTGCTTGAGCATATTCCGGAGCAAATGATTTCCGGTCTGGCGGACAATATCTTCAGAAACCTCCGTGAGGGTGGATTTTTCATCGCATCAGTGGCCACGTTCAGAGACTCCAACCCGATCAGTGGGGCAGTTTACCATTGCACTGTCAAATCGAGGGAATGGTGGTTGGAAAAGTTTTCCGAGAAAGGCTTCGAGGAATTTCATGGCCATTCTTTTCAGACCGGGGATTGGGTGCGCGGAAATGGAAAAGGTCTCACGGATTGGCATCCCGACGACGGGCATGGATTCCATTTGGTGTTGCGCAAACGATAAAAATGCCTTCCGCTTTGTTGGTTCCCGTGCTCACGAGTCACGGACACGGGAAATTGCTTTACAGACGCATTAGCACCGGCCGGCCGAAATGCCGGCCTATTTTTCGTCTTTCAAAGGTGCAGGTGGTGGCTGCGGACCGAGTTCCGGGCGTCCCTCGTCCGGATATTTTGGATTCCTGAGGATCGTCACTGTCGGCGAGTTCCAAACCTGCGGCCAGTCGGCGAGTTTTGCCATCTGGACGAGTTGTGGAGCCGTTCCCTGCGAGTATGCGAACTGAAGGTCGAGCGGTCCGACAACCACATATTTGGCCTCCTTGAGATTCGCCGGAAAGATAAACTCATCCTTGGTTCTGGGGCGGGGATAAAAATCCTGACATGAACCATACTGCCAAGCCGCCGCCTGCATGATGTCGGCCCATCTTCCGCGAAGGAGGTAACCGGCGTCCCAGTAAGCAATGACGAGGTCGTTTTTTTTGGTGTGTTCATTGATCCAAGCAGCGGCGTTTTCAAGATCCGCAATCGAGGGCGTGACCAGATACTGGCACCGGGGCGTGATGGAGTTGGTCCAGGCCCGGTGCAACGACTGCGGCAGAAAAATGCACGACAGAGTGACGGCAAGTCCGCGAACGAACCAGCGGCGAAATTTTGGTGGAAGAAACCGCGAGGAAAACAAAACGGCGCCGGCTTGCACCGTATAGGCTTGGATGACGCAGAGCAAGGGCAGGAAGATGCTGGCCTGGTAGTAGAAGACCGGAAGTTCCGGACGGTTCTGAATGATCGCAAAGGCAATCAAGAACGTGAAAAAGAACAATCCCCAGCGCCGCTGGAATGCGACAACAACAAGTGACACCAAGGAGAACAGATGGAACCAATCCCAGGAAAAAAAGATAAAGAAATTGCGGATCTTGGAGATGAAGGGGGCCGGGCCCCCATGTCCGGCGTAGGATGCTGCCACCTCCTGCAAATCCAAGAACAACTGCGGGCCGCTGATGAAGTAACCGTAGGCAAGCGCAAGAAGAAACACCGCGACCGGGGGAAGGATAATTGCCAGCCAGGATCTGGGCCGACGCCAGCTGACCAGCGTCGCAATGGCGGTGACGTGAACTGCTATCAGGTGGCATAGGGCTCCGATCGCGCATCCCAGCCCGATGAGCCAATCCCGTTTGGCCGTGCGCCGTCTGTCCAGAAGAAGACCTGCCAACAATGCTCCGGTCGCGACAAATAGGTGAGGATATACCCACCGGAAGTGAATCAAACTTTGGGGTGCCGTGAGAAAGATGAGGGCTGCGCAAAATCCCACGAGCATCCGACCGCGCGATGCCAGCATATGGAATGCCATCTGAGCGCAGGCAAGGGCGGCCAGTGTTGAAAGGAAGCGCGCACCCAGGATGTCTCCGCCTGAAAAGAACGCGGCAAATACCGCATAAAGGAAATTGCAGGCCGGCTGGTAATTGGTGAAGACGCTGAAAAAGCTGTAATGAAGGGATCTGTTCGCCAAAGAGCCATCAAGCATGCTTCTTCCGGCGATCAGCGAAACAAACTCGTCGCCATACCATCCCGGGCTGGTGCGAAGGTTAGGGATGTAAAGAAGCACCCAGAGGATGACGAGAACAAGGGAGGCGATCAGACGGCAGCGGCCTGCCAATTGCTGGGGACATGTCATGGCTTTCAGGCTGGGCATTTCTTGGTTGTGAGGAAGGTGACCATGGACCGGGGCGCGCCACTTAACAGCAGGCTTGTTTCAACGACTTTGTGATTGGGCAAGGAATAAAGCTCTGGGGGGCGGTTTCATCCCCGCCCGCCTTTCCTCAGTCCTTCCTTCGTCTGGTTTTGACACACCCATTTGATTGTGTTCCTCAGTCCTTCACAGAGCGGTGTCTGCTCCATCGGTCCAGCGAGTTTGTTTTTTTTCTCCACATCCAACATTTTCGATCTCGCCCCGACATAGCGCGATGTGTCGAACCGGATCCGGTCGAAGTCGTATCCGACCTCCTCGCAGATCATCATGGCGAACTCGCGGATGCTGTGGTCTTCGCCGCTGCCGAGATTCACCGTCTCATTCCGTGCGACTGTGCCGAGCCGGAGGGCGGCTGAAACGAAATCGTCGATATAGACCAGTTCCCGCCGCTGGTGTCCATCGCCCCAAAGGATCACGGGATCGCCGTTCCTTGCCCCACGCAGGATTTTCCCGATCAGGTCGAAAATGAAATGCGGTTGCCGTCCGCCGCAATGGTAGTTCGGGCCGTAAAGCGTGGAGGGAACCAGATGCAGGTATTCCAGCCCGTATTGTTTTCTCATCGAGACCAGCCCGGCCAGCAGCATCCTTTTTGTCATGGCATAGGAGAACAGGCTCCCGATCGGTTCGCCCTTGAGGTAGTTCTCCTCGACCAGCGGAAGACCCGGATCGTAAGCGCAGCTTGTCCCCATCGCCACCATGAGGGCCTGGGGCTGATCCCGCGCCCACCAGTCGAGCACGTTGGTGTGGATGCGCTGGTTGATGACCCATTGTTCCCCCGGATGATGAAGGCAAAACTCTCCGGCCTGGGTCCAGGCTGCGAGGTGCCAGATCGCGTCGTACCGCGTTCCGCTGAAGCGTTCGAGAGTCCCCGCGAGGCGAAGATCCGCGTCCTTGGAGGAAGGGGCGGCGATCTCGTGCCCCTCGGCGAGGAGGCGTTTGCAAAGCGCCGTGCCGAGAAACCCGCTGGCTCCGGTGATCAGCGCTTTCATGGGTGAACCCGGTCGGGATCGACCGGGAAATAAAACTCCACGCCGCGCCCGATGAGATCCTGATTGTTCTGAAGAATCTCGCGCTTGAAATTCCAGGCCAGCACGAAATAGATGTCCGGAGGGGTGGTGACCTCTTCCTCCATCACCACGGGGATGTGGCTTCCCGGTGCGAAGAGCCCTTTTCGGAGGGGGTTTTTTTCCACCAGGCACCGGATCAGTCCCGGGCCGACGCCGAAGTAATTCAGCATCGTGTTGCCCTTCACCGGCGCTCCCATTCCCATGACCCCTTTTCCTTCCGCGTTTGCTTTTTCCAAGTAGGCGAGGTTTTCCCCACGCATGTGCCGGGTCCGTTCCGCGAACGCATGATAGGCCCCGATCGTATTGCTGCCGGCCGCTTTTTCTTCCCCGAGAAGGCGCGCAACCCGGGATGAGGGGGGGCGCGCCCCGCGGAATCCGACATGGGCGATGATCGATCCGCCGTGAATCGGAGCGAGCCGCGCGTCGAAGATTTCCAACCCGTGGCGTTCGAGAAGCCGCGAGAGCGTCGCCATGTTGTAATACAGAAGGTGTTCGTGGTAAATCTGGTCGAACGCCCCGTTTTCCATGATCCGCTTCATGTAAAGAAACTGCACCACGAAGATCCCGTCTTTCTTGAGAAGGTGGCGGATCCCTTCCGTCACCGAGTGCAATTCCTCCAGGTGAAAAAAGACTCCGGACGCATTGATGATGTCGAACTCCCGCCCGAGGCTCCCGGCCAGGTCCAGGTTGAAGAACGCGTTCAAAGTTGGAATCCCGGACCGGTTTGCGATCGCGGCCGTTGTCTTTGAGGATTCCACGCCCAGGACCTCATACCCGAGGTTCTGAAAATGCCGGAGCTGCGTGCCATCGTTCGACCCGATGTCGAGGACGCATTTTGGGGATTTGTTTTTGGCGAAGTCGCGATCCAGGCTCTCCGCGACCTCGCGGAAGTGCTCGCCGAGCGATCTCGTGGTTCCGGAAAGATAGGTGTGGTCGCCGAACATCGTCTCCTTGGGAACCGTGTGGTCGAGCTGGGAGGTCGAGCAGTCGAGGCAATAAAAAAGCCGCAGCGGGTAAATGGGCTCCCGTCCGACTTCCTCCGCCGTCAGAAAATGATTGCACCACGGCTGCATGCCCAAATCCAAGACCATCTCGAGACGTTGGGAATCACAAACCCGGCAGAGGGGCGACAAGCGGGTGTCGGGGGATGGAAAAGGAGTCTGGGACGATGACATGGAACCTGCACATTCGATATCTGTCCCGCCTCCGCGTTGCAACAAAAACACCCCCCGAAATGGACGCATCTCCAGTCCAAGGGGCCTTGGGCGCGGACGCCCGTTTGGAGACGGGAATTCGAATCGGAGGGTTGCGCCGCACACGGGCGGGGACGCCCATGCCCCCTGGCCAGACCTGTGCGCTTGCAACTTTCGGAGAGGCTCCCCACCGGGGCCTTGCGCGCCGGGGATTCTCTGTTAAGGACCTGGCATGGCTTCGTTTCCCGGGTTCATGAAAAAGTGGGTTTTCATTCTGGTCGCGGGCGGAACGCCGTGGTTCCCGATGGCGCACGCGGCGACGCCGGACCGGGCCGATTCCCCCACGCCTGTCGAACGCTATGAAGACAGCGGGGAAGCCAACCTGTGGGCGAAACTCGGGGGCAGGGTCCAGAAGGATCCCTTCAATGCCGTCGCAACGATTTTCTTCCTGTGCGCGATCGCGCATACATTTCTCGCCGCGCGATTTCGGAAAGTCTCCCACCATTTCGAACGGGAATGCCGGGCGATCAACCGGAAACTGGCCGGGGAACACAGCCGCGGGCTTCAACAGGCGGGAGACCGGGAAAAATTCCTGGCGGTCCTGTTCCATTTCCTGGGCGAGGTCGAGGCGGTATTCGGGATCTGGGTCATTCCCCTCGCGGTTGCGATGACGGTGATGAAGGGGGCCGGGACGGCGAGCGTCTACATCAACGGGGTCAATTTCACCGAGCCGATCTTCGTCCTCGTGATCATGGCGATCGCCAGCTCGCGCCCGGTTCTTTTTTTTGCGGAAGCGTGCCTGCGATTGGTGGCGAATCTCGGACGGGGAACTCCCGCCGCGTGGTGGTTGGCGCTGCTGACGGCGGGGCCGCTGCTGGGGTCGTTCGTGACCGAACCCGCGGCCATGACGATTTGCGCGATGCTTCTGGTGGCGAAATTCTACAACCTCGAGCCATCCATGCCGCTCCGTTACGCGACATTGGGCCTGCTGTTCGTGAATATTTCGGTGGGGGGAACCCTGACCCATTTCGCCGCGCCTCCGGTTGTCATGGTCGCCACGAAATGGGATTGGAACATGGCTTTCATGCTGGGCAATTTCGGCTGGAAGGCCGCGCTGGGGATCGTCGTCTGCAACCTCCTGGCCTTTCTGGTCTTCCGGCGGGAACTCCTCTCGCTCCGCGACACCGGGGAGGATCGCGACAAGCGCAGGCCGCGTGTCCCGGGTTGGATCGTGGGCGCCCACCTGCTTTTTATCGGGTTCGTGGTTTATGCGTCGCACTACGCGGCGGTCGTCGTCCTCACTTTCATGTTGTTCCAGGCCTTCGTGATGGCGACCGAGCGGAACCAGGATCTCATCAACCTCAAGTCCCCGATCCTCGTCGGCTTTTTCCTCGCCGGGCTCGTCATCCACGGCGGGTGCCAGGAATGGTGGATCGAGCCGGTGTTGACGAGCCTCAACCCGCTCCAGTTGCTGCTCGGTTCGACCCTGCTCACCGCCTTCAATGACAATGCGGCCATCACCTATCTCGCCTCGCTCGTGCCGGGGTTTTCGGCCCAGGCAAAATTCGCGGTCATGGCGGGGGCGGTCGCCGGCGGCGGGCTCACCGTCATCGCCAATGCCCCGAATCCCGCCGGCCAGTCGATCCTGCAGGACCACTTCGGAACGAATGGCGTGGACGCGGTAAAGCTTCTCCTCGCAGCCCTCCCCCCGACCGTGATCATGATCCTGGCTTTCCTCTTCCTGCCGTGAGGAAGGGGCGTCCGCCCCGCTGAAGTTGGCCGGGATCAGGCCGCGACGACATTGATATCTTCCGGCTGGATGCGCGCAAAAACCGCCTCCCCTTCGTGGAAATCCATTTCCTCCTGCCCGTCGTTTGCCAGGAGGGTGCCGAGTTCGAGCCATCCCCGCACCGAGATCGTGAGATCGTCGACCGCGCCCTTGAAAATCTCGACCGAGATTCTGCCGGGGAAGCAATTTTCTCCGCCGGGATCCGCGCGGGAAAGGCGGATTTTTTCGGGGCGGAACGAGAGGAGGATTTTTTCCCCGGCCGCCTGGGGGCCGGATTTCAGGCGCTTTTCTGTCCGGTGTTCTTTTGAGGGGGGCGGTTGTCAGGCTCCCCCGAGCAAAGTTTCCCATTTCACCTTCAAAACCTTTTTGGCCCGCACCAGAACGCCGAAGGTCGGGGTGACGGTTGCCGCTTCCAGTTTCTGGTAGTGGCGCGGAGAAATATCGAGCTTTTCGGCAAGTCTCTCCTGCGTGAAGCCTCTGCGCAACCTCTGCCTGCGCAGGTTTCGCGAAAATCGGATCAGGGATGTTCTGGGAAAAGGTTTCACGCCAATAGTTGGCGTTATCCTCCTGTTTCACCACAGTTTGCCCACGTCAACGCATGGCGTATCGAATGTTACGGGATTGTCACATTTCCAAGCTGTCAAATTCTCAGAATTTTGTTGACGTGCGTGCGATGAAGAAGGTCTTTCTTGTTGCTCTGGTTCTTGTTGTCGCCGCCGGGTATTTCCTTTGGCCGAAGTCTGTTGTTCAGGAAGTTCACGGAAAAACCCAAGCGGGCGTTGAGTATCGCGCTATTTGCGCGTCCTCTCCCGCATCCCTGTTTTCCATGGGAAACGACCATGTCAGGAAATTGGAACTTATTTTGGCCGGTTCCTCCCGGAATGTGCCGTCTGCCGCTCTGGAAAATTGCGGTTCCATTGACACGAAGCGCCAGCTTCAAGTCTTTGAAGAAGGCCCCGTTCTTGTGGTGACCACCTTTGCCAAGGGAGGCGGTTCCATCCAGTGGCGGTTTCTCAACGGGCAGTTTGCCCAACGGCGCATTCTCAAGGCCGGCCAACAAGATGTCCGCAATTTCCAGGCTGCGGTTGACCGGCCATCGATCATCGCCCCCCCTCCTCAGGGCAGTGCGCGAACGCTTCATTCACCATCCCTCTTGTCGTCACCGGACAAGTCAACCCCACCCATTGGCAATCGTTGAGAATCGCATATGCAACCTTACTTGAAATTCCTTGCCTTCTTTTCCGCGCTGGCGGTCTCTGCTGTCCCGGCACGAGCGGCTGTGGATCTCACCGGTTACGATGGACGACCTTACGGCAGTCCTTACAATCAGTATTACTTTGACTTGCAGCAGACCGCCGCGAAGTGGGGCGAAAATATCGGTGTTCGCCTGGCGGTTACGAACATTGGTTCAACGGCATCGACGACTTGCAAAGTGCGCCTTTATCTGTCGAAGAACACAACAATCGGTGATGCGGACGACCGCGTCTTTGGACTCCCCGTCAGTATTCCGAGCATTCCCGGTGGCGGATATATTGCGGGCTACAACTATTACGAAAATTTCCTGCTTCCCACCACCAATCCCTATGGGGACAGCAGCACAGTCTTTTATATCGGTATGGTTGTCGATGCCGATGGGGAAGTCGCCGAGTCCAACGAAACCAACAACAGGAACCAAGGAACTGGCATCGACAAAGACATGACGCCCATCACGATCACCGCTCCGGCTCCTGCCATTCAATTGTCGGCCAATGGAACGAGCCTCCCCCCTGCATCCAGCCTGTCCGTGGCATTTGGCAATGTTGCCGCCGATGGGTCGGGAGGAGCCGCTTTGACCCAGACCGTCTCTCTCGCCAATACCGGCGATCTCTCCTTGTCTGTGACCGGCATCAGCGTCAGTGGCACCGGGTTTTCCCTGAAAAACATCACAAGCAACATCCAGAGCCTCACACAGCCAGTCACGTTTCCTCGCGCGGTGGCGTCTCAGGGACAGGAAGCATGGTCTATCGAAGTGGATTTCGATCCGGCGACCGCCACGGCGCATTCGGGTTCTCTCGTCGTGACCAGCAACGATACCACCCGCCCTTCCGTGACAATTTCCCTCTCGGGAACTGGCACGCCGGTTCCGCAATTGTCGGTGAACTACGGGGCACCGGCAGGAACCGACCCCCGGACGATTGATTTTGGAGCGGTGATCAATGATGGGGCGGGAGGAGCCAACGCCGAGCGCACCGTCACCCTCACGAACCCCGGCACCGGACCGCTGACGGTCAGTCAAAACGGACTTTCCCTGATCAACGGCACCGGTTGGCAGATTGTTTCCATCACGAGCAACACGCAAGGAGTGATCAATCTGGCTTCTGCCGCAAAGACGATTGCCGCCGCAGGAGCGGAAACATGGTCGGTTCTCCTCCGTTTTGATCCCGCCTCCGTCGCCAGTTTTTCGGGCGGCTTCCAAATTCTCTCGAATGATCCCAATGAACCAACCTACGCGCTGGCGCTCAATGGCAGCGGGGTCGTTCCGATGACTTTGGAAGTCCGGGATTCCATTGGGACAGATTCCGACCGGGCGATGGACTTCGGGCGGGTTCATGCCGATGGTGCGGGGCTCCAAAAAAAGTCCGGCACGGTGACGCTCAAAAATACAGGCGGCGCACCGTTGACCATTTCCCAAAATGGCATCGCCCTTGGCTCTTCCACGAATTTCCAGATCGTGTCCATCGTCAGCAGCACTCAGGGAGCCATCAATCTTGCGGGTGGAACGGGGACGATTGCCTCGGGAGGAACAGAGACTTGGACGGTCAACCTTGTCTTTGATCCGACGACCTCGGGTGCCTTGGCCACGCAGTTGCAAATCCTGAGTGACGATCCCAGCCAGGGAACCGTTCCGGTCGCCTTGTCGGGAACCGGACTGAATCAACCCGGCATTGACGCCACGGATTCGGCGGGGGCACCAGATGACCACGCAATGGATTTCGGGCCGACGCTCAACGATGGCGCGGGAGGCCGCACCCGGACACATACCATTTCCGTCAAAAACATCGGAATCCAGCCGCTGGTTGTTGCCCAAAACGGCATTTCCGTTGTGAATGGCCCGAAGTTCAGCGTGCAGAGCATTGTGTCGTCCACCAATGGAACCATCACGATTTCTTCTGGCACTGCCGCGGATCGAACCATCGCCCCGCTGGGGGCGGAAACATGGACGGTGACCACGGCTTTCGACCCGGACGCCAATTCGTCGTTTTCCGGCACCGTTCGCATTTCCAGCAACGATCCCGACTACCCGACAGTGGATTTCAGCCTTTCCGGCTCCGGTGTTCAGCCGACGATCACACTCAACCCGACGACCTCCGGCAACACGCTGTTCATCCCGGCAAGCCAGGTTTATCCGATCACCTGGACGGCAAATTATTCTCCGGGCAGTGCCAGCATCTCGCTCTACCGGGATACGGACACGAACCCGGCAAATGGCAACACGCTCATAGTGGAAAATCTCGCGCAGTCTGCCGGTTCAAGCTACGAATGGCGTCCCGATACCGCGTTCGCGGGCCAGGAATTTTACCTTTACGCCACGATTGAAGACGGAACGATCAAGAACGGCAGCTTCACCGGGCGCAAGTTTCACGTCGATCCGGTGGGAGCCTTCCAGCTTCGCTCCGCCATCGAAAGCGCCAGCGTGGATTATGCCTACGAATACGAATACTTGGGCTCGATTTACACCGGCACGGCATCGCTTCAACCCGGGCAGAATACCATCACGGTGGAAACTCCGCTGGGGGGCGGCACGGCAACCCACCAATTTACGGTCACGAAAGTGGACAGCTTGCTGCACAGCGAGGCTTTCACATACGATGAGATGCACCGCGTGAAAACGTTCACAAATGGCAACGGGATTGTCACGACTTACACTTTCGACCTCGGCGGGCGGCTCACCCGAACCGAAGCCACCAACGGAAGTGTGGTCACTTTTACATACGACGAACTGAGCCGCCGCACGTCCATGACCGATAACACAGGCACCACGTTCTTTGAATACGACGACCT
>Ga0172380_10003879_pt1 | contig 19908 bp, 26 predicted proteins | sample Leawe162metaG_FD_119747 | JGI IMG/M metagenome (GOLD analysis project Ga0172380, IMG submission 119747) | Leachate microbial communities from a municipal landfill in Southern Ontario, Canada - Leachate well 162 metaG | ecosystem: Engineered > Solid waste > Landfill > Unclassified | place... | reverse complement strand
TTATTCTCTCCCAGCTTATAAATAACAGCTTTTGACTGATCCAATTGACCGGACAAACCAACGCTCTCTTTAATCAAATCTGAAAAACCGCTAGCCACTCTGGTAACCACGCTCGCTAAGGCATTATAAGCCAAATTGCCTACCGCCACCGCCTTGGCCATCATGCCAAAAGAATCCGATGACTGTTTGACATTACTGGTCATCGAATCCATGGCCTGCCCCACTTTCTTGATTTCGCCTGAAGCGTTATCAACGGCTTTGAGTATGATTTGCAATTCTTTATTTTCCATTCATTTTATTTCTTATCTCGGTGATGAAAGCCAAAAGCCCTCTGATAAATTTCACGTCTTGATTTAAAAACTCCTCTTCAGTCCAGCCCATCTCGTGGCATAAGAAAAACTTTATTGATTCCATATTCCATATGCCATGCCGAACGCACTGCTTCACCTTATAAACTAATTCGGAGTTTTCACTAAAAAATCCTTTAGGAATGATAAACTGTCCTGAATAAACTTGAGGTCTGTAAAACCCAGCAAACCGACTGAATTTATATCAATCGGAAGTTTTTCTCCGTTTTCGTTTTCCGCATTCCAATCTTCGATTATTCTTGTAACCATTGCGATCATCTTCCTGAAATCAGATTTTTCAGCCTCAATCGCTTCCAAATCTTTGGCCAATAAACCATCTTTAATTTTTACAGCAATTCCGCTCTCCGGCAGAATTAAGCTTTTTGTAACTCTTGAATCTTTTAATACTGTCATATTTTTTTAATAACTGGTTTCTAAATTAGTTAGTATCGCCTCAATACTTTTGGCTTCAGACGATGAATAAAGGCTCTTAAATCCGACTGTCACCTTAACGATATCGTTATTGTCACCGCCCTCGACCGGATCCTTGAACTTGATCTTGGCTAGTTCAAAACGAAGTGACGGATGAGAAGATTCGCCAATAGTTGTCGATGTATCGACAATATCTATCCGCAAGGCTTTCTTGTCGCCATTCAATGCCCAATTTTTAAGCGTGACATCTCGAAATAATACTTCCAACGTCCCCTCTACCGAAAACTCCTTATTCAAATAATCATTCGGCTCGTGAGTTCCTAGTCTTTTATCTTCTTCGATATTCTTTGCGATATGAATTTCAATCTTTCTGGCATCAACGGCAACTGCACTATTTAATCCTGATAAATTGTCCGCTAATTTAACTATCACATCTTTGCCCAAAAAGTAATTTTCGGTTTCATATCCCGGAATACCATCTGATGCACTTCCGGCTTTACCTTTCAACTGTGCCTCGAATTTTACATACTCATTGGCTTGGCTCTCAATCTTTAAACTCTCAATCACGCAATTCGGATACGCTTTTTGTTCATTGTCGCCACGCTTAACTTCGACCGTTAAAGTCGGATGTTTGGCTGACTGTAAGACAGAAAAAATGTGATCATAAACGCTCGGATCTTCCGCTTTGGATACGCTCGACACTTGTCCGATTGCTCCCAAGAGAAATAAACCGAAACTTTTATCAAAAACTTCTCCCGAAATCTTACCGGCTGAATATTTCTTTTTAACCACCATCTCTTCACTGTCTTCAATGACTCCGAATGCCCGCTCGCTGGCCACTACCTCAATCTTGTCATTGTATTCTTCGTTTAACGGCTTAAGCCAATATTTGGGAGTGGCTTTTGTCCCTCGGGATGTTTCCTTGCCAATCCCGATATTATATCTTCGCTTTAAAATTTCGCTCATATGGTTTTAGTTAATTCTTTTAATTTTTTATCGGCTTCTTCTTTATCTGAAGCCTTGATTGTTATCTTGTGATCAGGATAATTGAATTCCGTCAAATTGTCCGATTTTGTCGGACGGATGCTCTTATCCTCAATTTGCGATTTTTTGATTGACATATGGTTATGTTAATTGTTTAAGCTTGGTGCAAACTATTTCCAATTGCAGAATTCTCATAAGCAACTCACGATCCTCCCAGGCAAACGAACTGGTAACTGCCACATCATCGCAAACCCCGCCCAATGTATCGTCCCGGTCAAACTCATCATCTATCTGATCGCCAATTGATATCAAAATATCTTCTCCCTCCTTTTGACCTCGGCCGTCTTCGTTTACCTCCTGCAATATCTGAACTTTGAATTTATATGTCTTTTTAATGGTCTTAACGCTTTCTCGCACTTTAGAATTCTCACTCCCCAAAATCACCGCTGACGGAAACTTGTTAAAATGACCTTTGTTGTATTTGAACACCTCCTCTATGCCATCGATATTGTAAAGTTTGGTATAAATGGCGTTCAAAATTTGCGTTCTCATATGCGTTTGATTATGTTTTCTAAAACTTGTGAAAATATTTGTCTTGTTTCTCCCTCTGCCTTGCTGACCGTCCGCTCGACAAATGGATTCGGTCTCGTTCCCTTTTTAGCAATCGACTTCTGCACTGCATACGGATTAAGCCCTTTCTTTATCGCCCAAATCCGGAGTGGGTCTCTCGGATTGTTTACTGGAACAAAATGCGGTCTCGTGCCTTCATGAACATTGATGGCATAATTCTTATTCGGGGCAATTGTCACATTGTTTGGTATCAGTCTCATGCCAATACTCTGCCTCAATTGATTAGTCACTCCGATCGGAACTTCCTGCTTTTCAATTCGAGTCACCAACTTGCCTGCTCTTTCCAATCCGCCTTGAATCTCCTCGTTGGCTATTAACGGAAACTTCCTGAACACTTCTCTAATATCGTTTAAATTTTCCAAATGTATCTCAAATGCCATATCAATTATTAGGTTTATGAATAATTGCCTCCATTCTGGACAATGCCCGAAATTCTAACCTTTTGACGTTTTTCACCACATAATCAACCTGATCGCAAACCAACTTGTCGGTTTCATTCACGTCTGCATTGAAATCCGCATACAACTTGAACATCTTGGCCGGGTTACCCTCGCTTAAAATCAAATCCTCGGCCTTAATCGGCATGATTACCCCCTTGATATCGCCGTAATATTGATACTCCTCCTTTCTCTTGGCCTGATCGCTTGCCAGTCGATAAACCATTATCCTTTTTTCAAAGACAAATCTCATAAATTATATTTGCGATATTTGCCAAATACTTTGGCTACTTCGTCATTTAAATATTCCTCCCAGGCAACTCCGGCATCTCCCAAGTTTTCATTCTTCACACCATCGCTCTTGCGCTTATTCCACAATCTGCCGACCAGCTTCAGTATTGCCAATCTCAAATCTTCCGGCACCGAATCCTTATATCCGGCTTTATAACTAACTCTGTAATTCAACTCGCCATAAACCAGATTATTAATCCTAACTATTCCTTCGCCGGCATAAACCCTGTACATGGGCGAATCCAATTCCACCCAACTGTTCTCTGAGAATTGCTCAACTTTAACATCCGTAATATTTATGCTGTTCTCCAAAAAAATCTCTTCTGATTCTCCATCAAATAATTCAACGCATTGAATCTCTTCAAGTTTATTCGAACACATAGACTCAACCCACCCGATAGCGCCTGATAAGATCAACTCAATAGCCTCATCATCGTCATCAGTCTCTATGCCAAAATATGTTTTAAATTCATCAATTGATATGATCATACTTTTTCTTAAAAATCTTATTCCAATCCCGAACCTGTCGGGACTGGCATAAAGCATTTAAGCCTTGGAACAAATCTTGTCCTCAATGAGCTTCTCGGCCACATCCGGCTCTAGTCCGGCCATTTCTCCCTTAACATAAGGGGTGTGGCTTTTATTGAAGATGACTCTGACTAATTTGCTTTTTTTGGCTTTTTCTTTGCCTTCTTTTTTATCATTCTCTCCTTGGCCGTTTTGTTCGTCCTCGGGAGCGTTCTTTAAATCTTTGTCTTTGTCGTTTGCCATAAAATTGCTATTTATTTTATATAATTTCCCGCCCTCTTCCTCCCCATGCGAAAAAAGAGGGCGGGGTAATTACTTATTTAACACCTGACAATTTCTTGCCGGCATCAGCTAAGGTGAAGACACCATCAACCGCTTCAGCCACAACCAGCTCTGTCTGTAAGGTGGCGATTTTCTTATCCGTATCAACAAACATCTGTTCTCCATCCTTGATCCAGTAGTACCATGGGTCAAAGAACAATATCTCGGTTTCATCCATGCCAACTCCCAAGTTTGCCGGAATATCCGCACTTTCAATCACTGGACGATTAAAAATGGTCTGATCACGTACATCAAAAATCGGATTGCCCTGCAAATCTTGCAAACCTCTAAGCTTTTTCATCCCCATGCTTGATGTCATAAACACCGCATTTTGGCGATACTGCTCTGGCAACTCATAATACAAGTTAACCAAATCCAAGTATTTGAATTCAGCTAACGCCTGACTGATCGACCCGAAACTAGCACTCCTGATCCCGGTAGGTTTGCCACTACCATCACCGGCCACAAAAGTGGTTTCCTCGGTATCTCTCAACTTTCTTGAACATAGCTCACCAATATAATTGATGATGTTGAAAGCCGAAGTGTTCAACAGCTTGCGAGGAATCAGCACCCGAGCCGCCAAATAATAATCATAAAGATTCTTCTTGTCGATTGTCGGGTTGCTGTCGGTAATGTTCTGATTTTCACCCACCCAATAAGCGGTAACGCCAGTACCTTCCATTGGCAATTGGAACTCACCGGAAAGCTGAAACACAAATGCCAACTTTCTGATCTTGGAAATCTTATCTTTCTTGGTCAAGATATAATCTGCCAATTCCACCGGAACCGTATAACCGAAAGACGTATTGCCGGAACTGACTGCCTTCTCAACATTGCCAAGGCATACATCCTTAACGAATTGAGCCGCTTTTTCAATTTTCTCGTCATCGGTTACCACCTTGAACTCTCTAAGTCCCTCCCGAGTTTCTTTCAAGATTTCCGTTTTTAAATCGCCGACTATTTCTTTAACGCCGTCAGCGATAAGGCCTTTTAATGCCTCCATAGTCACTTCCATGACTTGGGTTTGCTTTTCTTTTGGATCCATATATTTTCTTTTTAAGTTTTAATTATGCGAAGCAAATACTCCGCTCCTTTGTCAATTTGCTTGACTACTTGCCTAATGCGGAGAACTTTATTGTCCGCAAGAGAATCGACCTTTTTCCCTTCTTCGCCAAGGGATGATAAATAAGCTATATATTTATTGCTCATTTTTATTATTTGTTTTTCACCGCTCTTATAAAACAGTTTCACCATTTTCCCTTGATTATCAACTTCCACAAAATCAATCAGCCTCTCTTCTTTCTTCTCATCCTTAACGCTTACCAACTCCGTGGCCGGATTAGCTCCGGCTAATACCGGCGACCATTCGTACAACTTAACTTTTTTTATAATGCGATTGTCCTGCTCGTCCCATTCGTAATCCAATATTTTGAAGCCAATACTGAACTCATCAATTATTCCAAATCTGATATCAGAATATGCCTCTTTACCCCGCTGGGTTTCCAAATTAAACTGACCCCTGATAAATAAACCCTTTTCATCTTCAAAAGCCTTCAAGGTCTTGGCAATCGGCTCATCCCAATTATGCATCCAAACTCCCTTCGGCATTTTTGCGTTTAAACTCTCGGAAAAAGCACCTCGTCTAATAATATCTCCGACTAAATCGATATTGTCGAAAATGGAAACATAAGCCTCGACAACACCTTGCGATTGGTTGTCCTTCTCCTCGATTATCTTAATATCTGCCTTAGCCTTGATTCTGATCATGGCATTTAAATCAAAATCTTTTTGGCCTCTCTTCTCTTTTATTTCTTTTATTGTTTCGCTCATATGATTTATAAGTTATTTATAATGGAGTAAAATCGCATTTGCAGTTCGGATGCACCGGTATCTGTCCTGCAATATCTTTAATCGTCCAACTACCACTGGCTTTGTCTTGGCAAGTTGAGCATGCATCCGGCGACAACAGCCACTCCGCATCCGTAAAACCATAATGCTCATATGTCTGTCGATGAGCTTCTGCTACACCCCTTGATGTTTCAGTGCGGGCAATAAGTTCCGCTCTATACTCAACCGCAAAATCAAAGACTTTCTCCACCCGATCCTTTAATTCGCTCAAACTCTCCCCGGCCGTCACTCCCTCCTTCATTGTTTTTTCAAATTCGGCAATAGTTGTCTCGGTAATGCTCTCGCCTATCTCTTCGCTTACTTTATCTAACCACGCCTTAATAAAATCCATGTCCATAATCATGTCTTCTCCGATTAGGGCACTTGCTCCAGCAATTCCAGTCATGACCGTTTCATACAACAAAGGATTAATGATTTGAATCGTAGCTGTTACCTCATCCGTTTTGCTTACGCTTTTATTTTCCACTTTATCCTGCTCGCTCTTTTCCAATGAATCAATAAATCTCTTTTTTTGCTCAATGAAAAAATCCGTCATTTTACTTTTCCATAAGCCTTCAAGCTTTGTTTCATTTGCCATGCGGTCTTTATAAAATTTCTCTTTCTGTTCTTCGGTTAACCGATTATTCTTTGTAACTATTTTTAAAACCACCTGTTTATTGCCAACCAAATTGCTCATGATTTTATTGGTGGCTTTTTCAGCTAGTCTATTTATTTTTAAGTTTCTGTTTAAAAGTCTTTTCTTTACATATTCCTGTGTTTTCAGATTTACCCTGTTCAGTTTTACCGCCTTGATTTTAATAACCTCTTTCTTTTCACCGCCGATTAACGGCATACTGGACAATGGCATGTAAATATAATCACCTCCCGCAACCGGCTGTAATCCGTCCATTAACCTGATTTCATTTGTGGTCAACCATTTGTTCCACCCCTCAGTCTTTCTTTTCAAATCCAATTCCTCGTCCGCCTTGGCCAAGGGTTCAAAATCAAGCCACAAATCAGATCCGAACATCGGCACCAAGAACTCATTGACCTGCTCCATTAATTCATTGGCCAACGGCTCTAATGTCCATTTATTAAAAACATATTCAGCCGCAACTGCACTGGCTCGGTTTACATCCTCAAATACTCCCAGTATTGGCTTTGGCACTCCGAAAATCGACAATATCTCATCCCTGTTCATTTTCCGGCTTTCAATAAAATCCAAATCTTTGGGGGGTAACGTAACCGGCTTGAATTTCATTCCTCCCTCAAGCACCTGCACATGATATGAATTCTCATAACCCTGAAACTTCTGCCTAAATTCCTTTTTTAACCGGCTGATCAATCCCTTGCTGGCATTACCATCAATTTCCAAAAATCCTGACGGCCGGGCATCGTTCTTTAATAGATTGCTATTTGATTGCATCATGTAGTCATCATTCTCGGCCGTCTGTCTAACTGCTTCAATAACTCCAATGCCCTTGTCTGGATTCTTCGGATTATAATTCTTCAAGAATATGACTTCCTCTTTTGAAAATGTGCGCTTGTACGATCCTATTTCATAAACATACCCAAGCACCTGACCGCTGTCATCCCGCTCCACTTTAAAAAACTCCGGCCTAGCTATGAACAAATTGCTTGGATACTTATCGCTCGGATTTGTCTTTGACAGTATCCAAGGACTAGCACCCAACAAATCACGATAAACACAGCTCAACTGTAAAAAATTATATTTAGTCATTTCCGGATTAACCCGATATAACAACTCCAATAATTCATGCTCCAACACCTCTTCTACTTCTCCATTGCCCTTGAGCCGATAAAGCTTGAATTCTATCTGTGCCAATCCCATCGACCGTCTGGCCACACAAGCGTAAACCCATGACTTATAAAAATCTAAAGCATCGGAACGTGTAACGATTGATGACATGATTCCCGAATTCACAAAAAACGAATACGGCACCATCTTCTCTCCCCAGTTAAATAATGACTTAAAAAATCCCATATGTTATTTTGGCAAATCGCTTTTTACTTTTATTAAAATGTCGTCAAATGTAATTCTTTGACCGTCTTCAAATGTTGCTTCGATTTCGGCATGATACTTGCCTATCTCGTCAAAATTTCCAGTCACAACCGTATACTTAACCTCCCCCTCCACTCCATCCACCACTGTCATATCACCTTCGAATTTCAAAACACTCTCTCCTTTTTTCTGCACCTTAAACTTAATCTCCGATATGCTATTAAGATTGATTGGATTGCCATTAAAATCATTCAAATGAAATACCAAATCATACTTCTCATCTCCTTTGATTGTCTCAATATTTATTCTCATGATTTTGATTTTATGAAAAATTCTCTTGCCCCTTGTGTAACCTCATATATCTTTTTTCTAGCACTGGAAAATAACCTGGCAAAAGTGTTTAATTTAACTATCGTATATAATCCCTTACTCAACACAAACTGATAAAATCTAATCGGAATCATACTGACCGTACCAAAAATTACTACGCTCATATTTTTAAATCTTGTGGCAATTTGACTCATAGCAACAACACCGCTACCTATAACATCTATCGACTGCTTAATCACCGGCTCGGTGTAATAAACTTTGAATGCAAAATCATTGGATGCGTGCGGTGATGTGCCGATATATGACATTTCATCCGGATACGGATTGCCTCCCACATTTTTGCCCCAGCTCATATAACTTGCTCCCGGCCTTTGCAAATTTATGTAGTATGTCTTGCCCTGCGTGACCGGAAATACATCATTGAGCCAAAACTCATTCCAACCTTCATGACTAAAGTGTATGGCCTGAGCATACAGCTCGGGTCCGGTTAAGCTGTCTTTAATCGCAATGGCCATATCGGCCACATTAGGCGACCCCAAGGCATGCAGATCAATCTTACAGATATTCTTCATCCCGGCCGGAATAACAATGCCCTGATGCCACGTACTCCCGACAATAGTCGAGCAATTATTAACCGATATCTGGCTTATGCCTAAAATCGCTTCCATATCATTGAATCTCAAGAATTATGGTAAATTCCACCTTATCCCCTGTATTTAACCCGATGCCCACAAAATCGCCGTGGATGAGCAAATTTCCAGCCGTAATGGCTGTAAATAGCCCCGCCTCGGTGATAGTCTTGGTTGCATTGGCCGTATGCATTGAAACCCACTGAATCTGATCGGATTGCGGTTGCGACCTTGTGGCCAATACTCTCGCTTCGCTTGATTCATTAAACAAGGTGGTGTTGTTTTTCGACATAGTACCGGTGCCTGTTCCCCAGCCGACATACTCTCCCAAATTCAATGCCTGATCGTCTATCTTATCGATTATCCATTCCTCGCAAGAATTGGTAAGCACCACCGCAAAGAACAAAACCTTGTTGATTAATTTTTCAAGTTTGTTTTCAATTACTAAAATCATATGTTTACTTTTTTATAAAATGATTTTTAAATCTTAGTCCTCGCTTTAACATCTTCCCCTCTCCCCATTTGCCATCACGATAAACCCGGGCATAAATATCAGCTCTCCTAGCTACTGCCACTCTTAACTTGCCCCCAATTTTATTCACTGCCCGCAATAGCAATTTTAATATCTGTCTTTTTATCCAAGTCATAATGTTATAATTCTCGGCACTGGCCGTTTGGCAATTTCGAAATACATTCTGAACATCAAGGCATCGGCAATATCGGGTGACCGTCCGATGTTTTCTTTAATCACGTCCTTATCAACCAATGATATCCTTGCATCTTTATCAACATTCTTCTGCTTGACCTGCTCCAACTCCTCGATTAACAATCTTTTTATTTCACTATCTCTCGGATCATCTATCCCGATTTTGCCTTCTTCAGCTACCTGAGCAAGTTTGAAATAACATTGGGTTTTTAAATTGGCGTAATTAACAGTTTTAGTCTTGTCCTGCTTCACCTCGTCTGGCTGTACGGCTTGGGAGTTATTAACGAAACCAACACAACCGTCAATCTGATCAACTACTCCTCCGCCAACACCGTCCTCATCCAAAATAATATGCGAATGCCTAACTTGTTTCTTTTTGGCGTAGTTGATAATCCACTCTGCTGACTTGCTCGTGCTTTTCTTAATGTCATAATCCAAAATCATTATTTCTTTTGCCTGAAATCCCTCCCAATAAATAATCACCATCTTATCTCTGCCTTTTCTGGCCACATCACCGGTAATATATTTATCCTTGCTCTTAATCGCTTTATTGGTGAACAAATCGCAAATCGTGTCGTAGTCAAACAAACAAGCCGGATCATCATCATAGTTCCAATTGCCCAACAGCAACCTCTCTCTCGTTGCCTTATCTTTAATGCTCTTTAGATTATTTATGTAGTGCCTCGAAATGTACGGATTATCTACTGCCAAGGCTTGAATGAACTTCTTCTCCGGCTCAAGCTTCTTGTCTTCCCAAGGTTTATAAAATTCCTGATACACCCACTTCTTGCTCGGATTACATGTCCCCAATATTTTCGGTATTAAATCAAACTCATCCAGCTTATACCTGATTCTCGATTTAACAATGCTCCACGCCTTGAATGTGATCTGATTAACCTCATCAATAAACGCTCCTGTAATTTCCAAACTGCCTAAACTGTCAAAATTCGGATCAGACGGATACAAGAATAAATCCTTTAACAGAATCGAACTGCCATTCGTGAAAGTAATTAAACCCTCGTGCGAATTGTATTTGAAATCCTCTTCGTTCCTGATCTCCCACATCTTGCAAACATCAAAAAATGTTTGCAATGTCGTCTCTTTCAAACTCTTTAATTTTGAACGACCCATCAACCATCGACTCTCCGGATACTGACCGCACATTATAATCAACCAAGCGCAACCCAATAAACTCTTGCCTCCTCCTGCTCCTCCGCCAAATAACAGCTCATTCGTGATGTCATTAGTCAAATACCCCCATGCCTCATTCTGCTTTTTGGTTTGTTCCCAGTTTATTTCCATTTTGTTTGTCGCCAACCGTTGTGATGTTCACTTGGAATACTCGGCCTTCTTTATTCCCCAATTCAATGCTTTCAGTAGATTTGCCAACTTGCCGGTCTAAATATTCTTTAATTGCCGGAACATTACCCTTGGCACCCTCTCGAAATAGAACCATTAACAGAATTTCCACCCGGCTCTGACGTTTGCCATTTACCACCTCAACGCCCAGTCCATGCTTTTCTATTTTCGCCTTCATTTTCCTAACGCATTCCTTATCTTTCTTTGCTAACCTGCCCGCATTATTCCTTGCACCACCCCAACTTGAATTCGTATCTTTTTTCAAGATTTCAAGATTGTTCGCATTTTCTGGCTTGTTTTCCTGTATAGCTTTCATATCTTTTGATAATCACATCAACGTATTTCGGGTCTAACTCCATCGAATGGCATGTTCTCCCTAATTGATCACAAGCCATTAATGTCGAACCGGAACCACCGAATAAATCAATAACCACATCACCTTTTTCACTATTTTTCTTTAATGCTCTTTCAGCTAACCGCAACGGCTTCTGCGTGGGATGAACATACTTCTGCGTAACATCTCGTTTTTCAAACCACACATCAAGCATTTCGTTATAATCATCAAAATCAAGGTTGAATACGTCTTTTAAATTATTAATTTTCTTATTTTTATAATGGCTTTTCTTGTTCTTCCAGCCCATCATGCAAGGCTCATATTGCCGGTGATAATCTTGGCCTCGAGAAAAAACCATTGAATTCTTAAGCCAAATAATAATCTGTGACATGTGCCAATCGGCATTCTCAAACGCCTGCCTATTAATATGATTGTTCTTATTAGCAAACCACCAGTAAAGCGTTACATCATCGGTTGTAAATTTATATAAATTTTCCAAAACATCAGTGTAAAATTCCAAGCACTCATCGTCTGTCTTATCATCATTGAAAATCTTTCCGCCTGTTCCTCCGTATTTTGTCGAATTATAATCAAGTCCTCCCGGCGATTTATAATCCACATTGTACGGCGGATCCGTAAATATCAATCTCGCCTTCTTGCCGTCCATTAATTTCTCAACATCAGAACGCTTGGTCGAATCACCGCACATCAACCTATGGATTCCCAACTCATAGATATCTCCCTCTTTGGCATTCGGTTCTTTAATCTTTTCGTACTCTCCTTCGGCATCAAACTCATCTTCCTTGATCTGAATCAATAAGTCAGAATCAAAGCCCGTAATCTCCACTTTGCTCGTATCCAAGCCTCTAAGCTCCTCAATAACCAATTCCATGTCCCAATCGCTCTCATTGAGCTTATTGTCAGCCAATCTGTAAGCCTTAGCATCCTCTTCGGATAGATCTACTATCACGCAAGGAACTTCCGGCAATTCAATATATTTAGCCGCTTCATAACGTCCATGACCGACAATGATCACCTTGCTCCCATCGAGAACCAATGGCTGATTAAAACCGAACACTTTGATACTTTCCGCTATCTGTTTAATCTGCTTGGTCGGATGTTTTTTGGCATTCTTGGAGTACGGCTTGATCTCCTCTATTTTTATGTTTTGAACTTCCTGCATCTTTTAAATCAAAATTTATAATTAATATTTTCTCAAACTCTTTATTATTAAACTTTCCCGATTCGGTAATCTTCGAAAATCCTCCAGCCAGTCCGCTCACTATATTTTTAACTTTGCTTTTATAAGGTTTTACTATTTTCTGATCAGTAGCTTTGACACCCTGCAAACGTCTCAAAAATGGATCCTTGTCCACTATTAACGGATAATTGATGCTCGCTTTCTCCCGCTCTCCGTTTTTATAAAATATTGCTACCGGCAACACTCCAATTAAAAAGAATTTTGTATCCTGAGTTACTCCCTGCTCGGACTTTTTATAACGATTATCAAAATCAACTCGCAAGTATAAATTTTTTTCAATTATTTTTTTTAAATCACTCATAGTCGGTCTTTGTTCGGTCTATAAAAAATTTTGTAACCAGCCTTCTTGGCCAATCCCATCGCACACGCTCCTTTATTTTTTGCGTCAGTGCTTTCTGATACATCCAATAAAATATTCTCCACTTTTTGAAATCCTATCTGCTCTACCACTCCCATCCATGCTCTTATATTTTTTTGATCACCAATGCGTTCCAATAAATATTGCAATTTGCTCTTTTGCGAATCTGATAGTTTTTCCACAGTCCGGTCTGTAACGTTAACGTTGTTTTTATAACTATTAGTATTATTATCGTGTTCATTTTCGTGAATAGTTCTCTGTTCATTTTGGTGAACAGAATCGGGGTTTTTGGAATTTTGACCGTTCATATTCGTGAACAGTTCGTCAATCTTAGATAGGATTTTAATGTACATTTTTTGCCCGATAATCTTGGTGGCAATATACCCGGCCTTTTCAATTTTCTTGATCCTTGGCGTAATCGCCCCTTTGCTTTTAATGCGCAACAAAGGCATGTCCTTGATCAGATGCTTATAATTCACCCATGTATAACCATCGATCCGCTCTTTCTCAATTTTTTCGTTGGGGGTAGTACAAATGAAATATAAATAATCTAAAATAGCACCCTCGATTATATCGAGTTTCGTGAAAGCTAAAACTAACTGATTTAAAATTATTGTATATTTCATGTGACAAGCATGGTTATAATTGAGTTGTGGCCTTATAACACGAGGGGTGGATCCAGTCGAAACCAGACCCATGGACTAGTTGACCCCTCGCCTTACAAGGCCACAAAGGCCTTGTATATGTAAAGTCAAAAGAACAAAAAATGTTTTATCTTTTTTCTCGGTGATAGTCTTTCAATCATCCTCTCAATCTCCGCAATTCTTCTGCTATCCTTTTCATTCTCCCGCTTAACAATCTGCCGGAACTCTCCCAAAAGATAATTCCTTGATTGTATGCGTGACTTCAATCTCACCTTTTCGGCGATTAGGTGAGGAACGCTCGGTTCGCTAACCAACATTTTCGTCATCTGATTTCTTAGATTTTGCCTTATCCGGAAAGTCAGTCGCCAAAATGTCTTGTATTACTATCTTTAAAGTTTCAAGCCCCGCCGTTAATTCAGATAAGCCCTTAAGCTTTATCTCCTCCCAGCTATTTGTGCCAAACACCACTTCGGAAACTTCGATGCGTTGTTTTTTATCTGAGGCACCAGAACTCGGCCAAGCCTTGAATAATTCATTGGCTATTTTTTCTAATGTGATCTCTTTTTTTCTGACATAATCACGCTTGTCCTCTTCGGTTTTAAACAAACCGGATGAGTCCGTTTCAATTATTTCTCGCTTTACCGGACTGGCCAGCATATCATTGATTGCCGGTTCAAAACTGGTAAAATCAGGATTAATAAAAACTTTGCCGTCAATTTGTGTTGATCTGTCTTTAACAATCGTTGCTTGACGATATACTTTTTTATCCTTGCCCAGTATTTCCTCAAAGCGTTCCATCAAAACAAGAATGTCCGGTTCATAGGCTGTCTCACCCTCAACCTTCATCTTTACTCCTGATTTGTAGATTTCACGCTTACCGGTATCTGCATTGATTTCATTCTCATATTCAAAGCCTGCACGACCGCACATAATAATGTGATACGGATCACGAACCAATGGATCGGAAAATTCCGCTTTCCACATCGGCTTTAATATCCCCCAATCTTGAAATTGAAGATGCGTGCGATTAAGCTTGCGTTTGTATGATTCAACCGTATCCTCCCAAACATGAGATATTGAATCGATGATCAGAATGTCTGAAAGTTGTTCTTCCCGCAAAATTCTCATTGACTCTTTAAGGTCCGCAAGCGTGCGTGATTCCCTGACAAGCAACTCAATGCCTGCCTCATTAAATACTCTCTTTAAAAACTTCGCCGCTTTTTCTGAATCAAACATAACGACTGGTTTCTTTGATTTGATTTTCTGATGAAGCCCAATGGCTACCAAAGCTGATGTGTAAGTTTTACCTGACCCAGCAAAACCCTCGAAAGCCGCTTTGAAATACGGCTTTGTGTTGGCCACCTCCATAAAGAAGTTGCCGAATGACTTGTTCGCCTGTTTTATAGCAGGTTTTGTCATAGTTTTAGTCTGCATAATTTTCTTGATTGGCGCATAAAACGCCAATATTATTAATTAATAATCACTTCCTTTGTTCGCTTGACTACTAAACCGTAAATTGATACGGTTGTAGCGAAGTCTATGGGAAAGTTGCTTTTTCCAATAGACATGGAAGTTTATCGAAACACCTAGGACATCTGCCTCCCCAAAGAGGTGGATGTCTTATTTTCCAATGATTTGACGAAGAAGCAGTATTGATCAATCAATTGCTTTTCTCGCCAAATATCATATGGCTCAACGCTTCCGCCCAGCGGGTAGTCTTCAGAATACTCGCTTACAGAAGTCTGGGATTTATCCATGGATATCACCCCCTTTCTAGTTGCCGGCAAAAAACCGACAAATTAATATTTTCAATTTTCAACCTTTTTTCACAATTTTGTATCGCTCTTGCAGATACATCAGATCCTTAACCACATTCTTGAGCGATTTAATTTCGTACTCGTTATCGTCCTCGTCAATCCGCTGTCTGACCAAATCCAAGACTGTGGCCAAGGTGCCGAAATAATCATCGCTCTGAATATGAAATTTTAGATTTTTGACTGCCATATAAAAAAGCCCACAAATAATTTTTCAATTACTTGTGGGCTTTTGATTTATCCCCAATACCGTCGAAATTCTACCTTTTGGCCTTTCCGACCAAAAAAAGAATCGAAGTATGACTTCGATTCTTTAATATTTCACGAATATTAAACAATTTAAAAGGTTTTTGCTCTACATCATCTTTTTCCGAATAAAGGTTGGGATGGCTAGTTCGTCGTCATCGTCTGTGCTGGTGTCGGTTATGCTTTTTTTGCTGGCGGGTTCCGATTGGGCGGCTCTCAATGGCGACATCTTCGGCCTTGGCTCTTCTTTTTTTTCATAAGGGCTTTCTTTTGCTGTTTCTTTTTCTTGGCTGGAAATGAAAGTGTTCGGGGTATATGCTCTTTCGATGTTTGATCTGTCGCCTGCGGATTTTCCGTCAAAACCGGTCGCGACTACGGAAATTTTCAATTCGTCTTTCATCTTCGGATCGATTACCGCGCCGAAGATTATCTTTGCGTCTTCATCTGCGGATGCGGTGATAATCTTGGCGGCTTCGCTTACCTCGGTCATGCCGAGATTTACGCCGCCGGTAATCGTAAACAAAATTCCTCTCGCGCCTTCTATGCTCAATTCCAGCAATGGTGAATTGATGGCCGCTTTAGCCGCTTCTATCGCCTTGTTCTCGCCTGACGCCTGTCCGATTCCCATAAGAGCGGATCCGGCGTTGGCCATAATCGCTTTTACATCGGCGAAGTCAACATTGATCAAACCGGGTACGGTAATCAATTCGGCGATTCCTTGCACGCCTTGATGCATTACTTCGTCAACGATCATGAATGCGTCAAGCAGTGAAGTTTTTTTATCGATAGTTTGTAATAGTTTGTCGTTAGGGATTGTGATGATGGTATCAACCTTGTCTGATAGCTCGGTAAGGCCTCTTTCGGAAATATTTTTTCTTTGCGCGCCTTCAAAAGCGAAAGGCTTGGTAACGACCGCGACGGTCAATGCCCCCAAATCTCTAGCTATCTCGGCCACTACCGGAGCGGCCCCTGTGCCGGTTCCTCCGCCAAGTCCGCAGGTAACAAAAACCATATCGGTATCTTTCAAGATGTCTCTGATCTCGTTTTGTGATTCTTCGGCGGCCTGGCGTCCTAATTCGGGATTCATGCCTGCGCCTAATCCGCGGGTTATTGATTTCCCGATATGTAGCTTTTGCGAGGCTTTGTTGTAATGCAACGCCTGGACATCGGTGTTTATCGCAACAAAATCGACGCCTTTTATTCCGGCATCGACCATTCTATTTACGACGCTTCCACCGCCTCCGCCAACTCCGATTACTTTAATTTTAGCGAAAGTTTCAATTGCGGGTTTTATTTCAGCCATATTTTTTATAATAATTAGGGACTAGGTAATTAGTTAATTTTGGTTTATTAATTATTATCATAATATATTAAAACAATAATAATATCAATAGACCTTAAAATTGGATGTATAAAATATTTATACGGCTTGTTATCAACGAGTTTATATTTAAGGAATAAGCGATTTGAACCATTTGCCGGCTGTTCCCATTATTTTTTTGACACCGCCGCCATTTTTAAACATCTTGAGGTTAAAACCTTTGCTGCCTCCGCCAAGGACTTGGCTTCCCCAGACCACCAGGCCGAGGGCCGTCAAAAATTCGGTCTCGTTGACCTTGTCGATTATGGTGGAAACTTTTTGCGGCGATCCGAGAGCGGCCGGAAGCCTTAATGAGTTCTTGGCGACCTCGACCATTCCGGCCAGCTTTGTGCCTCCCCCTATCAAGAAAACTCCGCCCGGCAGCATGCCTGACCGTTCGATTTTTTTGAGTTCAGCGTCTATTTTTTCAAAAATCTCTTCGACTCTCGCCTCGATAATCTCGGCGATGTATTTCGGTGAAATCGTTTCAATCTCACCTTCAACGCCTTCTTCTTTGGCTATGTCGGCGATATCTATCTCATCTTTTTTGCTGAAGCTTACGGGAGCGGCGCTTCCATGCTTTATCTTTATCTTGTCGGCCAGATTGATCGGGCACCTCAAGCCGATCGCGAGGTCGGAGGTGATATGCTCGGAGCCTATCGGGATGACTGCAGTGTGCAAAAGCTCACCCTCTTCAAAAACGGCAAGGCTTGTGGTTGACGCGCCGATGTTTATAAGAGCGGCGCCCAGCTCTTTCTGCTTGGTGCCGATTACCGCTTCGGCGGCCGCCAAAGGAGAAAGGACTAAATCGTCAATATCCAATCCGGTCCTGTAAATCGCTTTCGTCAAATTATTAATCTGGCTTGACAGCCCTTGGATTATCAAAGTTTCGACTTCCAGCCTTACGCCGGTCATTCCTATCGGATCCTTGATGTCTTTTTGGTTATCGACGGTAAATTTGGTAGGGATTACGTGCAGGATTTCGTAATTCGGCGGAACGCTTAAAGCCTGGGCGGCTTCCATGGCGCGCTCAATATCATCTTGACCGATCTCGCCGTCGCTTCTGCTGACAGCCACGACGCCGCGGCTTTTTTCGCATTTTATATGAGGGCTGTTTATGCTGACCCAGACGCTTTCGATAGGGACGCCGACCAAGCGTTCAGCTTTTTCCAGACACGCTGAAATTGATGATGTTACGTCTTCAATGCTTTTCACGGAGCCTTTGCTTATACCCAAAGAAGGAACGCTGATTGCGCCGATGATTTGTAATTTTTCGCCGTTTTCATCAATTTTTTTCTGTCCTACGACCAATCTTACTCCCGATAATCCGATGTCGAGCCCGGCTATTATGTTGTCCCTCATATCAAGTATGTTTAAATCCGAATGCCGCGAATCAAATGGTATCCGCCGCGCCCGCTTCTGGCGGGAATCCTCCGAATATTATATAAAAATAAAATGTATAAATAATTTATACACTTTTAAAGCGCTCCACAATCGGAGTTTATTTATAGTGTTATTATACAAAATAATTTAAAATATTGCAACAGTACTTCGACACTTTTCCGAATATTCTGCAAACCGGTCAATTTCCGATTTGCCGCCAGCTTATGACATTGATATCATTCTCCGCTACATTAATAACTGCTTCGACGGTCTTGTTATACGCGCCATGCGTTCCTTTGGCGGTTATCGTCCTTTCATTGCCGCTTGAAACCACGTTTATCAAGCAATAACTGCCGCGGCTATCCAAGACAAAATCATTTGGCGAATAGGCCGGATCGTATTGTATCCTTTTTATCGTTTCCTCGACGCACCCCTCGGCGTAATATCCGGCTATGCTTTCTTTATCGGAAGATACCCCGCCATCTATTTCGCTTAGCGCCAAAAAAGCCAGTCCTCTGGCTATTATTATCGCCGCCGCGCTGACAATTACTACGGCAATCAAAGCGGCCGCGCCTCTTTTATCTTTTTTTAAATTTTCAATCATTTTTTTCACGTAATTCCAATCAATATCTCCTGCTTATGATTAAGCTGTCAGACAAAGAAAATTCAAAGGACTGGCTTGTCGCATAACGATATCTCGACCCTATTTCCGCCAGGATGGCATCTTTGGCGCCTTCTTCGGCTAAATTTATAAAATCAAAATTTTCGATGTATATGCTGTTGCCGGTTATCCTGACAGGAGCAGCGCTTCCTTCGGTCAGATAGACGATTCCGCCGATCGCTTCTATCGTTATGTTTTCGCTTTGGTTCGCGATATCCAGAATCAGCCTGGTGCTGGTCGCTTTGCTTGCCGGCTCAATTACTCTTTCGGAATTTTTTATCTTTTTTTCCAGCAGAGCGAAGACGTCGGTTACGCTTGTTTCAACCCTCTTGATTGAAAGCGTCTTTATCCTCAATTCATCAATCAACAGCGCGAAACTTACAAAACTGCCGATAACCGCTGAAGTTATGGCGACATAAATCAAAATTTCCACTAAAGTCGTTCCTTTGTTATTTTTTAGCAAGCTTCTGTTCATTTTTTAAAATTTATCCTGACTTCATCCAAGATCGGCGAAGTCGTGGTTGACCCCCGCAGGGTTGCTTTGTATTTGATCCACTCATCTCCGATGTGGTTGGCATGTATCAATGTTCCGGCCGCAATTGTAAAATAATCTTCTTCGTCGCCGTCTTCGTCGCCGTCCGGTCCGGACCAGGAAGAAGACCAAGTTCCGGGAGAGCCGTTTGCGTCATCGGCGGTCTTGATTTGGAAACTCACTGAACACTCGCCGCAATCTTCCGGCACAACCTCGTCCCACTCTATCGCGTTAAAATTGCTTGTCGAGGACGCGAGGAATGCCGATGAAAACAGGCTTTCATCCGTCGCGTACGTGGATGTCGCCACCTGGCTAAGCGCTAAGCGCCCGGCGGTGTCATCTATTTCGCCTTTGGAAAAATATTTATCTTCATCCTGCCACTCGGCTTGTCCGCCGCCGCCCGACCAATCG
>Ga0172380_10003878_pt1 | contig 19911 bp, 21 predicted proteins | sample Leawe162metaG_FD_119747 | JGI IMG/M metagenome (GOLD analysis project Ga0172380, IMG submission 119747) | Leachate microbial communities from a municipal landfill in Southern Ontario, Canada - Leachate well 162 metaG | ecosystem: Engineered > Solid waste > Landfill > Unclassified | place... | reverse complement strand
TGAAAAAGTTTTCGTTTTATACTTTTTTGGGCGCTGCGCCCTGGTGCGCGCTATTTGCGTGGCTCGGGGTGATAACGGGCGACAATTGGGAACTGATTAAACAAAAATTACATAATTTCGATGTGGCCATGGCGGCGCTAATAGTGCTCGCGGTGGCATGGTGGATTTGGCGGCATGTGAAAAATAGAAAAAGTATTTCATCGATATAAATTATGTTGGAACAATTACAAAATTTGCAATCTCAAGTCGTTTCGGCTATGACCCTGCTCAAAATTAGTGATTTGAGAAAGAAAATGGCGCAGTTGGAAAGTGAAATGAACGCGCCGAATTTTTGGACCAATCAAAAAACTGCTCAAACCGTGACACAGGATTTTTCGGATATTAAAAACGAAGTAGAGAAATGGGATAACTTGGAGAAGCGGGTGAAAGATCTATCGGAGTTGGCCCAATCAGGCGATGAGTCGCTCGCGGATGAAATTGAAAAACAAACCAACGAACTCACGCGGGAATATGAGGGTTATGAACTTTCGCTTTTACTCAATGGCCCATACGATAAAAATAACGCCATTATAGCTATCCATGCCGGCAGTGGCGGTACCGAAGCGCAGGATTGGGCGGAAATGCTTTTGCGCATGGTGTTGCGGTTTTGCGAAAAACAAAAGTGGCGCACCGAAATTTTGGATGAGTCGCGCGGGCAAGAGGCCGGTTACAAGTCAATTATGTTTAAGGTGTCCGGGCGCAATGCCTATGGATATCTCAAATCAGAGCACGGCACCCATCGCCTCGTGCGTATTTCTCCGTTTGACGCGGAAAAAATGCGTCACACTTCTTTTGCGCTGATTGAAGTTTTGCCGGAAATTGACGATGAGGTAAAAATTGACTTGAAACCGGAGGACTTGCGGATTGATACTTTTATGAGTGGCGGCAAAGGTGGGCAGAGCGTGAACACTACCTATAGCGCCGTGCGCATCGTACATTTACCAACGGGCATTACCGTGTCGTGTCAAAACGAACGCTCCCAACAGCAAAATAAAGAAACCGCGCTTAAAGTTTTGAAATCTAAACTGTATAAATTGGAAGAGGAAAAAATGGCCAAAGAGCGCAATGAGTTGCGCGGTGAGTACAAATCGGCGGAGTGGGGGAATCAAATTCGCAGTTATGTTTTGCATCCATATCACATGGTGAAGGATCATCGTACGGATTACGAAAGCGCCGATCCGGAGGGAGTACTCGAGGGGAATTTAATGCCTTTGTGTGAAGCGTATTTGAGGTGGATAAAAGAATAAGTAAATAGTAATCAGAAATATGCGCCAATGTTATTCTATTATTGAACTGCAGGTTATTTTGGATCAGTATGGAAAATTGGGGGAGATTAATGAGAATAAACTATTTACTTCTGGGTATGAGAATTCCAATTATTTTATTGCGACTGAAAAGGGGCGATATGTGATTAAAATTTTTGAGGGAGAGGGGATGATACCGGAAAATATTTTTTTTGAATTAGAAGCGATGGAGTATATTTATCAATTGGGGTTAAAGGTTCCCTGTCTCCGGCGTTCGCGCGCAGAAAATTTATCGGTAAAATGCGCAGATAAATTCGCCATTCTTACGGATTACATTGAAGGGGAGAATATGGACAAAAAATCAATTTCCGATCAGTTGGCCGCATGTTTGGGGGCGGAGGCTGGGAAAATGGATAGGGCTTTTAAGTATTTTAGCGATGGTTCAAAAACGCGGCGAAAATATGAGTGGGACTTAAAGAATTTTTTATTACTTGAGGATAAAATTCAGTATCTCCCCGAAAAGTTTGACCGCGGCCTGTTTAATAATATCTTTATTTCTTTTCGTAAGCTTTTACCTCGCTTTCTTAGCCAACCAACCGGGCTTATTCATAATGATATTGGTTCGCATAATGTGTTGGCCCGTGGGGATGCTTTGGCTGGGATCATTGACTTTAGCGATTTAGCTTATAGTCCTTATATACAAAATATCGCCGTTAGTTGCGCCCAATTACTATTTAATTATAATTGGAAGCCGCAGCAGTTAGTTTTATTTCTCCAAAGTTATCAGCGGCACAACTTTTTACCGCCCGACAGTCTTAGCATGCTTTTTGATCTTACACTGGCGCGTTACGCTACCCTAATTGTTGAATTTAATTTTTGTAATATACGCGAAGGTTTTGATAAGCAACGCAGTGAGGCCATTGAAGATTATTATATTTTTTTAGAAAAATTTTTATCGTTTGGACGGATAGCCTTTAATAATGTTTTGTCACTGATTTAGTTTAGAATCTATAGTATGAAAGTTGTCACTGAAATCAATGTTGAGTTAATAGTTTTTTCGCTTAGGACGGGCCAAGTTTTGGTTTTACCCTCCGAAACTTCTTACGGCCTTTCTTGTGACGCCACTAATCAAGCGGCGGTGGAAAAGATTTTTAAAATTAAGGGGCGGGAGAGCGGAAAAGCGGTTTTGGTTTTAGCGGATAGTATAGCCATGGCGAAGAAATATTTAAAGTGGGGGAAAGTAATTAATAGAATAGCGGATAAATATTGGAGTGGAAATAGTAGGATGCCATTGACGGTGGTAGGCGAGCATAAGAAGAGGTTTTTTGCGAAGCGATTGGCTGCCAGCGTTATTTCCAAAGAAAATACTTTGGCTGTGCGCGTTACTCATCATTCGCTACTCAAAGAAATTTGTCATCAGTTGGGCCACCCCATTGTTTCGACCTCAGCCAATCTGGCTGGAGCCACGCCGTTATATGATCCCAAAAAAATTATCAGACAATTTTTCGGTCGCAATATTGAGCCCGGGGCCATAGTTGACGCCGGCATCCTTCCTTTTGCCAAACCGAGTACGATTGTGAGCGTGGTTGGCAATAAATCAACAGTCTTAAGACAGGGTGAGCTTAAAGTCGTATGAACATTGTTGAGAAAAAGTTAAAAAAATTGCCAGATACTCCCGGGGTGTATCTGTTTTTTGACGCGCATAAAAATTTGATCTATGTCGGTAAGGCCACGAGCCTGCGCGATAGAGTTAAGAGTTATTTTCGTGATGTCATCCTGAGCGGAGCGAAGGATCCCTCCCGTTCGTTAAGGGATTTTTCGGCTTTACCTCAGAATGACATCGGAGTAAGGCCGATTGAGCAAATGATTCACGAGGTAAAAGATATTAAAATCAAAAGGGCCGACTCGGCGCTGGAAGCGATTATTTTGGAAGGGAATTTGATTAAAAAATTTCGCCCCAAATACAATGTTGATTGGAAAGATGATAAAAGTTGGAATTATATTGTTATTACCGCGGATAAATATCCGCAGGTAAAATTTGTACGCGAACACGAAATTCAATCTGTCATTGCGAGCCCCGCAAGGCGGGGCGAAGCAATCCCAACGAAGCAAGAGATTGCTTTGTCGTCCCGCCGAGGCGGTACTCCTCACAATGACAAACAGTTCGGGCCGTATCCGCATTTGAAAATGAGGGAATTTGAGAAAATTTTGCGTAAATTATTTGCCGTGTCTTTTTGCAAACCACTGCAAGGCCGGCCGTGCTTGTATCGGCAAATCGGGCAGTGTTTGGGAATGTGTACCGGAGAAATTACGCCAGCGGACTACCGGCGTAAAGTGACTCGTCCATTGGTTATATTTTTACAGGGGAAAAAAGCGCGAGTGATAAAACAACTGGAAAGAGAAATGAAGCTGGCGTCGAAACGCGCTGATTATGAAGAGGCCGGTCGTTTACGCGATCAAATAAAATCTTTGCAACATATTCAAGACATTGCTTTGTTGAACGACAATTTTTTTCGCGACAATTTACACCTAACACCTAATACCTTACACCTAAAACCTACTCGCATCGAGGGCTACGACATCTCCAACCTGGGCGAGTCAGACAAAGTGGGGAGCATGGTGGTATTTGACGAAAGTGGCCCGATAAAATCGCAGTACCGCAAATTTAATATTAAAGCCGTCGTTGGCCAAAGCGATGTGGATTGTCTGGCTGAAGTGCTGGAGCGGCGGTTGAAACACCGCGAATGGCCGCTACCGAGTTTGTTTTTAATCGACGGCGGTTTACCGCAAGTCCACCGTGTCAAAAAGATTCTGGATTCCCGCTTTCGCCTGCCCCATGCCTACCGGCAGGCAGGTGCCGGTAGGCATGGCGGGAATGACAATCAGCCACCAGTAGTAGGCATTGCCAAAGGGCCGACGCGCAAAAATAATCAAATAATTTTAGGCGACAAGAGTCCGCAAGTGGCCAAGTGGGTGTATAGTCATGTTAAACTTTTGATTCAAGTGCGCGACGAAGCGCATCGGTTTGCGATTACTTTTAATCGTTCTAAGAGAAAATTAAATTATGCCTGAACTACCCGAGGTAGAAACAATTCGTCGCGATTTGGCGCGCAAGATCGTTGGTAAGAAAATTATCAGCGTGGAAGTGCGTGATCATAGAGTGGCTAAAGGAAATTTGGTCAAAATTTTACGCGGGCAAAAGTTCGCTAGGATTGAGCGGCGCGGGAAATTGCTGGCGTTTTTGTTGTCGGACGGCAGATATTTATTGACGCATTTAAAGATGACCGGACAGTTGATATACTTGTCATCCCCGCGCAAGCGGGGATCTGCCGCAGATTCCCGATCGGAGTCGGGAATGACAATCGCGGCGGGCGGTCATAAAATTTCGGCCGGCGATTTGCAGGTGCCAAATAAATTTACCCGCGTAATTTTTACTTTTACGGATAAGTCCCAGCTATTTTTTAACGACATGCGCCGATTCGGATACATGAAAATTGTGAATAAAAAAGAAAAAGAAAGAATTTGGCAAGAGGATTTTGGCATTGAGCCACTGACCAAAAGTTTTAAATTTAAAGATTTTGTCGAATTGTTTAAAAATCATAAAATCAATATCAAGGCGCTTTTAATGAATCAAAAATTAATTGCTGGCATCGGCAATATCTATGCCGATGAAGCGTGTTGGTGCGCCGGACTGTTGCCTTGGCGTAAAGTATCCGGTTTGAAATCAGCTGAAACAAAAAAATTATTTAATTGTATCACCCATGTCCTCGAAGTGGCGCTCCAAAATCGCGGTACCTCGTTTGACGATTTTGTGGATGCGCAGGGTGAAAAGGGCGGACATTACAATTTTTTAAAAGTTTACGAGCGCGATGGCGCAAAATGTCGGCGTTGTGGTAATATAATTAAAAAGACCCGCCATGCGGGTAGGGGAACGCATTATTGTCCCGGGTGTCAGCATTAATTTTAGTTCGTCCTCGCCGATATTAATTTTCTGGCGCCCAAACTGCCCGCCCTGCGGGCGGCCTCCGTCCCGACTAAGTCGGGATGCGATGGGCCTGCCTGCCGGCAGGCAGGCGCAGGCGAAAATCAAAATCGGCCTCGGACGAACGACAAAGTATGAACAAAGTTTCCGTCATCATTCCCGCTTTTAACGAAGCCAAGACCGTTGGTGTAGTTATTGAGGTTGTAAAAAAATGCGAATTGGTCGATGAAGTTATCGTAGTTGACGACGGTTCTACCGATAACACAGCCGAGGTCGCCCGCGCGGCCGCTGCCAAAATAATTACGCTTTCTCCCAACCGTGGCAAGGCGCAGGCCATGGACGCGGGCGTACGCGCGGCGAAAAATGGAATTATTTGTTTTTTGGACGCGGATTTAAAGAATTTTTCCGATGAAATTTTACAGAAAATAATTAAGCCAGTATTATCCGGTCGCTATGATATGTATGCCGTGATTTTCGGTCGTCGTTTTCCCGGGTTGAATTGGCTCACTCCGCGTCTGCCGGTTATTAGCGGCAATCGCGCGCTTACCAAGGCAGTTTGGCAATTAGTGCCAAAAGATTATAAAATAAAATTTCAGATTGAGATCGCTCTAAATTATTTTGCCTATCGTGCCGGCAAGAAATGTGGCGCCGAATCTTTTCCCGGTTTTTCGCAATATATAAAAGAAGAAAAATTTGGATTTATCGATGGCTTTTGGCGGAGGATAAAAATGAGCGGGGATGTGGCGTGGGTGTTTTTTAAATTATATATTGGAAGGAGTTTAAAATAATTTATAAAAAGAAAACGGGCTTCCCGGTGTGGATTGGGAAACCCGTGACGAGCGGATGTTGAAGTGTAAAGAGCGGTTAGGGCGGGTGTTTTGGATCCACCATCAGGATTGGCGGGGCCGCCGGGCGGGGCTTCCTTGCCACAGCCATTCCAGAAAGGCGGCGGCACCTACGATAGCGAAAAGTATGACTACACCGACTGCGATGGCGGCTTGGCGTAGGGCAAGCCACAGGCAGATCAGCGCCCCGATCGCGATTTGGGCGATGTCCGAGAGGGTGCTTTTCAGCGGTTCCATTCATTCCATCCCTATTTTTTCAAAAACAATCCACATCATTTTTCTGGCTGCCCACTCGCAAGCCCTACTAAGCCATACGCAAGCCTTGCTAAGTAAGACCGCCACCCCGGCCGCAAGCATCGCGATGAGCGCTATGATTGACAGTGTCAACCACGCTGGGAACTTCACGATGTCCGTCATGTCCGTTTCCTCTTGTTCCCCCCGCTCTTACGCCGAGTTTGTACTGCCTCCGGCATGAGGAGAACATAAAGGAGCAGGCGCGGTTTGGCCGCTGGCTTGGGGGGCGGGTCCACGATCGGGAGCAAACGGAGAATTTGCCAGCTAACCCACGCCGGGGTGTTTGGTGTGGGTATGATAGAAACGGCTTCCACCAATAGCCCGACACCTCCCACCACCACCCCGGCGAACAACACTCCGAGCCCTGCCGCGGTTCGCGCCGCTTTTTCGAATGCCGTCATGATCTCCTCCTCTTTGAAAGTGACGAAAATTGAAGACACCATTGCCTAAGTTATTTTTATCACATATTCACAAATAAATCAAGGCCCCACCTTGTTTTTTTTGTCTATTCCCGCTATAATAATCTTACTTAACCAACTATTTATATATGAGTATTTTAGGGCGTGGCGGCATTGACGGAGATCTTAGCGGACGAAGGGAGTTACTCACAGAAATGACGAGGTTTTTAAAGATAGGAGAATCGGGCAAATCCGAAGATAAAAAGCCGGATGAAGGCGAATTGCCACCGCATAAAAAGTATTCTGCATTGCAGAAGGGGGCAGGACCTGAGGGAGGGCCGAATACTATCGATCGGGTTGATATCGGGGGACACGAGCCAGATGAGGTCGATGAGTTATCAGGCCAAAATTATAACTTCGAAGGTAAACAACCACCGGCACCATACAGAGGTGAGCCGTTTGGGAAAGAGTGACTGTTTTATGCAAAGATACAATCCATCTAAAATCGAAAAAAAGTGGCAGAAGTTTTGGGAGAAAAATAAATTGTACAAAACCCCCGCCGCCGCCACCCGCGCCGACAAAATGTATATTTTGCCCCAGTTACCCTACCCATCCGGGTCTGGTTTGCATGTTGGTCATGCCGAGGTTTATACCGCTTGTGATATTTACGCGCGCTATCAGAGAATGTTGGGTAAAAAAGTTTTGCAGGTGATTGGCTGGGACGCGTTTGGTTTGCCGGCAGAAAATTACGCCATCAAAACCAACATTCATCCGCGTAAAAGCACTGACCAAGCGATTGATACTTTTCGCCAGCAAATAAAGGCGTTGGGTATATCGGTAGATTGGGATAGGGAAGTGGGCAGCCACAATCCCGATTATTACCATTGGACGCAATGGTTCTTTTTGTTATTTTACAAACGCGGTTTGGCGTATCGCAAAAAGCAGTCGGTAAATTGGTGTGATAGTTGCAAAACGGTTTTAGCCAACGAGCAGGTAACCAGCGACGGCAAATGCGAGCGCTGTGAAACAGTGGTTGTTCAGCGTGAGATGGAGCAGTGGTATATAAAAATTACCGATTACGCCGAGCGTTTGATAAAGGATTTGGATAAAGTGGATTGGCCGGAAGAGAGCAAGAAACGCCAGCGCGATTGGATTGGGCGTTCGGAAGGCGCACTTGTGCGTTTCAAATTATCCCCCTCTGACCAAGAGGGGGTGGGGGGAGTTGCCGAGGAAGTTGAAGTCTTTACCACCCGTCCTGACACTCTCTTTGGCGCCACTTATTTGGTACTCGCGCCCGAGAGCGCCTATGTGCAAAATTTAAAATCCAAAATTTCCAATTGGGACGAGGTCAATAAATATTTAGAAGCGACCAAGCTCAAAACCGATCTTGATCGGCAAGTGCAGAAAGAGAAAACCGGCGTGGAATTGAAAGGCGTAAAAGCCGTTAACCCGGTAAACAATGAAGAGCTGCCGATTTTTGTGGCCGACTATGTTTTGGGTGGGTATGGCACCGGCGCCATTATGGCCGTTCCGGCGCACGATGAGCGCGACTTCGAGTTTGCGAATAAATATAATTTACCAATTAGGCAGGTGGTAGCCCCGTTATTTACAGTTGCAACTGGACCAGATGCTGTGCGGCCGGAAAAGAAAACTGTGCGGCGGCGCACCACTTACTCTATTGTTAAACATTGGAGCGAAGATAAATATTTATGTTTAGATTGGACCAAGTTCAGCTGGCATTCGGGTATTATTGGCGGGGTGGAAGCGGGCGAAGATTTGACGGAGTCGGCCAAAAGAGAAATTCAAGAGGAAACCGGTTATAAAAATTTAAAGTTTGTTCGTACCGTTGGCGGCGAGGTGCATAACAATTTTTTTGCCGGTCATAAAGATGAAAATCGTTATGCGCAAGGATTTGGGATGCTATTTGAGTTGCAGAATGACGAACGAGAAAAAACGATTGAAGAGCATACCAAAAATCACGAAGTCGTTTGGATTGAAGGCCAGAAAATGAAAGAGTGGTTGAACTTGCCGATTTTTTCCTACATGTGGAATATTTTATCCGGAGCGAGCGAATGCTTCGCCGATGATGGCGTATCGGTGAATTCCGATTTTCTCAATGACTTAAAAACATCCGAGGCCAAAGAAAAAATTATTAATTGGCTGGAAGAAAAAGGCGTTGGTAAGCGTAAAATTCAATTTAAGCTCCGCGATTGGTCGGTCTCGCGTCAGCGGTTTTGGGGCGCGCCGATTCCGATGCTACATAATGATGAATTGAAGAATAAAAAATATCATTATGTTCTTTTGCACGGATTTAAGGGTACCGTTGATCGCAACAATGGGGAAAGCGATTATAATTGGCAACATTGGCTAAGAATTAAATTAGAAAAAGAGGGTCACACGGTTTTTTCTCCGGACCTACCAAATACCGGTGAGCCCAAAATAGATGAACAAGTGGATTTCGTCATTAAAAATACCAAGATTGACGAACATACTATTTTGGTCGGACAAAGTTTGGGCGGGGTAGTAGTCTATAAATTATTGGAAAAGTTAAATAAAAAAGTGGCTAGAGTTTTTTTGGTGGACCCGGTGGTAACATCGAAATTTCCCGACTGCGAGCGGCCGGCAGTGGAGAAGAGCTGCGATTGGAAATTTGATTGGGAGAAAATTAAACAATCAAGCGACGAATTTGTGATTTTGGGCGATGCGGAATTTAAGACCATTTTTGAAAATGATTTAAAATTTTTGACCCAGCAACTGAATGGAAATTTAGTATTGTCGCGCCCGTCCGAGCGGCATTTTACCGGCGCGAAAGAGCCGATGATTGACGAGTTATTGGATCAGACCGGTTGGAAGATGGTGCCGGAAAGCGATCTGCCGGTGATTTTACCCAACGATGTTGATTTCAAACCTACTGGCGAGTCGCCGCTCAATTATTCAAAAAGTTTCAATAAAGGCGTGGAGAAAAAATATGGTAAAGGTTGGAAACGGGAACCCGACACTTTGGACACCTTCATGTGTTCAAGCTGGTATTATTACCGTTATCTTGATCCGAGCAATGATAAGCAGTTTGCGTCGCCCGAGGCGTTAAAAGCATGGATGCCGGTGGATTTTTATTTAGGCGGGCCGGAACATGTGAATGGCCACCTGTTATATTCCCGCTTTTTCACCAAAGTTTTGTTTGATGCCGGCTACATAGATTTTGATGAGCCGTTTTTAAAACATCGCCATCAGGGTTTGATTTTGGGCGAGGACAGTCGCAAGATGAGCAAGCGCTGGGGTAATGTGATAAATCCTACTGATGTGGTGAATGAATTTGGCGCTGATACTTTTCGCATGTACGAGATGTTTATGGGCCCTCTGGAACAAGACAAGCCGTGGGATACCAATGGGGTGCGGGGGGTGAGGAGATTTTTGGAGAAGGTGTGGGCGCTCCGCGAAAAGGTGGCGAACAATAAACAGATAATAGTAAACAGTAAATTAGAAATTTTACTCAACCAAACCATTAAAAAAGTCACCGAGGATGCGGGTGGTATGAAATTTAATACAGCCATTTCGCAGATGATGACTTTGGTGAACGAGCTTGGCCAAGAAGAAAAGATACCCGTTATTTATTACCAAATATTTTTAAAATTACTTTGTCCGTTCGCCCCGCACCTATGCGAAGAACTATGGTTCGAACTGGGAAACAAAACCAGCCTTACTACCGCACCGTGGCCCGCCTACGATTCGGATAAAATTACTCACGACACTTTTGTGCTCGCTATTCAAGTCAACGGAAAATTGCGCGATACCATTGAAGTATCCGCGAGTATTTCCGAGGATGAGGCCAAACGAAAAGCGCTCACCTCCGAAAAAGTACAAAAATGGCTCCTCGGAAAGGAGCCAAAGAAGGTGATTTATGTGAAGGGAAAATTAATTAGTGTGGTGGTTTAACAAAAGACGGGATATCTTTTCGAAACAGATGCTCGCGTCAATAAATTTGTGGCCTCGTTGTCGCTTTTGAGTCAAAGTGCAAAGGTCTTATGACTCAAATTCCTTCGGAAACGCTCCAACTCGCCTACAAATTTCAATTGCCGCTCACAATGTTTCTCAAAGATATCCCGTCTTTTGTTTTGTAGAGAAGTATTACTTTATCATCTCCTTTACCGTTTTTATCACTTCTTCAAAACGGACATTGCTTTTTACCAAGTATTTGTCGGCACCAATTTTTTTGGCTTCCTGAATATCCATTTCTTGTCCCAAATTAGAGAGCACCAGAATTGGTGTGTTTTTGAATTCCGCGGTTTTACGCAGTTCGCGGATGACATCAAATCCGTCGCCATCTTGAAGCATCATATCCACAATGAACAGGCTCGGTTTGTTGGCCATGGCCAGTCGCGCTGTTTCTTTCGTATTAGGGGTGGCTACCACTTCAAATCCTTCCTCGGTTAGCAGATGCGAATACATTTTTAGAGTAAATGGCTCGTCCTCAATAATCATTATTTTTTTATTCGCGGGCATATTAGTATTTTTTTAATTTTATAAAGAAAGTAGTTTGTTTGTTGGGAATACTGTTGAACCAAATCTCACCCTGGTTCATATTGACCATTTCCCGCGTAATGTATAGTCCCAGTCCGGTACCATTGCCTTCGCTTTTCACCGCATTGGGCGCGCGGAAAAATTTGGCAAAAATGAATTTTTGTTTATCTTTGGGAATGCCGATGCCGCTGTTGGTACAAGCTAGAGTGACGGAATCGTCTTTTTGGGTAATTTTTATAATTATCTCGGTATTTTCAAAAGAATAGCGGATGGCATTTTCCAAAATATTTTGGATGATAATGGGCAGATAGCGCTTGTCGGCCTTTATAAAATGTCGTTCGTTTTGTCCGGAGAATTTTATTTTGACGTTGCGGGCGCGAGCGTAAGTGGAGTAATTTTCGATGACTTGTCCGATTGTTTGCTCTAAACAAATTTTTTCCAATTGGGGTTTGATTTTTTTGTCCGGCAGACGGGATACGCTCAAAAGATCGTTGACCATGGTGTTCATGGCTTTGAGCGTGCGATATGATTCTTTCAAAAAATCGGTTTGGGTGTCATTGAGTTTACCGGCTTTTTCGGACAACAGATATTCATGCGCCCAGAGCATGTTGCCGAGTGGCGTGCGTAAGCTATGCGAAGCCACATGAGCGAAGTCGGTGCGGTATTCCTGCTGTTGTCTTTCTTCGGTGATGTCACGGATTACTAATACTGACCCGCGTACTTTTTCTTTAGTGTCTTTGAGTGGGGTAGTAGTGATGGACGCCCACATGCGGCGGTTATCCTTGCGTAAAAATTGCCGGATGGCGTTATTGATGCGATCGCCATGCGAAATGGATTGGTTGATGGCCGCGTTTTTGGCGGTAATGGGCACGCCTTGTTCGTTGATGGGGGATAGTAGCGACAAGGTAGATCGGCCCATTATTTCTTTTTTACTGTCGTATCCTAATATGGCGCAGATGGTTTGGTTGGCGTCGGTAATTACACCTCTTTCATTGGTGATGAGAATCCCGTCGCCGATGGCATCCATGAAATGTTGAATCTCTTGGGTGGCTACTGGTGTTTCTTTACACGATTTGACCATAAAGTAAAAGGTTAATTTTGTTATATTATACCCCAATTTGGATTAATTTGCCAATACTAAGTTGTGGGCGTATTTATTGGCCGGCAGAGGCGGTTTATGGTATAATGATTGTAGGCGAAATATAAACCGACTCGACGCCGTAAAACCATGGATAAATCCCGCGGCGTATATTTATCTTTAAACTAGCGTATGCCAACCAAACTAACCGAAGATAAAATTAAGGAGATTTTAAAGAAGGAAACTTATGTTTCGGAGAAGGATTTGAAAGAAGTGGAGGAAGGGACAAAGCAAACCAATTTGGGTTTTGTGGAGTACCTGGTTGATAATGGTTATATCACCAAAGAGATTTTAGGGCAGGCGTTGGCCGAGCATTATCATTTGGTATATATAAATTTATCCGGACAAAAAATTGATGAAAATTTACTCAAACAGTTGCCCGAGGTGGTAGCACGCAATAAGGGCGTCGTGCCGTTTGAGGCCGGGCCGGATGGCATCAAAGTAGCCATGACCGACCCCACCGATTTGGAAGCGTTGCATATTTTGGAGAAATTGTTTGGTCAAACCATATTACCATTTTTTACCTTGGAGCAGGATTTACTCGACGCTTTGCACGGGTACAATTTAGATTTGCGCGATGAATTTAAAAGAATCGCGAGCGAAATGGAATCGGCCAAATTGACGCGCGAAGCGAGAGACAATGTGATGGTGAATATGGTGGACACCCTGTTGCGCTACGGCCATCAAAACAAAGCTTCAGACATCCATATCGAGCCGTATTCCGACAAGTTGATGGTTCGTTTTCGCATTGACGGCGTGATGCATGAAGTACTTGAAGTTTCCAAGCAGTATGCCGAGGTGTTTTTGGCGCGTATTAAGATTTTGTCCAAAATGCGCATTGACGAGCACCGCGCTGCCCAAGATGGCAAATTGCGTTTTAAGTTTGAAGACGAAAATGTCGATGTGCGCGTGTCAGTCGTGCCCACCACGCAGGGAGAAAATGTGGTAATGCGTCTGCTCTCGGCCAAGAGTCGATCATTTGGGCTCACGGATTTGGGTATGGGCGCGGGAGATTTAAAAAAGGTTCAAGCGGCCGTCAAACATCCGCACGGCATGTTTTTGGTGACCGGTCCGACTGGCTCGGGCAAAACCACCACTTTGTACGCGGTTTTAAAAATTCTCAATCGTCGCGATGTGAATATCGCCACTATCGAAGATCCGGTGGAGTATGATATTGAAGGTATCACTCAAATTCAGGTGAATGCGCGGACTAATCTAACTTTTGCCCAAGGGCTTCGTTCTATTTTGCGTCAAGATCCGAATATTATTATGGTGGGAGAAATCCGCGACGAAGAAACTGCCGATATTGCGGTTAATTCCGCTCTCACCGGGCATTTGGTACTTTCTACTCTGCACACCAATGACGCCGCCACCACTTTGCCGCGTCTTTTGGATATGAATATTGAGCCATTTTTGGTGGCGTCCACTATCAATGTCGCCATTGCCCAACGATTGGTACGTAAAATTTGCGCGCGTTGCCGCACCTCATACGCCCCTAGCAAAGAGGAGAAAAGCGCGCTTGATTTTGACCCAAGCATCAAAGCGCTTTTGGAAAAAAAGAGCGACAAAAATTTATCCAAACTGCGTTTGTATAAAGGTGCCGGTTGTCCGGTTTGTAACGGCACCGGCTATCAGGGCCGGGTGGGAGTATTTGAGGTGTTGGAAATAAGCGAGGAAATTAAAAAGTTAATTTTAGGGCGCGCGTCGAGCGAAGAGATAGTAAAATTGGCCAAGTCCCAGGGCATGACCACCATGCTGGAAGACGGAATCGACAAGGTCGTTAACGGCGCTACCACTTTGGAAGAGGTCTTGCGCGTTACGCGCGAATAATAATTTTTTATGCCTAATATATCTAAAGAAATCAAACCGAAAAAAGATTTTTTGAAAATGGATTTGAGTATTGGCGGCACCGGTCTTACCGACAAGGCGCTCCTTGCCAAAAATTTGTCGGTAATGCAACAGGCCGGACTCAATATTACCGAATCTTTGGCAATTGTTGAGGATAGCGCCCGCGGCCGCATGAAGAGAATTTTAGCCGGAGTGAAAAAGTCCGTCGAATCGGGCAATTCCTTTGCCGAATCTCTCGGTCGTTATCCCAAAGTTTTTTCCGGCATCTTCGTCAGCTCGGTATACGCCGGCGAAACCTCCGGGACTTTGGCGGAAAATTTAAAACATTTAGCCGATCAATTGCAGAAAGAAAAAGAATTAAGTTCGAAAATAAAAGGCGCCATGGTTTATCCCATGGTAATTTTAGCCGTTTCTTTTATTCTAGGTTTGGTTATGTCGTTTTTTATATTACCGAAAATTATTCCATTATTTGAAGGATTGAAGTCCGAGTTGCCTCCCACCACGCGCGCCCTCATCGCTTTTTCTCACTTTGTCAGCGCTCATACCTGGTCTTTGGCTATCGGTATTGTGGTCGGGGTGGTATTTTTGATTTGGCTTGTCAGACAAAAATTCTCGCGTCCGGTCACCAATTGGATTTTACTCAATACCCCCATCATAAAAAGTATAGTGCGCAACAGCAATTTGGCTCGCTTTGCGCGCACTTTGGGTATGCTGTTGCGTAGCGGATTAAATGTCGACGAAGCCTTGGACATTACTCACAACACGGTAAGTAATTATTATTTTCAAAAAGTGGTGGAGGAGGCCGGCGCGCGCGTGCGCAAAGGCACTACGCTCGCGGCCAATTTAGTGGAACATGAGCGATTGTTTCCCCGTATGGTCACGCGCATGATTCGGGTGGGCGAGGAATCCGGTAATCTCGAAGACACTCTGGCGTATTTGGCGGAATTTTATGAAGCCGAGGTGGATAATTCCACCAAATCTTTGTCTACCGCCATTGAGCCGATATTACTTCTAGCTATCGGACTAGTGGTAGGATTTTTGGCCCTTTCCATTATCACCCCCATCTACAACATTACCGGTGATATTTCCAGTTAATTATGCGCGATTTTACTTTGTTGGAATTATTAATTGTTATCGCCATTGCCCTGGTGCTAGTGGTGGCTTCTCTTCCGATTTATGCGAATTTAACGGTACGCACGCAACTGCATGAAAGCAGCGCTCAAGCGGTAATGGCTATGCGGGACGCGCGTGAGAGCGCGTTGTCTGGATACCGCGATAGCGCCTACGGCGTATTTTTGAATATGCCCGTTGCCGGCGCGCAATCGTATGTTTCTTATGCCGGCAATTCGTACGCGACTCGCAATCCAATTTATGATCGCGTCAATGTTTTGGACAACGCCGTGCGTTTTGTAAATGTAAATTTTACGATCAGCGGCGGCGGTATTGATATTAATTTTTCCAAAGGTTTGGGCCGTCCCGGTAATATTGGAAATTTAAATTTAGTTCACGATGTGCAGGGGAGCGTGAATATCAGCGTAAATAATCTGGGTAAAATAGAGGAAAAGTGATGACCAGAAAAATGAACAATCAGGGGCAGTCGCTTCTGGAGGTGATACTAGCACTGGCTATTTTTGCTTTGATTAGCGTAACTTTAGTGACTATGGCCACCGGCGGATTGGCGTCGTTGGATCAGGGTGGCAGGCAAATTGAGGCCGGCGCTTTGGCGCAAGAAGGAATGGAGGCGGTGCGCGCCGTTCGCGATCGGGCGTGGAATGAATTGGTTTTTACCACGAGCACCGTTACGACCACCGGCGGACAATGGGTGTTGGGCGGCGAAGATGCCAGCGCGACGATTGGCGACTATACGCGGGTGATAAATTTTGAAAATATTTGTCGAGGCGCCGGCAATAATATTACCACTTGTCCGGGTGCGTACGGCGATGCGCATAGCAAAAAAGTAACCTCTGAAGTTTTTTGGTCGCCGCGTGTTGGGGTCACCACTTCTATTAAGTTGGTTTCGTATCTTACCAATTGGGATACCAATATTTGGACGCAAACCGATTGGGTGGGCGGGATGGGACAAAATATTTGGTCCGATATCGCCAAATTTTTTAGCAACGACGGCGGCATTGACGCGTCGGCCGCCGGACAATTGCAACTTTTATATTCTTCCAACGGCGGCTGCGGTCCGATGGTCTGGGATTTTAGCCACCCCAGTAATTATGCGTTTGATTCGTCTCAAATTGAAGTCGTGGGCGGACTAGGGCAATTGAAAGATACCGGCTCGTGTATCGGTCCCGCTAAAACTTGTTCCGGCCTTGCCAGTCAAAGCGTGTGTCAGACCACCACCGGTTGTAAATGGAGGAGCGACTTCTCCAAGGATGATCCCACCATTAACAATAGTCATTCTTATAATCCAACGCAGATGGCGTATTGGTCGGGTTTTATGGAAACCGCCGTTAAAAATGGGGGGCAGGTGTACTATCAACTTTCGAGTGACGATGGCGCCAGTTGGAAATATTGGAACGGATCGACTTGGGCCACTTCCACTTTGGGTAATCAGTATAATATCGCCGATGTCATCAACGCCAATATCGCCACCTTTTCCACTTCCACCAGAAAAATAATGTTTAAAGCCATTCTCTCCGGCAATGGCAATCAGCAAGTTAAATTGGATCAGGTGCAAATAGATTGTACTCGGCAAACCGACTGGGATTTTGAAGTGCCGAGTGATTATATTTACGACACCGCGGCACTTTCGGTATCGGCCGGATCGGTGAGTTTGAAAGATTTGGGCGGTGTTGGTTCGTGCTTGGGTACGACTTCCACCTGCGCGACTTTTGTCAGTTCAAGCACTTGCCAAGATCAAAGCGACTGTTTGTGGCAGGTGAGCGCGCCTTATTATTCCACCTCGAGTCCCAGTGTCAGTCCGCTGTCGTCTTTGTCCGTTTCCACCGCCACTTTTTATGGTTGGACAGGTATGGTTGAAACTGCCACCAAAAACGGTGGTGAAATTTATTACCAATTATCAAATGACGATGGCGCCAGTTGGAAATATTGGAACGGATCGACTTGGGCCGGCGCTAACCCCGGCGATTACAACACCGCCGCTATAATTAATACCAACATCGGTACTCTCTCGACTTCTACCGGCCAATTATCGTTCAAAGCGTTTTTGGCAAGCAATGGCGTTCAGCCGATGCAGTTGGATAACATCACCGTCACTTGGATGGAAAATGTTGGTAGCAGCGGTTACGCGACTTTGGGAACGATTATATCTTCGGCGTTTAATTTATCCAATCCGTCTCCGGTGTCAGTGATCTCTTGGACCCAAGACACATCCACCTGCAGTAATTGCGGAGTAAAGTTACAAGTTCGCACCGCGCCCAATTCTTCCGGCCATCCCGGCGTTTGGTCGCCATGGTATGGAGCACTCGGAGCGGGCAGTTATTTTACGACGCCTTCCGGAACTTTGATTTCCAAAAATTTAAACTGGAATCAGTGGGCGCAATATCGGGTGCAGCTTACCGGTGACAGCAACACCACGCCGATTTTAAAAGATGTATTTATTTATTATAAGTAATATGCGCCGTTATAAGCGTAATTCAGGATTTACATTGATGGAGACCTTGATTTACATCGCCATTATTGGTGGCATCGCGGCTACTTTTATTAGTTTTAGTTTAAATATTTCCGGTGCCCGCGAAAAAACCTATGGCTTGCAAGAAGTACACGCAAACGCGCGCATGGCCATTGACACTATCAGTAAAAAAATAAAGGCCGCGACCGCCGTTAATACGACTTCGTCCGTTTTTAACAGCGACCCGGGAGTGTTGGTACTCACGATGGCGAGTAGCACTGTTAACCCCACTGTTATTAATTTATCCTCTTCCACTCGCGCCTTACAAATAAAAGAAGGAACCAGCGCGCCGGTTGCCATTACCAGTGAGTTTACGCGCGTTGCCAATTTGGTTTTTACCAATTTATCGGCCAGTAGTACCAAAGCCAACATTCGCGTGAATATTACTATGTCGACAGCTTCTTCTACGGGTAGCACTAATAATATTCAGAATTTGGAAACCGCCGTTAGCACCCGCTTATGAAAAATTTTTATGCGACAATTTGCAATTTACGATCGGACAATCGCGGCGTGGCGGCCTTGCTTACGGTGGTGATTGTGGCGGCCGCGGCCTTACTTACGGCCTTTAGCGCTTCGGTATTAGGCATTGGGGACGCGGATATGAGTTATACCGCTCAAAAAGGCGAACAGGCGTTTTATCTGGCCACTGGCTGTGCCGAAGAAGCTTTGCGGCATTTGCAAATAGACGGCAACTGGCCCGGGGCCTCGTTGAGTTTGGGCGGCGGATCGTGTATAATAGGGGTGGCGAGCAGCGGAAGCAATCGTTCCATTACGGTTGCGGCCAGTGCGGATAATTTTAATAAAAAATTGTCGGTGCAAGCAGTAGTGAGCGGCGGCCTAGTAACGGTGTCTGCGTGGCAGGAAATAAATTAACATTATGTGTTTATTGGGAAAACAAGCGATCGGTTTGGATATTGCCGATCGATCCATTGAGGTGGCGCAGGTGAAATCGATTTGGGGCAAACTAAAGCTCGTCAGTTTGGGTCGGGTGATTTTAGCAGAGGGGATAGTGGAGGGCGGGCGCATCAAAGATCAGGAAAAATTAGCCGAAGCGGTCGGCCAAGTTTTCAAAGAATCCAAACCCCGACCGATATCCGGACGGGCCATAGTATTTGGCCTGCCCGAGCGCCAGGTGTATTTGCACCATTTCCATTTGGCAGTGCACGATCGTAAGGACCGCGGAAACTTAATTTTAAAGGAGTTAGTGGATAATTTGCCGATATCAGAGCGGGAGTTGGTTTATTCGTATCGGGTACAAAACGATAATCAGGAAGGCGTGGACATATTGGCTGTGGGAAGCCGACAAGAAGTAATCAATGAGTGGTCGGCGTTTTTTAAAAAGGTCAATCTTAAAGTTGATATTTTTGACACGGAAGCGCTGGCTACCTTTCGCGATCTGTTTGCGGAGCTACCGGTGGAGCCGGTGCTTTTGATTGATATCGGCAGCCGTACTTCACTTCTGACAATTTTTGATAAAAACGGTTTGGGCGTAGAGCAGGTAATTATGCGGGCGGGCGATGCTATTACCGGGGCAATAGCCAAGGCGGCGGAGATTGAATTTAGCGCGGCCGAAGCCGAAAAAATAAAAAACGGATTGAATAGCCGCCAGAAAAATGTGGTAGCCGCGATTGAGGGGGAATTGAATTTAATTACATCTGCTGTCAAGGAAACGGTGAGTTATTTCGAAACCACCAGCGGTAAAAAAATTCAATCGGCGATCTTGGTGGGCGGTTCCAGCCAGTTGATGGGGTTATTGGAATATTTTTCCCAGCAGTTAAAAGTGCCGACGAGTATCGGCGTTTCACAATTGAACAAGGAAAAAACGCCATTGGAATATATCGAAGCGATCGGACTGGCGTTGCGCGCGCTTGATAAAAATTGGGGGCTGAAGGATCCGGAAATTAAAATAAATAATTAAAATTTATCGTTTGACGGTCGATTAAAATCAAATGATAAATTGTATAG
>Ga0172380_10003877_pt1 | contig 19912 bp, 19 predicted proteins | sample Leawe162metaG_FD_119747 | JGI IMG/M metagenome (GOLD analysis project Ga0172380, IMG submission 119747) | Leachate microbial communities from a municipal landfill in Southern Ontario, Canada - Leachate well 162 metaG | ecosystem: Engineered > Solid waste > Landfill > Unclassified | place... | reverse complement strand
CACACGCGCAGATTGACTAACACACGCGCAGATTGACTAACACACGCGCAGATTGACTAACACACGCGCAGATTGACTAACACACGCACAGATTGACTAACACACGCACAGATTGACTAACACACGCACAGATTGACTAACACACGCACAGATTGACTAACACACACACGCACAGATTGACTAACACACACACGCACAGATTGACTAACACACACACGCGCAGATTGACTAACACACACACGCGCAGATTGACTAGCACACACACGCACAGATTGACTAGCACACACACGCACAGATTGACTAGCACACACACAGATTGACTAGCACAAGCCGCTTCTCCGAGCCTTATTTTTAGAACAGGTCCGAGCCTTATTTTTAGAACAGGATTTGATCCTATGGTATTGAGCAATACACTCTGCAGAAGTTCTAGGTACAGCCAACCGAGATAACTCAAGGGCTTTAGCAAGTTCAAAACGTTGCTTATGGAATTGGTTTAGATACATTAGCCTTCGGACTCTTTACTGCCCAAACTTACCATCGAACTTTTTAAGACGCACAGCCTGGTCGGATGCCTCATCTTACGAAGGGCTTTTGACTCTATTTGGCGTATGCGCTCCCTAGTTACTTTGAACTCGGAGCCTACTTCTTCTAGTGTCCTGGAAGAACCATTTGTCAGGCCAAATCTCATATCCAAAACAGCACGCTCCTTCCCAGACAATGTGTCCATTACCTCTTTGAGCTTATCGCGTAGTATGGTATATGCCGCCACCGTAGCAGGATTACACGCAGAAGAATCTTCTACCAACTCGCCAATTGTCGAACCGTCCTGCTCATTACCGACCTGCGCTTGTAGAGACAAGGGCTGCTGTGTCATCATTATTAGCGTTGCAACCTTCTCTACCTCCATATCACAGATGATAGCAAGCTCAGAAGCACTCGCATCTCTACCATTATCTTGAACAAAGGCCTCTTGAGCGCGAATTATCCTATGCAAGTAGTCAAGCATGTGAACAGGTATACGTATCGTCCTAGACTGGTCGGCAATAGCACGAGTAACGGCCTGCCTAACCCACCAAGTAGCATAAGTTGAAAATTTATACCCGCGCTTATACTCGAATTTCTCTACAGCGCGCATAAGCCCAATATTGCCCTCTTGAATCAAATCTAACAATGCTAGTCCTCTATTGGCGTAGCGTTTGGCAATTGAAATAACAAGCCTCAAATTAGACTCTACTAGCTTACTACGCGCCTTTTCCGTACGACGAAGTACGCGCTTCAGTTCAGAAAAATGACCTATAAATTCCTTGCAAGACATCAGTAAAGTCTTCTCAAAGTCGGCTCTAGAAACAGGCTTGGACTTCAACAAGGCAGAAGCTTGCCTTGAATGCTCTTCTAACTTTTGGGCTATGTCCTCAATCACCTTCTGTTCAAAAAAGAAATTTTGATAGCAGTGATCCAAATCTTCGATTACAGACTCAAGTTTGGTCTTTACTTTGGCTAGACTATAGCAACCCTTAGATTCAGAATCAAACATACCAGACTTCTTACCCTGCGAGAGCGTCACAAAAAGTTGCTTTTGAATTGCAGCCTTTTCTCTGTCAGGAAACTTCTTACATAACACACCTAAAATTGTAGATGAGGTAGACGGGCCAGCTTCAAGGATTTTAATAATCTCCAACTTCATTCCACCAGCCTTGCCGGCTACAACGGCAGATGATGGCGTTACAAAGGCGGCTGTAGCCTCTTGGCGCAATGTCTTAACCCTATCACACAACTTAGCCAGCTTGGTGAGAAAAGCTTCACGATCAGAAGATTTACTTGACAGGATAATTTTGTCATAGCGTTCTGCACCGGCCAGAAGTGCATCGTATGTGTCGCAATACATATCTGCGACAACGCCTATAGGAGCCATAAGGTGTCGTATGTCAGCAATACCATTTTCAACTTGTTGGAAAAGAGAAATCTCCTCATCCTTCGACAATAACGGAGTAGAACTAATCTGACGAATGTAAAGTCGAATTGGGTCATCGGCAGAACTCTCCTCCGGGACTATAGATTCCTTACGAATCTCCTCAAGCTCAACACCTTCCGCGAGCAATTGATCCAGAACAGAATCAAGCAAGCCTGCCTGCTTGTCTAAATTAGGCATGGCCTTATGCAAGTCGACAAAGGACAACTTACCTTGGGCTGTATGTAGTCCTTTTAGTTGTAGAACAGCAGCTTCGATTTTTTCTAGGGAGTATTCGGTTGTTTCCTGCTGAATGTCTTCTGGCATGAGATAATATTGATTTTGGTTGCTACCTACAAACATAGGTATTTGATATACACCCATTTTAGCAAAAGTCCAGCAAAAAATAAGACAAACTTACACCAATCACACGCCTAAAGCCCAACTGAACTCGGCAAGTGTTAATAGTCAGCCATTTGCAATTCTGGAGGCAGCGCAGCTTTTGCAAGATTTGGCAGTGCACCTTCGGCAATAGCTAGGTTCACAGCAACCTCTCGATTAATATATCCGAGCTGCGACGAACCGGACTTTAGAAGCATCTCAATACTCCTGCCCAACTCCAAAGGTTCAAATTTCGAGATAAGCTCTTTGGCCTTGGGCTCCCGGAAAGGGAAAGAAACAGCAACAGAAACAGGCTTATCGTCCTTATCAAATGCAAGATCAGTATATATAATTGAATGCAATGCCTGAGCTATAGAAAGTTTGGCAGTATCTGCCCCTAGCTCCCTGGTTGCCATGCTTACAGCCCTAACAAGAGCATCAGCGATGCTTCCTGCATGGAATGTAGCCACCACTGGCTCGCGAGCTGCAGCAAACTCCAGTGCTCGGATTAGCGTCTGGGCAGTACGAATCTCCCCAAAGAAAATACCGTCTATATCACTTCTTAAAGCCGTAGTTATAGCCTCTTCAAACGGAGTTGCTTCCGGATTCAACTTACTATCAGTTAGGCACGCGTTTACCTGTGTTAAAAGCCCTGTTTTAGAATGCAACAGATACTCAATCGGGTCCTCCAAAGTAAATATGTGCTTTGCATCTGAAGCCCAATGCTGGGCAAGTGCTGCAGCCAAAGTGGTTTTCCCTGAGCCGATAGGGCCCGTAACTAGTACTAGACCGCTGGCATTTTGCAACGTCTGCAGAAGAGGGTTTTGTGCACCAAGAATTTGCTCTAGGGATGGAGCAAAAAGAGGCTGAATACGCATTGTTAAGTGCTCACCCAGGATATGCGAAAAATACTGCACGCGAACCTGCTTGTCACCCATACGCCATACTTTGTTTCCATTTACACCTAGGGTAAAACCCATAGTATAACGCATAGCCTCAAAAATATCTTTTGTCAGTATTATCGGGTCGCCATCCTCTACGAATGCAGGAACAAGCTTACCAGCAACACGAACCCGACTTGGCTCACCAGCTTTAATATGTATATCAGTCGAAGATTTGCTAGCGCAAAAATCCACCAAACTAGACAGAGTCAGCCGACCAGGATCAGAATCATCTGCGGTTAATATCTCATCAAGAGACAAGTTAAAGAAGTCTCCAGATAAAAGATCGGACTTGGATTCGGTGGACATATTCATAATTATAGCAGAGTACGATCAGCGTAAAAGCAGAAAATTATTCCTTCTTTCTCACATTAAGGTCATAAACTTCTTTAGTTATTAATCTTTGACGCAAGAGCCAATTAAGCCGGTCATCCCAGCGGACACAACCCTCTCCTCGCTCCATGAGAGATGGAAGAATCGTCGACTGATCTTTTTTCAGGTTATTAGCAATTGCCGGAGAATTCACAAATAGTTCGTAGCAAGGGACCGGTTTAGAAAACCCAGCATCTTCAGAAGGCAAGAGTTTCTGACAGCACACACCAAGTAAGCATTCTGCAAGCATCGACCTTACATTCTCGCGCTCAGCAGCAGCAAACATATCCTCTAAGTAAGTTAAAACCCTTACACACTCTGTAAAATGTGCCGTTGCCAGCACAATATGACCCGATGACGCCGCCTGAATAGCAGCCCTCACACTGTCAGGCTCTCGAAGCTCACCAATCATTAGAAGCTCAACTTTATCACGTAGAGCACTTCTGATTCCAGCCGTCCAAGAAGGCACATGTACGCCAACCCATTGCTGAGTTATAAGTCGTCCAGGATAGTCAAGAACATACTCGACTGGGTCTTCCAAAGTAGCAATATGACCTTTACGCTCACGACAGAAGCCCTTTATTATAGACGCGACAGTAGTAGATTTGCCGGAACCTGTACCGCCAGAAACTATTATCAACCCAGTGTTGTTTTTAATTGCCAGCTCCTGTAAAATTATAGGGATATTTAACTCCTCAATATCGGGTACGAGTGCAGGAAGTAACCGCAAGCACATTGATTTGCCAGAGTAGTTTGAACTCAAATGCGCCCTTACACGCAACTCTTTCATATCACCAAAGTAGTCCTTCATGGTCCAAGTGAATGCAAAATCATTTACCGAAGCGCGATCCTTCTTATCGTCCACCTTTTCTTCATTCTTGTTCCAACACTCATTCACAATCTGACCCAAGTCCTCGCGGGTGAGAACCAAGGTTTCAAACTCTCTAAAAAAACTATCATTTGGGAAAGTAAACTCTCCCGCACAAAAGAAGGCAGGAGGCTGCCCCTGCTGTAAATAAATATCCGAGATATACCCATAAGGCTTACTTTCTAATTCGCGTTGCAGTGCTGTAAAGATATCATCCAATTTTAAAGGCGTGCGACTAAGCGGCTGTGACATACTCATAGCATACATGAAATAACAAAAATTAAAAGTAAAAACAACAAAGCCGCCGATTTTTGGAATCGGCGGCTTTATGTTCTATTCAGGTTAGATAGACATTACCTTTGGGTCTATACCATCACCAGCGTAGAAATTTGCTGGCACATGCTTGTGAAGTCTAAGCGTGTAACTAGGCACATCCTTAGTTGGTCTAATAAGCTCAAGTGTGGTTTTAGCCGCCTTGTGTATGGCCGAATCTCCCGCCGCAGGTCTAGAGTACGTCGGGTTCATCCTACGAGTTATTACGCAGGTAGTACCAGACTGAGCAGCCAACAGGTCAACGTTCTTTATAACCTGCGTTATAAGGCTCGCCTTCGACTTTGGTATACCACGCATGGTGTTACCAACAGTATGCGGTTGTAGGGCTCCCAGCGCGTCAATTACACAAAGCCCTATTGCATCAGACTCAAGAAGAGTCTGAATAACCTTTAGCGCCTCCTCAATGGACATTGGGGCAGCAACGATAAGGTCATCCACATCAACTCCAAGTTTTGTGGCTTCTACTTTGGAAAAGCTCCTTCCAAGATCCACAAAGCAGCAAAGCTCGTCCCGCTGCTGTGCAGCTGCAATCATCTGAAGAGCCAAAGTGGTCTTCCCTGTGGATTCTGGACCGTATATCTCAGTAATTCCACCTTTTACTATTCCGCCAGCTACAGGAGTAGTGGCATATTTTAATGTTTTACCTCGAACCACAGAAGGCTTTGTAAGTCCCAGCAGTGTGTCCAGACTAGAGATACCAGTCGGCAAAAGTTTATAATCGGATTCTAAATCTGAACCAAAGCTTGCTACTTTGCGGTCACAGATTTCCTCTATTTTGGCCAGTGCCGTTTCCACGGCTACGCGGCGCATTGATGCGTTTTTCATATGTTTTTTTCGTTGTCGTTGAGTAACCTTTTGGGCAGATCTAGGTCAGCACATGCTGTCCATCTCCCAGCTACTCTTCAAAGATATTCTACTTCAAAAGCGCAAAATTGCAATGTAAATTTACCGGCTTTTTGCACAGCGAAGAAACGCCAAGTACGAAACTAAGATTAATGCTACGTTCCGGGCAAAGAAGAAAGAACCCGATATCGGGGAATAACCACCAAAACACCCACAACTCACCTCGTTACCATTTTGCAAAGCCAGCTGAACAACTATAGTCAGTACTGCCAAAAATGTAAATGACAGGAAAAGACCAAGGCACCGTCTAGTAATCAATAGATAACTAATTACTAACTCAAAAATAGGGACAGCCAGAGCAACCAGCGGCAACTGATGTGGCGGAAACGCATAAATGGTTAGCAACGACTCTTGGAACGACTTTATATCAATAAACTTCGAAAATGCAGCAAATGCAAATATCCAAGACATAAATATAGCCCACCACGCAACCAAAGTAGGGATCAATTGATCGGTGTCAGAGGAATTAACCTTCATAAGATTTGGCCTTTTCAATATACTGCTTGATCGCAGAAGTCCCACCCTCCAACGCCTTTGTATTTTTATTCTGATACTCTAACGCCCACTTTTTTGCAAGTATCAAAGAACTTTGACACCCAGCATCACAAACAATCACTATCGGCATGTCCCTAACTAATCGGGGGGCTATAAACCTCGAGAATGTTTCATCATCTCCACGAACGACCAATTTGCCAGGCACGACTAAGGGTACCAGCTTACCTGAAATGGATACGTCAACCCAAAGAGCATCTAGCTGGTATGCAGCAGAAGGAGCAAGCATAAAAGCCTCGTCGGACCGCTCCGCAGCCGTGCTGTTCCAGTGCTGGGCCCATGCACAAACTAGAGCTACAGCCCAAATTACGGCAATAATAGGACTAAACGTCAGTTTCATAATTTCTTTGCCAAATCCCCAGCAGCCCTTATAGAGAGCATGACATTGTAAGCGGTAAATCCAACCAACACCAAACCAGAAAGCAAGCAGAACCAAACTACCAAGTTAGGAAGCAATAGCTGAAATATCACAACGCCAACCCACACTCCAAAAAAGAAGAAGTAATTTCGCAAAATTGAATCGCACACCTGCAGCAAAAACCAATAGCACCGCTTAACTCGACGCGACATCCACTTCGGATAGGCAACAGCAACCTTACCAACAAACGAGTACATGTCGAGATGAACGCCCTTACCCTTAACAGGCCGTGTGGTTACCACGTCTGGTTGAGCTACCTGTATTGTTTTTCTCATCACTATAGTCTAGAGGAATATGAAAACCATGGAAAGACAATTATTGTAGGTTATTACCAATCAGTTCAGAGGTCCCGCTAGGATCATTAGTCGGAGCCCACTGCGCCAATAACGGACTTGGAATATTGGTTCTGAGCAAACTCTGCGTCAGGAAGAGCACCTTCGAGACCTCACTTGGGGGGTACTCATCAAAATCTAGATCGGTTATATCTACCTTTACATACTTACCAAGCTTCTTGTCCTCAAATATTCGCCCACCCTTCTCATCCCGCTGCACTAAATCCTCAAACTCGGCAACCCACAACATATCATCCCTAGATGAGACTTGTAAAACGCACACGTTACGCTTGCCAACAGCAGTTATCCGCTCCTTCAAAGAATTGGCAACAACACCTGCATTATGAAAGAAGTAGCTTCTCAACTCTTCAGCATCCGCCTCAGTGACTGGCACTGCAGTCCTTACTTGTACTTCCTGCACATACCCCTGGCCACGTATCGGAGGTATAGCCCGCAAGTCATCAGATTGCCGGCCAGGAAGGCGAGCAGCTCTATCAAAGTTTACAGCATATCCTGCATTGCCCAACCCCAAAGATACTTCTACAAGCCTAGCTTCATCCTCCCTACGCCGCAAAAGCCCTCCAAGGTCCTTAGACCAAAGGCGCTTCATATCCCTAATTTTCCCAGGTATAGCTGAAAAGTTACCAACCTCGATGGCATTTTTTATCTCACGCATTTCTGCCCTTCTATTTGAGCCAGCTTTGTCCTTTGTAGCACCTCCACGATTATACACCAGACTTACAAGGGCGCCAAATGCATCTGGAGGTAACCTTCCTGAACCAGGGAATGCCTTTAGGGTCTCCTGACAAGCATCGGGCAAGCTATACGTCCGAAATACGAAATCAGCTTTATCCCATGGAATTGATATATACTTTACGGAGGGCAATATAATTTTAGCCCTACCACGCGTCAAACCAATACATTTGGAAAGTGCAGACAGGTCCTCTTTGGATAAAACCGACCCCCAGTCTCGCGTGAACGTCATAAGGTCGATGTATCCAAGATCATAACCGATTCCGATAGTTACGCCAGATTCCCCACCAGGTACAGTGGGCTTCAGATAAACCGCATCATAAAAAGCACGGCTGGACACCTCATGATGCAGAATTAAATCGTACGCAGCAGCAGTAATAGGCAAACTAGGATTAGTATAGAAACTCTGAGCATTGCAGTTCAGAGCAATAACCAAACAGGCAAAAGTTAAGCGTACTCGGCAGAACATTCCAAAGAATAACTCAAATAGTAGTGCTGTGTAACATTAATACGAACCGGTGGAAAGGATAGTCTTCGCAGATTCAGAATAAACAAGTTCTACAGCCTTCGGAAGTGGAACAATCGCAACCAGATATCCACCCCTATGGCTCACATCCATTATGTAAACATCGTACAAAGTTTCCTTCCCACGCATGCTCATCATTATTTTCCGTGGCGAGCCAGAAATAACAGACGAGTCAAGCAGTGTAAAACGGCTTGCAAAATTAGCATCAAAAAACGTGTTAGCTGCCTCCTCTAAAGAACCGCCAAATATATACTGGGCAAAATACATGTCAGGGTTGGTCTGCCCCTGCAATTTCGCAAAATACTGAGCACCAAGAATACTTCCAGGCTCAGACACCAGTAGATAGGTAGCCGGAACCTTAAAGGTAAGATCGCCAAACTTTACGTCCATAGATTGACTAAGTGGCGGCTTGGAAGTAGGTAGTTGAGGAGTCTGAGCTGCCAAGGTCCCGCACAGCAGACCAAAGCAAACCAATGATAGTTTTCGACATATCGTCATGAAAAACACTATAACACCAAATTCAGTGCGGGTAACAACAATAACCAAAATTAAACAGCAACCTTTCTTGAAACCAATTTTGTAGTAAGATGTTGGCATGCTGTACAACTACAAACCAAGAAAACCACGCGCCTAACCACGGCAACAAAATAACAGCATGGAACAAGATGTCAAATCAGCCACCTCTGCCCTAGACAAAATTCTGGCAGATGCTCCGCCAGAAGTCAAAGCGGAAATACTAGCTGTAGTTATGAGCGCAGGCATTACATCCAAGGATGACGTACTTTATCAGGTAGTCCACGTCCTTGGTGTCTACTCTCAATACTTTGAAAAGATTCCAGATAGAATGGGGAAAATCATCGAAGCAAGACTGGACAGGTTAGAAATTTTATCAACACAAATCCAACAGGTATCGGGGGAGGATTACCAGCAACTCAAGGACGAAGGAGAAGCACTCATAACCTCACTGCAGGAGTTTGTCGTGTTAACGCAATCGGTTAAAGAGGAGACTAATTCTGCGCTAGAACGAACATCAAAGACGCTCAAAGAACTAGCTGAAAAGTTCTCCAAGGAATTAAAGGAGAAAATCATTACACAGGTTCTAGACGAACTATTAGAGAAGGTACGAGTTACATTAGATGAATCAAAGAAAGCGCTAAACGAGGCACTGAAAAACAACAGGAAAGCAGCAGAGGAAATAGAAAGAAGTTCCTCAGAGCTACTCATGCTAAATAGAAGCCAAGTAGACGATACCTACGAATTTAACGTTGCAAAAGCCAGAAAATACTACAAAACAATCAGCGTCCTCTGGGGGGTAGTTACAGCGCTGGTTATCAGCGTAGGCATATGGTACCTGTTTGAATGGAAATATACCAGCGACATAGTCACGGCAAAGGAAAACTGGTCGCAAGAAAAACAATCACTATGGGAAGAGGAGACAAAAGATATGGTTGGCAACAAAAACATCTTGAGAAAACTAGCCGAAAATAAACTCATACTGAAATACGTCAAAAAGGATGGCAAGAGCTACCTCATTGTTCCTGGCGGACCAAGTACAGAAACCGAAAACGGAACGTACATTGAAATCCCAATTGACCCAAAGAAGCAGGAGATAGACTAATATGAGTAACGTCCTTGACATAATTACCGTTTTTACATGGCAGCTAGTAGTTGTTATAGCCATGTTCGGTATTGGGGCACAGTTTTGTGCAACTACAAATGCCAAATGCCCAATTTGGGTTGCGGTAGCCGTAGGGTTATGCACCGCACTATGTATTGGAGGAATAGGCACACTTTTCGGATTATTTAACCTCTACACAAACATAGTCTTAATAGTCACAGGTAATGTATTAGCACTGAAGAACAGAGCGTTACTACAAAGTCTTCTAATATTCAAAAAATACCTCATCTTTATCGGACTTGGGCTAATAATAGTGACAGTGACAGGAATGAATATTTGGGACATAGGAGACGACGAAATGGCGTATGCGCCACTAGTTAAAAGTCTACTGGCAGAAGGCACCTTTTCGCAAACAACATCCATGCGCTATGGGTTTGGGCTAGGCGGACAAACAATATTCCAAGGTTTTTCATATATATCGGGAGTTTGGGGAGCCATTGGCGTACCAGATGCCTTCTTCACATTTATACTTATGGCACTTGCCTTGGTTGAAAACACCAAAGCAACCACAAAAAGCTTACGCAATCTTTACATCATAAGTGTACCAATACTTGCACTCCCATTGTTTTCTTGGAACACAGCACCAACAATTATAGGCGCGATTCTCTTAATCGCAATTTTGGAATGTTCTAAAGGAAGACACTACTTTTTAACAGCAGTTTTAATAACTGGGCTAGCATCGCTAAGAACTTATTGGGGCGCAGTGGGGTTCACCCTGTTTTTAGTAGTTCAGCTATCTCAATACACAAAACCAAGAGACCTAGTAGGCATATTGCAGGTTTCGGCCTATGGCGCAATATTATCGTTACCCTTTTGTTGGCAGACATACAGAGCCTTTGGAACGCCGCTTACCTTATTATATACCGGCAATATAATACCGAGTTTCATTAATGGCGCAAGTTTGGACAAATCAAACGGGTTAGTTACCATATTCAACTATGGATTTCAACAACATATATTCGCCACAATTTGTATTGCAGTAGGACTGGCAACTAACAAGTACAACAAAGCTTTCTGCTTTGTATGTGCCGCCGCCACAATCGTAGTACTCCTCGGCACTAGCGGGCTTACACTTGCCTATACAAACAAATATACACTAGCGCTAGTAAGCGCGCCAATTATACTTTTTGGAATTAAGAACACCAACAGAACACTTCCAGCAATCATGCTCTGCATATGCAGCTTGACATGGATACCAATAACACTCAGTACGTATGGATCAGCACTCCAACAGTTTACAAAGGCAAAATTTAGCACCAAAGAATCAAATATCACAATATTCCCATACATGAATCAATTAGATATAGTGATTGACTCTCTGCCTAAAAATACAGTCATTGCAAATCTAACAAGTTTTCCAAAAATTGGCAATTACCGGTCGCACAAAATCAGAATCCTAGACTTACCAGAAGCTATAAAAACAATAGACATATCGAATGAAGCCTCCTTTTTAGCCACACTTAAAAACATAGGTGCAGACTATCTTGTGTTTCTTAATCCTGAACTAGATATTGGTTATCGTGGAAATAGATTCCAAAAGCTAACTGAAGACACAAAAGCAGAAGCTTTTTCAACCTGGCTTAAAGAAGAAAAACGCCTTACAGCGCTAATAAACAAACTTTGGGCTAATCCAAAAACCTATAAACAAGGAATAGTAGGAACAATAAAACTATGATCATCGCACGCGCACCTTTAAGAATTAGTTTAGGAGGAGGGGGCACAGACCTCCAGTCTTTCTATTCGGAACATACCGGACAACTTATTGCAGCTGCAATAGATAAGTATGTCTACATTAACGCCAACAAGAGATTTATCGATAAGATACTGTTAAAGTATTCAGCGATGGAAGAAGTAGAAAACATTGCTGACATTAAACATGCGATTATTAGAGAGGCCCTGCTGTTAACCGGAATAAAGAGCAAGAACATAGAAATAACATCTATGGCAGATATACCGGCAGGAACGGGGCTTGGATCCTCTGGCAGCTTTACAGTGGCGTTATTAAACGCCTTAAATGCCCTCCAAAAGAATATCATACCGCAACATGTATTGGCAGAGAAAGCATGTGAAATAGAAATAGATCGACTTAAAGAGCCAATAGGAAAACAAGACCAATACATAGCAGCAATAGGAGGCATTACCGAATTCATATTTCTACCAAACGGTAAGGTACAATATACCAAAGTCAATATTTCCGAAGATACACTGATAGACATGGAAGATAATCTAGTCCTCTTTTTTACTGGATACTCACGAGCAGCCGCCACCATACTCCAAGATCAAAAAACGAAAACAGAACATGCCGATCCAGCTATGATCGCCTCACTACAGGCGGCAAAAGAAATTGGCAAGCTTAGTAAAACAGCATTGGAGCAAGGAAACCTGGAACAATTTGCTAAACTTATGGATACACACTGGAGACAAAAGCAAACGCGCACAAAAGGCATGAGCAATCAGGACATCAATGATTGCTACAACTACGCACTAGCCAATGGAGCGCTCGGAGGTAAACTTATCGGCGCAGGTGGTGGTGGCTTTTTAATGTTCTACGCAGCGGACAGAAAAAAACTTAGGCATGCAATGCGCACCAAAAACCTAGAAGAAGTCCGTTTCAGATTCGACTTCGAAGGAACAAAATTACTAACAAATGAATTCTAACCCCAAACTAACAGTAGCGATGATAACCATGAATGAAGAGAAAGCCATTCATAAAGTTATCTCTGACATAATGATCGCCGTTCCAGACGCCGAAGTACTTGTTGTGGACTCAAGTACTGACCACACACCAGAAATAGCCGAGAAATTAGGAGCAAGGGTTATTCGGCAGTTTCCACCCAAGGGGTATGGTGCAGCTATGGCTAGAGCCCTAGAAAGTAGCAAAGGAGATGTAATTGTCACACTTGACTGTGACGACACCTATCCAACAGATCAAATAGCAATAATGGCCGACATGGTTCTATCTGGGCGTTATGACCTAGTTGACGGATCAAGACTACGCAACAAACCTCAAGCCATGCCAATGATAAATTACTTAGCAAACTGGGGTTTTGCGAGACTAGCCAGCATCCTATTTCTCAAAAACTTAACGGACCTACACAGCGGCATGAGAGCTTACAGAAAAAGTATGCTTGACAGCCTCAAGTTTGACCCCCACGGAGCAGCCTTACCAGTCGAGCTGCTACTTTTACCAATAAAACACAATTATAAGTACAAGAACCACTTTATTGAATATCGGGAAAGAATAGGACAATCAACAATGCAACCACTAGACAGCGCCAAATGGACACTAAAGCGCATTATAAACGTAAAATTATGGAAATAGAAAAGATAGGCATATTAGGAGGAGGAATAAGCGGACTTACACTACAGCGTGAATTACGAGAGAGAAGCCACGTACTCGAAAAAAGTGACAAGCCAGGCGGACTATGCAGAACATTTTGGAAAGACGGATTTGGCTATGATATAGGCGGCCACATCCTATTCTCAAAAAATCAGACCATCAATGATTATGTAGATGCACTTCTCGGCGCTAATGCCGGACAACAAAGAAGGGCAAATACAGTACTATATAAGGGTAAGTATTTAAAATACCCCTTCGAGAACGATCTTGCCAAGCTTGGGCCAGAAGAATGTTACGAGTGCCTCATTGATTATCTAAACTCTGATTACCCAAAACCAACAAACTTCGAAGGCTGGATGTATTACACATTTGGGAAGAGTATAGCCGAAAAATATCTGATACCGTACAACCGAAAGATATGGAAAACCGAACCATCAAGTATGAACGTAGAATGGGTGGAACGCATTCCAAAGCCTCCCAAAGAAGACGTAATTAAATCCGCAGTCGGGCTCAGCACCGAAGGATATACCCATCAGTTACACTTCAGATACCCCATAAACGGCGGCGCCGAGGCCCTAGTTACAGCAGTACAGACCGGACTTGTGACTACTAATTGTAACATCACTAGTATTAAAAAGATAAAGGAAGGATGGAAAGTCCAAACTCAGGACTCAGAATACACCTTCGAGGACATAGTCATCAACTTCCCCATACATAGAGCGGTAAAATGTTTCGAGAACGTTCCGCAAAATGTTACGGATGCAATAAACGCACTACGGTATACTACAATTAGAGTAGTACTTATTGCTGTAAACAACAAGTCCCTCTTAGACAAGAGCGCCATTTACATACCGGACCCAGAAATTTTACCGCACCGCCTCTGCTATATGGGATATTTTAGTAGGAAATTAGTTAAACCAGGTACTTCCTCCCTCATTGCAGAAATTACAGCCATGCCAAATAGCGATATTGACAACATGAGCAATCAGGAAATAATCGATAGAACGGTATCAGACTTAAGCAGGATAAACGTTATAGACCCAGCTACAATTATTACTACAGACCTAGTTAAATGTGAGTTTGGATACCCCGTATACGATCTAAAATACCGAGAAAATGTAACAACAATGAGAGAATATTTCCAATCAATAGACGTTAAATTACTAGGTCGTTTCGCCGAATTTGAATATATAAATAGTGACGAATGCATCCGCCGAGCTATAGTAATGGCAACCCAAATTAATACATTATGATCCACATAAATAGAAAGCCATACCCATACATGGAGGAAATTAACCTTGCAGTTGTAAATCTATTCCCAGAGACAACTAAGCACGAAAAGGTACTGGACGTAGGCTGCGGTAGAGCAGCTTTAACGGCCGTGCTAAAAGAAAAAGGATACTTAACATGTGGGATAGAAAACAACCAAGATGCTTGCGATGTAGCCAGCAGCAGGCTAGATGAACTCATCCAAGAGGACCTAACTGCATATACTAAAATCGCAGAAAATCTAGTCGGCAAAACATTTGATTACATTATATTTGCTGACGTCCTGGAGCATACATACGACCCAAGAACTATATTAGAATTCTACAGCAAATTTCTTAACATAGGCGGTCAGATAGTAATTTCAGTCCCAAATGGAGCTGTATGGCTAAACCGACTTAATTATCTAGCCGGCAGAATAGAGTACACAAATACTGGAACAATGGACAGAACTCATATCAGATTTTTTACATTTAGAACAACTATCCGCCTGCTTAAAAGCATAGGCTTTGTGCCAGCAGTACAAAGCTTCACACCGTTTATCTCGCGAAGTGTGCTACCCTTGCTAAAGCGTACCTCAAAAATACACACCGACATCATAACATCAAAAAAATACCGTGTGTACAAAAAATACATACTACCAGTTGAAATGTTCATAACAAGTTTATGCCCACAACTGCTAGGATTCCAGATCGTAATTAAAGCCAAAAAGATATGAATCAGAGCCCTACCACACCAACACTATACACACAAGCAGGGTCCAATCCTAGCCCAAATATTAGCATAGTCATCCCAACGTTAAACGAATCACACACGATTAAGGAGTTTATACAATGGTGCCATGAAGGCCTAAAAAAAGCCAACGTTACAGGGCAGATATTAATTATAGACAGCTCCACAGACGATACACCCAATATTGCCCTAGCTGCGGGGGCAGAAGTTCTGAGAGTTCAAAAAAAAGGGCTAGGGAGAGCCTATATAGACTCCATACCATTTATCCGGGGTGAATTTGTCATAATGGGAGATGCAGACCTAACATATGACTTTAGAGAACTAGAGCCCTTCATAGCGGCATTTAAAACAGGTGCACAATACGTAATGGGCAGCAGATTCAAAGGTTCAATTGAGGACGGATCTATGCCAGCGCTCCACAGGTACTTTGGTACCCCACTAACAACTTGGATTTTAAACACAATCTACTCAAGTAAATTCTCAGACATTCACTGTGGTATGCGGGGTATAACACTAGATGCGCTAAAGAAAATAAATCTAACATCTCAATCCTGGGAATATGCTAGTGAGATGGTACTTAAAGCCGCACGCATGAAACTTACAATTCAAGAAGTACCGGTAGCCTTTTACAAGGACAGGGAGGGAAGAGTTAGTCACCACAAAAGAATGGGATGGCTATCGCCATGGATAGCAGGATGGATAAATCTTAAGGTAATGCTTATATACGCACCAGACAAACTGCTCTTTTGGCCAGGAGCAATAATCGCCACAGCAGGCATTATAGTCTGTAGTAGCTTGGCTCATGGAAGTCTAACGCTAGCAGGTATTACGTTTAACTTATATTGGATGCTCTTAGGTATAACGGCAGCTACGCTCGGATATAGCTGCATGCAAATAGCAGCCTTTGCAAGTTTATCGCACAGACTAAATACAAAGGTTACTAGTTTTCTGACAAAAGTATGGACTTACAACAGAGGCATTATTGGAGCTGCCTTACTAACTATTTCTGGTATTTCATGTTTATCCCCATTTGCCTTAAATTATATTACAAACAATTTCAAACTGTACACAATATCAAATCTCGCGCTATTTGGGTTACTACTAGTGATTCTAGGGTTCCAAACATTCTCAGCTACTATACTTTTAGAACTCATTCACAGAACAAACCATGAAAAATAGAGAAACAAGTTATGGGCAGAGCCAACTATCCATTGTGGACAGGTTTGGTGTAGCGCTATCCTACCGGACAATTAAACGCAGGCTTCCCAAGAACTTTAATAGCATCTTAGATATAGGCTGCGGGTTTAACGCCGCCCTCCTATTAAAGGCTGGAGCAGATAAGCTAAAATACGGCATAGACTTCCAAGTAAATAAGGAGCTTATTACCACAAAAACAAGCTTGATAGAGGGAGAAGGGCTAACCAGCCTAAAGGCAATCCCCATTAAATTTGACGTTATTATGCTCATATCTGTTTTGGAGCACATTAGCGACCCAAAAGAGCTGCTAAAGGAATGCATAAAACACCTCAACCCACAAGGCAGAGTTTTAATAAACGTCCCCACATGGACAGGAAAACCTTTTCTAGAGTATTCAGCCTTTAAGCTAGGACTTAGCCCAGCAATAGAAATGAACGACCACAAGATGTACTATAACAAGCGAGACCTTTGGCCGCTATTGGTACAAGCTGGTTTCTTCCCTCAAAATATTAAACTAGAGTATCATAAATTTGGCCTTAATCTATTTGCCACGGCATTAAATCAATGAATGAAAATATAGACAACTGGGAAGAGCACTGGGAAAAGTATGCACTTGCGGCACAACTTAATCCAGCGCAGGCATACAGGCATAAAATTATCATCTCAGAATTAGAAAAAACGGCATGCGCAAATTTACTAGACATCGGCAGTGGCCAAGGAGACTTCCTTTATAAAGTATCTAAAGCTATTCCACAGGCAAAACTATGTGGATTTGAATTAAGCGAGTCCGGAGTAAAAATCACCAAAGCAAAAGTGCCGGAAGCACAAGCACTAGTAGTTGACCTATTCAATCCAAGCAAAGAAAGCAGCGAAATAACTAACTGGGCCACACACGCCACATGCTCAGAAGTACTAGAGCACGTTGATAACCCAGTAGAGTTTCTTAAAGCTAGCAGGAAGTTTATACGCGAAAACGGAACCATAGTAATAAGCGTACCAGGCGGTCCCATGTCAGCATATGACAAGTATATAGGGCACAGGCAGCACTTTACCAAGAAATCAATAACCAAGATAATGATGGAAGCAGGCTATAAGCCGGAAACTATAATGCTGGCCGGATTTCCATTCTTTAACTTGTATAGACTTCTTGTAATTTTAAGAGGGCAAAAGCTAATCAAGGATACAGATGCTACAAGCAAACCACTAAGCACCGCTGCGCAGGCCCTAATGCAAATATTTAGCAGACTATTTAAGTGGAACAAAAGAAACAGCGCCCTAGGGTGGCAGGTTATAGCTGTAGGCAAAAAAATATAGTCGCAAGACTAAGTATCGGGACAGGGTGGATTTTAAGGGCATAGAGCAAGGCCCTCTGTGCTTTATCGTTTTAACGCAGTAGACTGACCGCCAATCTAGCCTTTAAAATGATAGGGACTACAACCGTGTTTTGGGCACAACAAGAAAACATGCGCAAAATACTATACACATTACCGCTCCTTGGGCTGGCAATATTATTACTTATACAGCTAAAGACATCTATCTTTGTCACAGAATCAGCAAGACTTAGTAGGGACGAATTACCAGCAACAATCCTATGGGGGGATGCGGATCAAATGGCGTGGATGATGAATGCCAATGAGTATTTAAACGACGCACCAAGTCGAGTAAGGCATATAATGTGGGATAGCTACCCAGAAGGCCGGGATGTTCATTGGTCGTCAATTATAACATTAGGATTACAATTTGGAGCCAAGGCCGTACAAAAGCTAACCAAGGAACCAAATATGCAGGCGATGGAAACAGCAGCACCTATTGTATATACAGCTATTTATATTGTATGTCTAACCGCTCTATGTATTTTTCTAACCAGGCAGTTTGGCATAAATATAGGGTACCTAGCCTTTTTCAGCATTATACTTACATCTAACATATGGAAAGCTTGGCACCCATATTGGCTAGATCATCATGGGATGGAATATTATTCATTTGCAGCTATACTCTTAGGAATAATTGCCATGTGGCACAAAAATACTACAACTTCGGCGGTAATCACAGGCATAGCTACAGGCGTAGCATTGTGGATAGGCACCCTTTCAAATCTACCCATCCTGCTGATGGTACTATTTAGTGCGCTAGCAGCAATGATATTCAGCTGGTACAATAAATTACCAGCAGGCATTGCACCAAAAACTTGGCTTATTTGGGGAATCGCAGCTGCAAGCACCAGCCTATTCGGCTACATATTCGAGTATCATGATTACTGGACATTAAGACTAGAAATAAATAATCCTGTATATTCTTTATCGCTGCTAGCAGGCGCTGGGATTTTTGCAATCATATCAAACTACACAAGTACACGCAACCTACCACCAGCACATATAGCATTAGTCGCTATATTGGGCGTTGTACTATGTGGTCCGTTACTGCTACTTCTTCAGACAAACTCGGTATCAGGAGAAACATTCTCAAGATTAATAGCAGTAACAGGGGAGGGGACCCGTATGAATGCAGAAAGGCTGGGCTTAGTTATTATACTACCAGTATTGGCAGCCTTCGCCCTAAGAACATATCGTCCGGTACCAACTGTAATAACAATACCACTGATAAGCGCTATACTACTCTATATTTACACCTGCTTCTACATTAGGGTGTTACCTTATTGTGAAATAGCCTGCATTGCTTCAGGTATAGCAATATTGTTAAGCACAACTGGGAAGCTGAGCCACGCAACTATGGCATTGGTTCTATGTATCGTAATTTTAGGGGCAACAGAAAGCATATCATACGTCAAATACGAAAAAAACTTCGGCAGACTAGCAGTAGCCCCATATGTAGAAGTAGCGAAAACTTCAAAAGGCGCAGCAAAACTCATCGTTGAAGATGCTAAAAAACGAGGGGTATCAATACATTTAATTGCAAACTTAAATTACGCAACCCCACTAGCGTATTTTACTGGCGGCACAGTACGCGGAGCTATATATTGGGAGGCCATAAATGGAATAACAGACACGAATAATATCCTGGCTAACAAAGACCTTTCCGAATTACCAGCATTACTACATAGCAAGGGTATAACATACGTTGTACTAAATCCAGGGGACGTGGCCAGTACAGCCTATTTAAAGTTTGGATTATCGGGATATGATATTGCGACGGAGTTAAGCACACAGCAAATCCTAAATAATACGCCACCATGGCTGGAGAAAATTAGCCCACCAAATAGTAAGCTTAGTATCTATTACGTTAAGCCATAAGCACAAAAAAGGCCCAGTCTTGCGACTGGGCCTAATTTAGTTAGCTTAGGTTAGCTTACAGACCTGCGGAGAATCCTGTCGAACCAACAAAGTTGATTGTGACTGGGTCACCAGCTGCGTT
>Ga0172380_10003876_pt1 | contig 19917 bp, 25 predicted proteins | sample Leawe162metaG_FD_119747 | JGI IMG/M metagenome (GOLD analysis project Ga0172380, IMG submission 119747) | Leachate microbial communities from a municipal landfill in Southern Ontario, Canada - Leachate well 162 metaG | ecosystem: Engineered > Solid waste > Landfill > Unclassified | place... | reverse complement strand
TCCGATAACACGGATTTTATTTCTCCGCGATGTGCCCTGGATATCGAGCGCGACCGGAGGGATCAGTCCGGACGCCTTCCCGGTCGTGATCGTGACGGCTGCCGGAAGATTGAGACCCCGGTGTTCGGTGAGGGCATAATCGTCCGGATTATCAATATCGTCTTGGTGTACCCAGTACGCGCAGGGAATCGGCTGCGCGTACCCGGCAACAGATTCATATTTCACGACGAAAACAAAGTTGTGATACTCATTGACGGCATCGAGCGCCTGCTGCTTTGTCTCTCCGCTCTGGAATGTCCAGTTATCCCAGGGTGCCTGATCCCACGTAACAACTGAGGGGTGCGTCGGGTTAATCCGCTTCGGATAGATGCCGGTGACCTTCTGCCAGTTCGCACCTCCGAGAAGGTTGTAGATCCATGTTTCCGGGTAGATCGTACCCGGTCCGAAATCCAACGGGATCGTTGCCGTGCCGTTGACCAGTGCCTCACCTGGCCCTCCGATCTCGTTGATCGTCTCGTTGTCCAGGAAAGTTCCAACGATGTTTCCGATAACAATCGCCAACATCGGTACTAGGTACTGTTCCGGGGGCGTGGTCGAACTATAGAGCCATGTTCCCTGCGTTGCAATCACTTTTGCCAGGGCCCCGGACGTTGCACCTTGAATCAGTTTCCCGACCGTGAAATTATTCACGACGTAGTCGTAATCGAGCCGCTGGTAAACGGATGTGTCCTGCGCCGACGGCTTCAAAAATGACAGCTGATCATCATCCAGGGGGTTGTTGGCAAGATACGAACTGTTATCTTCTGCCGTGAACTCTTCAGTATTTCCGCCGGGTTGGAGCGTGGCATTATCCCCGTGAAACTCGCCCACGAAGATGGTATGCGAGACGTTGAGATGATCGAGCATCGTGATCACGATACTCTTGAAAAATTCCCCCGAGTAGATCCCGCCATTCAGGGCCTTGTTGTACCGGACCTTTGCCGTCGTGATCTTCTGCGAGATGTCACGAACGACCGATGCCCCGGTTTTCAGGGTTGACGGAACGTACACGTCAGCCGTTGCGGATGCCGTTGCAACGATGGAGATCCCGACCGTTGGTAGGCTGGTTACCTGCGTCACGGAGTTATAGGGCCTATTATTATATTGTGCCTGTCGATTGTACCTCACACCATTTCCTCCCTAGAAGAAATCATATCCGAATGCTCTCACGGTACTGGTGTTGAAACTCGCTCCCCCGTTGATGATCAGGGTGGTCCTGTAGAGGCCACGCCAGATGTACTGGTGGACGGGGTTCTGCGTGGTAACATTGGCGGATCCGTCTCCGAAGTTCCAGTCCCATGAGGTCGCTCCCGTGCTGGCATCCGTGTACGTGATGGGGTTCGGTACTCTTACCTCTGTCCGGTCCTGCGTGAACATCGACAGGGCCGTCACGCCGGAGGAGATCGTGATGTACCCGGACTTCAGCGAGGTGTTGTAGCCGGTGGTGAGATTACTGGCTGTCATTCCGACGGAGTATGTCCCGGGTGCGGTGTAGTTGTGGACGGGGTTCTGCGTGATCGCGCCCTGCGGGGAGAGCATCCATGTCTCATTGCGATCCGGATACGTGGAGGTGACTCCTCCCGTCATGAGGATGTCCCCGCTCGGGAGGGGAGTTATCCCCATGCCGTAACGAGCCACGAAGCTCCCTAAACTTGAATTTGTCAAAGTCCAGTTGACGGTGTTATTGGTGGAGTGCCAAGAATCCCCCGCAACATCCCCCGATTGTAAATTTCCCCCGATCATATAAAGGGAGTCGTCTGGCATTGTAACAAGTCCATGATGGGACCGCGCCGGCCATTCTGCTGAGGGAGTGATCCTTGTCCATGTCGCCCCGCAGTTGGTCCCGATCCACGTATCGTTAAAGTGGTTTGTTGCATCTTCCCCGCCCGTAACGACGATCCGATCTCCAGAAATTACCGTGACGCCCATCTCGGACCGGGGTGACCATCCCGGAGAGGAGTTCATCAGCGTCCAGGTCGCCCCGTTGTCCGTGGTGGCCCATACATCATTCAGGAACACACTCCCGGTGGAGTAGTATGTGCCCCCCATGATCACGATCGTGCCATTCGAGAGGACCACTGTCCGGGCGCCTGCCCGCCCCAACCACGGGGCCGCTACGGTCTTCTGGGACCATTGCGATCCGTTCGTGAGGGACAACCAACTATCGTTCTTGTACACGTTCCCCGTGCCCGGGACGTACGAACTCCCCGCCATGAGAGCAACGGCCCCGCTCGGCAGCCTGACCCCCGTATGATCAGATCGCGTGTACCAACCTGAACTTGCATTAACTCTTTTCCACGTCGTTCCGTTATTGACGGTGACCCACGTATCATTTAATTTTGAACTCAGATCATCATTGTATCCCCCGGAGATAAGGGCAGACCCGTTAATCAACGTGATGACCAACGGATCCTTTCTTGTTATCCACCCCGAGGAGGAGTTTTTCTGCACCCACGGCCCCGCATAGGTTTCATCACCGAAGAACCATGCCCAACCGGTAGGTATTCCGGTGGAGGAGTCCGTGAAGAGGACCGGTAGATAAAGCGTTCCCGTGGTGACATTCCCGGTGAAGTTCGCTACCGGCTGCGCCTGCGCTGCTCCGACAAGAAGGAGCAAGGCGATCAGGATGAATGCAGGAAGGTATCTCATGGCGCACCTGCCTTGGTCCTGATATACCGGACCCAGACCCCGAGTAGCTGCGCATCCTCGGTACAGTCCGTCCCTGAGGGCGCGATCCGCATGAACCTGACGGGCGCAAAGAGCCCGCCCGTGCCGGCACTGGTGATGAGGGCGGCCGTGGTCCAATCCGTGTACTGAACATCCCCGATTGCGATCACGGTATCCTCGATGCTGCCGATGAGCGCAAGGGCGGTATCAAGAGCGGTACCGTCCGGGAAGAGTTTACCGTATGCAGCCCACTTGACGTTATTGGATCCCGCAACGGGTTTCCAGACGAACAGGAACGAGACGAGCCCGAGCGAGGCGTCCGCAGGTGAGACATCTGATGGGAGGGGGAGCGTGGCCTGCATATTCAGCGTGCCTTCTCCGGCCTGCGTGAACTGCGCATAAGCAAAATTTACCTTATTGGTACTGGTCTCGTCCTGTGCGAATGTCGGGTAATTGGTCTTGGGGGCCAGCATCGCACCGGCAGCGATGAAGTGATAATCGTACTGCTGGATGGGCGCGAGGCTGTCCTGATCGTGCTTGCAGAAGATACGGGCGATGGTCTCTCCGCTACTGAACGCTGCTGCCGTCCCCTCCAGGAGCGTAATTCCTGTCAGATTGCCGGCCCCGCTGGATGCACTTTTCCCGGTATATAGGAATGTATTCGCAGTCGCTCCGCTTCCGACCACGGCGATATTCGGAGCGGCCGGGAAGTACGAGAGCTCCGCCACTGGAATCGTTGTCACTCCGATTGCGATATCCCCTGTGATCGTTGTTGCCGGGCTGTTGACCATCCCGGGATAATACGTGTTTGACATGGTTATCCCCCTCCGAATGTGATCCTGATGGTCCCGACGATCGAGTTGCCGTTCAGGACCGTGTGAGCTGCGGCATACTTGTTCCCGAAGTCCGGGGCGGTGGCGATCGCTGACTCGAAGACATAGATCTTGTTGATTGCCGTCTGGTCTGCTGTGGCAATCCATGATTTTGTCAGCAGCAGTTTGTAGGATGCTTCGTAGGATGCCGTTGCAGCCCCCCGCGCAAGCCCCCCGGTCGTGATTTCCCCTTCCGCAGTGGTATCCGTTGCCGCAAGAGCCGTGGTGCCCGTAGCAAGCGCAAGATACCAGGCAAGCGCTGCCAGCCGGGTGGGCACCCCAACAAGTCCGCTGTTAAAGATAGTCCCGTTTTCACTCATGGAAAATCAGCCCTTGATATTTCGATTGCCAGTACTTCCCGCATCATGCATGCCGCGCAGGGATCCCGGTTGTATGACGGGCACCGGCAGGCACAGGAGTACGGCGGGTTGCCCCGGATCACCGTCTCATATTCGACCGATTTGATGACAAGATCCGGTGTCATAATGTCGTATCCTTCACGAACGAGATCGTGAACTCCCAGACGCCAAGGTTTGACTGCGAGACCTCGGCGGCACTCAGGCTCTGGATATAGCAGTTCGTGTACGTGACGCCGTTCAGGACCAGGGTGCCGCAGGTGCCCCCTTTGGACTGCACCGAAGTGTACCCCTCATAAGTCTTCGTGGCATTCGCGCAGGCACCGGCGTTTATCGTCTGACCGGCCTTCGCCGATAGTGTGGTGTAATCGGCATAGGTTTCGGTCCGGCAACCGATTACGACTTCAAAATGGTATACGCCCCGGCTATCGATCCGGGAAATTTGGAAGCTGGGGACGGTCGATCCGTCAAAGGTACCGGCCGTCATATCCTACCCACCCCGTTGGCACGGTTAATTTCGGCGATCTTCTTCTCGAAGGAACCATCACCATGAACAATAATGGTTGCACCGTCAAAACTCATCGATACGCCTGCATCTTTTGCAGCTTTTCCGATGACTCTTTCCTGATCTTCAACTGCTGATTGGTGCGAACTGATGAGATTGGATAGTTTTGCAGGATCCCGATAACTTGTCGAAGCAACATCCTTCATGTAATCCCGGTTAATATCGGAGAGTTTTTGGGCAGCATCAACAAAATTTTTTTGTGCGTCGGCTGTCGCTTCCGTCGTTTTCATGGCTCCGATCAGGATCTCGTTGTACTGTTGCACAGAAATACGGCCGGCATCCCATGCGTTTTTGATGTCATCGATCGTTAATTTCTGCTCGTTAAGCAACGATATCGCATTTTTGACAATATCGGTTGTTGATGTTGTTGATCCGGATACCGCAGTCGTTGAAGCCGTCGCCGCTGATGGCAACCCTCCTGTTGCTATCCCCTCTTCCGGAATAAGATAATTTTCAGGGTTGGCAAACCGATCCCGCATAACAGCAACATCGTGAGTGGTCTGCGCGAGTTTCGCCGCGAATTTATCGAACTTCATGAATTCGCTGCCAGTTTGATCCAGCAATCCATACGCAGCGGCGGCCCCGCCACCCATAACAGCGAATCCTTCCGCTGTCATTTCGAGAAGAAGATTCAGATCGGTGAAAAATACAATTACACCTTGATTTTCAGCAAGATGATCCATTAATCCAGCAAAGGAACTGAACGATGACGCGAGCTCGCCCCCGGCAGTTTTTGCCAGGTGATCGGTACTCGTATTCAGATCTTTCATTGCAGTTTCGTAATCGCGGAGTTTCTGGGTCTGCTCATCGGTCAGTGTGTTGGCCGTCGTATAATACTTGACGATCCCATCTTTCCCAAGATCGATATACCCGGCAAGCTCCTGGTATCCCCGGCCAACAAGGGCATTGGCGGCGGTCACGCGGTCGGCCGATGATGACAGCCCCTTCAACCCTCCGATCATTTCCGGGAAGATTTCAGTCGCTGACCGCATGGTCCCGTTTGCATTCTTGTAGCTGACGCCCATAGAGTCAAGGATTTTGCGTGCCCGCTCACCGGATTCCCCCTGGTCGTTAAGGTTGAGTTGCAGGCGATTGATCATTACTGCAAGGCTGCTGATGTCGCTGTCAGCGTACCGGGCAACATTTGACATCCGCTGCAATTCATCGACGCTCATCCCGGTCGTGATTGAGAGTTTATCGATTGTGCTCACAAATTCGGATGCCTGGTCGGCAAGCGCGATGAACTGTTGACCGTATTGCATGACTCGGTCGAAGATCATCATAGTGGCATACATCGACACCGATACGTCGCGGTAGAATTTCAGAACGCTGTTATCGGCCTTGGCAATTTCATTCAGAAAATCCCGTGCATCAAGTCCGAATTTTGCGAAGTACTGCATTAATCCGTCGTTAGCCATTCCGATCCTTCACCTCATTCTGCCGTGATACCCTGCGATTCATCATTGCTGCGATCTCTTCAGGTTTTGATTTTTTCCTGTCGATGGCTGCGAAGATCCGGAACTGATCCGCGCTGAACGGTGGTGTGTTTTTCCCACGGTTGACGTTGGCAATCGTGGCACAATGGACCCCGTTCAAAAGGTCCATGAATTTCCAGTTTTCTTCCCGGTCCTTGATTTTTGCCTCTGCGATCTTCAGGAACTCTGCCGGGGTATAATGCCGGAAAGCTTCCGGCGTAAGCCCGCAAAGACCGAATGCAATGTCGTGGTTGGCCCGGTGATAGGCCGTTGTGAGTTTTTTGGGGCATCATCCCTTACCGGTGCCTTCTTTGCGGCCTCGAATTCATCAACCGGTTCGGGTTTTTTGTAGAATTTTCCTGCGATAAATGCATTGTCGAACGAACCGTATAGCACGATCATCCCCAGTGGGTTCGGGAACTGCCCGCAGAACTGTTTGACCATCTGCCGGGCCATGATCTTACCCGTCGGTCCCTGCTGGATCGCGTAGACAAGATTACCGTCATCATTGATTTTCCGTAGGCCGTGCCAGAGGATGATCGCCGCATTCTCGTACGTCCGGTTGTGGGGGTGGAATGCCTCAAAGATCGATATCGTTTTTTCGATTTCTTCGACATCACCGTCCTCGAAAAGGAGAAGGAAATCCTCTTCTCCAATCCGGATCGGAAACGAACCATCACGCAATCAGGATTCCCCCTCAAACATAGCCGTGAGTGACTTCAAGCCATGTGACTTTCGGCACGCATGCAGTTTTGAAGACCACGACCGGGATCATGATGACGCTTCCCGCGCTGGTGCCGAGGGTGATCGCACTGCTTGGTGTTGCCGTTGCCAGGGATGCGTTGTTGCAGTACGCAGATTCCCCGCTTCCGGCATAGGTCAGGGTGACTTTGACACCGGTATCGGCAAGGTCAGTTACGATCTGATACCCGTACGTTGTTGCCGCGAACGTTGGCGACAGTGTCAGTGCCGTTGTCCCTTCGTCGGTGATATCGATATCGATAACGCCGGTCACCGCAGTACTGAGCGGGGTGATCGCGCCGGTCTGCTTGATCTTGAATGAAATTGTAGCAGACCCATTCATGTCGAATTTTGGAGTTCCGATGCTGGAAATGAATCCAAGGAATGACCAAGCACGGGACACACCATCGGCGGATGTCGGTGCGACAACCATCCATGTGGATACGGTTTTCGCATAGAACATAGTACGCAGGGCGTCCTGTTCGGTCCCACCGAAATATCCGAGGTCGATCGTCAGTTCGCCGGTATCGATGAATCCAGGCCGGAATGTTTTTACTGCCGATACGTTGTTGTGCGTGGTGGTATCGACGGTGTTAAGCGTTTCTACCACGTCGGAAGCGTTCTGCACTTCCCCGTAGATCGTGGTCCCTGAAATGATATTCACCCCGAGACCAGAAATTACCCGATTTGTCATAGGTTTGTTTCCTCCTTTTTTCAAACATTGTGCTCGACAATTAGATCATGATGGTATAACCAGATCTCATCGTCGGTGTTCTCTAATTCTGTCAGGCGATCGGTCGTGCCGCCGCCGTCATCAACCCGGATCACGTAGACCCCAAGCGTCAGATGCCGTTCCCGGACTTTCAGCAGGGTATCCGCTATGAGTTCTGACAGGTTATCAGCCGCCTCATCGGTTGAAGTGTAGGATGTGCATTGTACCCGTGTGGTTGTGGTCTTTAGGCCATTATGTGATTTGATGGGGCGAGCTGGAATGGTTGGTTTCGTCACGCAGATCGCTGGCAGGGTAACGGACGGTGGAAGTTTTCCCCGGTACACCCGTGTGCTGACAAGGGCCGTGATTGCCATATCGGCTTTCAGGTACGCAACAATGGCCCCGGTGACGTTTTTCATGGGATCTCCGTTGAAAGATCGGGACTGGCGCTTTCAGATGTTGCAGCACTGGCTCCCCACTCTTCGCGGTTGAAAACCCCGATCAATATCTGTTCGTATTTTGGCATGTACTTGTCCCATGCAGCACGCCAATGAGACCGGGGTGGCTGGTAGACGGACTTCACGCGGACCCATTGGCCGTCAATCTTGAATGTAAGATATTTGGCCTTTTTCGCCCGTATGATCCCGCCGAATTCCCGCTGTTTCGCGCCGATGAAATTACTTCCTACCAGCGCGATCGGGTGACCGCCCTCTTCTGACATTTCGACATGCCGGGACCTGCGATAGTTCCCGGTTTTGTAGGGCATAAGTGCCGCGACATCATTGCTGTACTCGTTCGCTGCAAGCTTTACGACGATACTTTCATTTTTCCTTACGGTCTCTCCGATCTTCTTGATGTCTCTCGACATATTTTTAAGAGCGGAAAAATCGTAGGAAAAAGCACCCATCAGGAGTTCCCCCCGATCAATGCGCTGAATTTTGACCAGATGAACGACGCAGCGAATGCAACAACCCCGGCGATCCCGACAAGGGTCGCCTGAAACGATTCCAGTTTTCCGATCCGGGCGCCGTGGTCTTTCATGCAATCGTCGCCTTTTGCCAGCCGTTCAACGATAGTCCCCATCCGCTCATCCAGCCGGATCAGGAGCTCATCCCGCTGCCCATCGTCCATCAGTCCACCACCGTGCAATCCAGCACCGTGACGGAGTTCGCAAACCCGGCCGGGCTGACGTACTGAATCACGTAGGTAACGCCCGCAACCACGGCCCGGTTCAGGCGCGTGATCAGCGGGTAGGTGCCGGCAAGGCTGATCCGGTGCGTGGTGATGCCGTACTCGATCTCTCCGCTGTTGACTTTCCGGCCGGATGAGAGGGATACGCTGCACGCGATCGCGGTCATTCCGGCAACGTTCGCCCAGGTGCGGGTCGGTTCGCCCCCGGCCGTGATGCTTTCGGTCGCTGCCTGGATATCGCAGGATGACGGGAAGTGGTTGACGCCTAATGCCGTTGTCATCCGTGAGTCGATGAACGAGGTCCGCTGCATCACAGGGTCGACCTCAGCGACAGGTACGGATCGTCCGGGTTCGGCACGATTACAATGCCGGTGTCGGATGTTCCTACGTTGCTGGTCGCCTTTTCGCGCCAGGTCTTTGCGGTCTCGCGCAGTGCTGCTGCAACTGACGGGCCATTAGTTGACAGACCATTGTTGCTGATGACCTTTAAGACGTACGCCTGGTTTGCGGCGATAATGTCGAGTGCATCGGCAGCGGCAAGCAGGGCGTTCTGTGCATTTGCGTCGAGAAACGCCTGGATTTCTTCATCGGTGAAGATGGCGTTTGCTGATACTGTATCCTGGCTGTACAGCCGGGTTTTCCCAAGCGTCGTTGTAGGGTCGTAGGTGAAAGTTATGATCAATCCCTCCACAAAAAAGGGATGGATCAGGCACCGCTCTGCAGGTACGTATAGCGCGGGTCCATGGGGGCACCTCCGAAGACGTGCCGGACGCGGTACATGACATTGTCCGTCTCGAAGTCACCGCTGAACGGGCTGGCAAGCGTCCCGCCGCCAACAGCGACCTTGTTGCTGGCCTTCATGACAACTTCTGGGCTCTCGTAGCCCCGGAGGTAGGAGAACTCCAGCGCCGCGCCCTGTGACGGGTCGGCGAAGAGGTACCACGCGGTTGTTCCGTGGGTGGTATCGATGATCGGCAGGAACGGGTCCACGTGGAGCTGAAGCCCCATCTGCGGGACCACGTTCGACATCGCCTGCGGAACCGGTGCGGCTTCGTCATCGCCTCCATAGGTCCACATCTTCATGGTACTGGTCATGATTGACCGGGCCGTGAATTCCAGGGACGGGGGCACAACAAGGTGTTTCCCCATGACGCCGATTGGTTCGCCGTTCGGGTCGGTCTGTGCAGCCATGAGCTCCATGGTGGTTTCAAGGTTCTGGATCGTGAGCGGCAGGACGCCAAGGTTGGTGACCGATTGCCCGCAATCCGACAGGGACGATCCATATAGGGCTGCGTTGCCGTCACCGGTTGATGCAGCGTAAAGACCGGTCACGAAACGGGCCTCACTCCGGAGTGCTGCCGTTGCAAACCTGGTCGGGATGTCGTTGAAAGCGCCGAGTGAATCGTTGATCAGCGATTCCCAGCTGATATCGAACTGCCTGCCATACTTTTTCACGGCGTAGGTATACCGGCAGTTGGTTGGTTTGACCGGCTGGTACTCGCCCTTTTCCGGGACTTCTGCCAGGGTATTGTCGCCACCGGTGAGCTTTTCGCGCCGGACGGTGTTGAAGTCCGGGACGGTGCTCATCTTGACGTACGTCTTCCAGTCGGCATACACGGCCTTGTAGTTGGCCAGGAGTTGCCGGTCGATGACCTGCCCGAACAGGTAAGGGAAGTCGGCGGTTGTGATCGCTTCTTCCAGCCGGGCCTCGTGCATCCGCTTCGAGAGCCGATCTTTGTTCATGATCAGGTCGAGGGTCGCGGCCATCGCCGCTTCCGGAACCTTCTGTGCGTTGCGGATCTTGGAAAATCCGTTCCAGTTGTTGATTGCTTCAAGGAAATCTGCCATTTTCATCAGCTCCCCGTAGCATTGTACCCGAGGATATAGTACATGGTCCCTCCGAATGAGACGGGGATCTGCATACAGGTACCGGTATCAGACGGGTTGGTGGTCACGGTCTTGCAGCCGAAACAATCGGAATCCAGTTCGAATACTGCTTCAAGGGTACCGGCGGTTCCTGACGATCCGATGTGGATCGCGCTGCGGATGGCTGGCGTGGCGCCTGGCACGCCCTCACTCTTGAGATCGAGAGTGCGGACATACGGAGCAACCCCGCCATTCTTGTTGTCGCAATTGAGCTTCAGGGCCGTTGCTGCCGATACCGTGGTATCGGTGCCTTCATCGCGGACCGCCTTCAGTTCCCCGCCGGTAATTTCCCCGCCGGTCGAAACAAGGTTGTCGACCACGCGGATGTTGAACCCGTGGATCTGTTCGCCCGCGAGTAGGATCGTAGCAGGTGCGAGGCACGCCTCAAGGAGCCGGTTCTTACGGAGTGCTGCGTCGCCTTCCAGAAGCATGTTGCCCGTGGTTGCACCCTGCACGTACCCGCTGCCGAAGTGAAGTCGCCCGCCTTCAGGCACGAAGTCGTTGTGAACCTTGACCGCAACAAGGGTCGGGGTCGTGAGGTGCGCAGTGACTGCTCCGAGTACGAAGCCGAAAGGCTGCCATGCGGCGGGATCTTGCTGGCCTGACAGGATGTAGGTATCCGTACCGGGCGTGCGTTTGATATAGACCGGATCCCCGTATGTCAGGGCCTTTGCGATGCCGTCAGTTGTGCCGTCGCTGACGCTGCCGAGTACGTAGAGATACCAGATCCCTTCGGTGTCGATTGAGATCTTGTCAGTTGCGGCCGTGGCGGTGCCGAACGAGACCCCGACGAGGTTAGCTCCGTGGATGACCGGATCGCCTTTGTTCACGAACCCGCTGGCCCTGTACGGGTGGACGAGTTCCGACTCAACGATAGTGAGGTGCCGGCCTTCGTAGGTGCTGGACCCCTCTTCCCCGGCCGATTTGCCGGTGATTGGATATTCACACATGATTACCTGCCTCCGGCTGCAATTTCGGCGAGCCGGGTCGCCTCTTCCTTGGTCTTGCCCTGCGAAAGGTAGTTCGCGGTGAAGGATTCGACCAGGGCTTTGTGACCGTCATCGCCAGATGGCCACGTTCCGCCGCCGTTGTCGTGCAGGCCGCCGCCGTGCTCCTTGAGGATCAGGGCGACTTCGTCCTGCTTGGCTTTGACGGCTTCGGCAACAATCGCGGCAAACTTCGGCGAATCGATCTTGCGATCCTCTGCGAGCGGCACCTGTTTGATCAGAGCCTTGAACAGCGCTTCGGCAATCGCGGGCGGGAACTTGGCCTTTGTCATTTCTTCCTTGATATACCCGGCCGCCTTACAATCCGCCGCCATCTTCGCCATGTCCTCGACATCCGCCTCAAGAGCCTTGATCTTGGTCGCGGCCTCGGTGAGCTTGGCGCTTTGGTCCTTGGTCGATTCTTCGGTCTTTAATTCGACCTTGAGCTGTTCCTTCAGCTCGGTAACAACTTCCGGGTATTTTGTGCGTACCTCGGAAAGCGTGAGTGATTCCTGATTGGTTTCTCCCATGATTTTCCTCTGTTTGTCACTGTTCGGGTTCGGATCGGGCCGGACCTTCATCTCCCCGAACATTGTGCGATAGTGCCCTTCAGCTCCCGGGACGGTTACGAAATCAACGGTATTTAGGGATGATGCCCTCAATTCCTTGATAATCGGACCTTTCTTACCGTCCGGGGCGGTGCCCTCTTCAGCGATGCCATCCACGTAATGCGAGATCCCGATATGTCCAGCCATCGCCCGGATATCCTCAACGTACTTCGGAAGGACGCGGGCCTTGGTATAGACACCAGCGCCGGTCGGGTTCTCAGGGGATTTGTCCCATCCGGACACTTCGTAATGGCCATCTTCCGTGAAGATCGCGGCAAGGGGTGATTGTCCGGCAAGCGTCCGGGCCGGCTGGTTCTTTGCGGCTTCCCGGGTCGGGTGGTCCAGGTGCATATGCATCCCTTCCGGATAGACGCGTTTTTTGCACGCTTCTCGCAGGACCGCCTCGGAGTAGTACCCTGACGATCCCCAGACCGGTGCGATGATATGCACTTCGATCAGCATACCGGCCGGGTCGGGCTTTTCCCCCTCGATCAGGCGGAAATGCGCAATCGGGCTGTCAAAAATGGCTGTTGTGTCTGCCATTACTATGATGGGGGTAAAAAAGAGATATAAAGGAACGGGGATAGTATACCGCAAAAACGATAGTTACCGCCGGTAACCGGGGAAATTTAGGTATACCGAAATTGCCCTCATACCTCTTCGATCACCAGACTGACGGTGCCGGTGGCGTCTATGAAGACATCAAAGGATTCGTCCAGTGCGGTAACCGGGGCCTCGAAGACATACGCCGCGAGTGCGCCTGCTTTCGCAGCACCAGCCGGCTTGTAGATGTCGGTGACGGCCCCCCGGGTCTTGACGTACGATACGGTGACTTCGGCGCTGCACTTGATCCAGCAGCGCAACCGGGTGACGTTTTCGGTACTCAGGCGTTTCAGGTCGCCCGGCACCAGGGCCCCGCCGGTCCGCAGTGCCGCAAGGATGCCGACGGATGCATTTGATACGGTGCCCGCGAAGATATCGACGAGCGGGTACCGGGGCGATACGGTATAATCGACGTACTTGCCGCCGATCACGTTGAAGAATGGTCCTGCCATAGTGTTTCAGCACTCCAAGAGTTTGAGAGATTTCCAGAAATTTTCAGGGTTTTAAGGTTGGCTGGTTGGTTTTTTGTATGTTCGATGTTTGATCATAGCAAGGGAAAAAAGGATTGGTGCGGTATACCCGACGGGAAACGGGTCAAGGTCCACGGCCCCAAACGTGGTCCATCATATCACCCACGATAGGGTCCACGCAACAGGGATTGCACCGGCCACTCGGGATCCTGATGCCCTCAATATACCGCTGGAGACAAACGTACTCAGCCAGGTAATTTCATTTAATCACTTCTTTTTTCATGATTTTCTCCCAACCGATACCGCACGGTATACCTCGTAGCACCGGCACCGGATATGCCCGGGGGGGGATTGCACCCCGCTAAAGTGCGGTTGGTCGAGAGGAATCCATTTTGATCCAACACCAGATTCGTCATTCGCCTGATTTTGCCGGCATAGGTCCGATACCTTGTCATCTTCCGAGGTCTGGTAAAGTTTCTCCATCTCGATGCCTTCATCAGCAAGCCCGTCCACAAACGTGCGGTTTCCCGCTTCGTACGCCTGCGCAGATTCATGGACCGCGATTACCTGCGCTCGTTCCCGGCTGATCGGTCCGTCGTAGAGTTTCTGGATCTCGCGGGCGGTCGTCTGGTAGGACCAGCCCTCGTCAAGCGCGGTCCCCATCACGTTTTTCAGGCTGTTTGCAGTCGTGTCTTGGATATCCTTGATATACTTGATCGATCCTCCGTGCTGCATCATCCACGACACGGCCCGGGGGTTGCCCAGGTCCCAGAACTGGCCGGCCGGGTTGATGACCTTCCGGATCGTGTCGGCACCGGATGGCAGGCCCTCTGCCTCAATCTTGATGATGAGATCCTGGAGTTCCTGCCGGGTTGCCTCATCGACGGTATCCCAGATCCGATCCCAGTTTTGCAGGGTGAAATCCACCGGCCCTTCTGCCAGCGCCCGGTACGACTCGCTGAACAGGTACTTCTGATCGGCCAACTTGTCGAGCACGAGATCCCGCTGCTTCCGGAAGAACTTGGTCAGGGCCGGCCGGTGCTTCTTGGCAATCGCGGCCTTCTTCCGGATCGAGATCGCGCCGTAGCTCTTGCGGTAGAGGGTATCGGCTGCTTCGGAGAGGGTCATTCTTCGGGCTCTTCTTCGTCATCCGAGGGGATGGATTTCTTCAGTTTTTCGTCGGCTTTTTTCACGAGCACGTTGTCGGCATCGGTGACTTTTTCCGATCCGGTTTTCTTGTATTCCCCGTTAAATCTGCTTTCTTTGGTCATACTGGCACCACCGTAATTACATGCGTCGTTACCCGTCCGGCATTTGCGCCTGAGGTTACCGCATTGTTGCTCACAACTTTCCATCCCGATCCACGAGGCATAATAACCTCGTGCTCTCCTCCACCAATGACCAATCCTTTTTCTTTTCCGGATGTGATGGCCCGGATCAGCACCTTATGAGATCCTTTCTCTCCCTCGATGCTTGCCCGGGTGGTAAATTGGTTGGCCTGGTTCGGGCTCGTAGAGAACGACTGGAACGCTTTGTCGTTACAGGAATCCCCGGGTTTCATGTTCATTAATGATGCGACGCCTCGCTCCCCTACACCTCGATAAAGGACAGTGCCCTCTGGTAATGCTGGAGCTCCTGCTATCGCAGCATCGATCTTTTCAACGTCCTTGAATTTTACAGGAAACTGCAAATTCTTCGCTTTGTCTTCGGTTATATCTCCACGGAGGTATGCGTTCATCCCGCCATATCCGACAGCAGTATAATCATTGATTGCAGCATCGTCTGCGAGCGTTTTACCGTAGGCGAGATGATCGCCTAAATTCCCCTCTTGTTCTGCCGCTATCTTGTCCCCCAATGCCTTATTTGAGGACTTTTGGAGAGCCTTTACGAGTTGGGTATCGCTTTCCTTTGAGTCCGAGGATGTCGACGATCCTTTTGATGAGCTCCCGCCCCCATCACCCGATCCTCTGCCTCCGGATCCCCCGGATGATCCGCCGTCATTCAGATCCTTCCCGGTCGTCCGCTTGAACGCATCGGCAGTACTCTCTCCGTCTTTCAGAAGGACGCGCGCGCCGTTGATCGTTACCCATTTCCCATCGTCGTTGGCCTCCAACACTTTCCGGACCGCCTCTTCCAACTCCTTTGCCGTGGCATCGAGCCCGTGTGCTGCCTGCGCCAGATCGGTCATGCCCTGCGTATCGGGTTCTACCGGTTCAGCGCCGGATTCCAGTGCCGCACCCATCGCGTCGATTTCCTCTTCCGGGGGTAATTTCCACTCAAGTGCTTCATGCGCGGCCTTGACATAATCTTTGCCACGGACAGCGCCGGACCACCCACCGGTATTGGTGCGGGCGAATGCGTTGACGTTAGCGACGTATGCGACAAGGTTATCACGGATCGGCGGGAAAGATACTTCGAAATCCTCATTGTCGAGGATGAACCCGAAGATATCGGTCAGGGCATCTCTCCAGCCGGTCTGCCGTTCCTGGATCATGGTGATGAAGACCGGGCTGATTTCCTTGGCAGTGGCGAGGTTGCCGGTGCTGGGGTCCATCGTGAGGTAGGTTTCCGGAACGCCCGTTGCGGCGCATATCTGCATCAGGGATGCCCGGGCCCCTTCGATCCCGATGATATTGCCGCTACCGGCGCTGATAGTCCGCAGTTCGTTGCCTTCCTGCGCCACGATCATGGACCCCACCGGATTGCTCTGCAACGGTGTTCCCATGTAGTTGGTATCGCCCTTGAACTGCCCCGCGATATTTGACGCCTGCGTTGCGGTGCCCTTGGTGGTCATCATATGCGAGTACTTCCGGTACGCGGACGCGATCGCGTGGAAATCCTCGATGAATTTTTCATGCGGTTTGGCCCAGCGGCATGCGGCTACCAGCTCGGTCAGGGCGAACTTCGCTTTCAGGGGTTTTTTCCCACAGACGTGGTATACCACAATTGACTGGTCGATCTCATACTCGGTCCCGAGGTATTTGATCTTGGTCCGGCTGGCAGACCCGGCTTTTTCCGCGAACATCGAAGGGTACGCCTTGGTATGCTGGATCCCCTCATCGTCCAACCATGAACGGAGATAGTACAGCGGGTGGTTGGCATCATTTTCCCGGGTGATGATATTCCGGATTTCGTAGTTCGACCAAGCCCGGATCTGCACGGGGGTTTCGTCCTTCCAGACGGCGATAAAGACATTGCCCGTTCGGATCAACTCCGCGTCTATCTCGGTGATCGCCTTGTGCGTGAAAAATGCCTGCCGGTTCAGCTTGTCGTTTTTGATCATATCGATGGCGGCCCCGATATCGCTTTCAGGGTCTTTCGCGGTGATGGAGTAATCCAGGGCAAACGTGAACTGTGTTTTGACGGTGACCACCCGGTTGATGAGCGGGTTGTAGACGTACATGAAATTGGCGAGATCGGAGTACGTGTCGATGGTTTCCTTTGTCATGTACCGGAACTGCGGGGCGTTCGCGCCGGACGTGCGGATCCAGAGGAAATCACGGTCGATACGGTTCGCCCAGTCAAGATCGCTCATTGATTCCGATAGCTGGCCACTTCCGCCATCCATCCGTTGCTCAATTTCCAGGGATAGGTTGTTGACCTGCGCGATCAGGCGCTCATTCATCTTCACGAGCTCGTCAGGGATTGCCGGTTTCGGCCCGGATTGGGGATTATCGCTCACGGTACCCACACCCCGCCTTCAAAATGCCCTGCTGCCTTTGGTGGCTGTTGCGGGGGGTGCTGTGGCACGGGCCGCCCTTCTGCGTTACGACATCGCCCCGTTTCGTCGATTGCGATCAGTTTCAGGCAGCAGGTGGGTTCTATGCCGGTCGGGGCGTTGAACCGGCAGGTTCGGGCAGCACAACCGATGAGCGTCTCGCGGAAATCAGCAGGCATCGATCACACCTTCGCATCGTTCAGGCAGGCCCGGCAATCACAGGTATCCTGGTGCGCCATCAGCCACCGGTATTTCGATACCGGCATGACCAAGTGAACCTCCTGTTCGGTACTCAGCCGTTTCGGCAGGGTATCGATTAGCTGGTTCACCACTGCATCAAGATCGGACAACTTGAAAACTTCCTTCAGGTTTTCAAGCCGGCCTTTGGTTTCGGGCTTGATCTTCATCGTGGTCGGGATCTGCCGTTCCGGCTCGACCGTTGTTTCCGGGACTGCTCCGGTATAGATGAGGGGAACTTCGGTCTTCTGTGATTCGGTCTTTTTTTCCGGTGTTTTTGCTGGTCTTGCCATTTTTTTTGAAACTCCTTAAATTTCAGTATCGTCGTGAATAACGTAAAGCTGCTGCCGGGCGTCGGGGATTGCCATCAATTCCGTCATTGCCCAGACGTGTGCGTCCATGCGGTCCGGTGATTTGTCGCCCGGTACCCATTCGACCATCTGATCCTCAAGCTGCGGGAACGTGCCAACGTGGTGGACCCGGCCCTGCTCGTAGAGCGCAGCAACGGGTTCTGCCCGGATGAGCTTGCCCCGGGTGGCGTGGACGGCCTTGTAAGCGACAGTGGGGTCCACGGTCCTGATATTGACCTCAACCAGATCCCCGCCGTTGTTCACCTCGCCGATCATCCGGTCGGCCCGGTACTGGTGATACGCCCGCACGGCCGCGAGCGCCCACTGATGGGGTGAGCCCCGGATCGACACGTCCGCCAATACGTAGCAGTGCCCGTTCGCGGCCATGCCATCCACGACAATACCGGTCTCATCCGCTTCTTCCCCGCTGGATACTGCCGGGTCCACGCCAACCACGATCCGGATAAGTGGCGGGACTTCGCCTGCCATCACCCGCAGGTGCTCAATCACGTCCCGCTGCCAGAGCGCCCCGGGGTTGTCGTCCAGGATCTCCGCGTTGAGTTCCTGCCTTCCCAGCCGGGTGCCTTCGTACTTCCGGATGATCTTCTCAATGAAGGCGGGGGCAAGGTTCTCTTGGTTATCGTAGGTGCTGCCCCGGGTGACGGCCGTGAGCGGGTCTTTGACCAGCCCGCGTATCATGGCGGTCGGGCGGGGGGTCGTAGTCGCAACCACCCGTGGGTCGCTGCCGAGCCGGAGGCCGAACATTGCCATGTCCCAGGTTTCCGGGTATTTCCATGACGCGGGTTCGTCGGCCCAGATGAGGTCGGACTGCGGGCCCCGGAGGCGGTCGGGTTCTTCGGCGGAAAATAGCAGCGCCGATATGCCGTTGGGCCATGTTACCCGGCGTTTCGACGATTCGTAGATCGGCCGGAAATCCGGGGATGAACAGGACAGGATGCCGCTTTCACCTCCGACCATCACGTCCCGCACATCCGCCGCTGTCGGGCCGATCAGGATCGGATGCTTGGATTTCCCCGTCCGGATCTGGTCGATCACGAACTCTGCACCGGTCCGGGTCTTGCCCCATCCCCGGCCGGCCAGGATCAGCCATACTCGCCACGCGCCGGAAGGTGGCAACTGATCCGGCCGGGCCCAGAACTTCCAATCATAGAAGAGTTCGTTTATCTGCGATGGCGTGAACTCTTCAAGGATCGCTTTTCTTTGGTCTTCTGGAAGCGATGCTAATGAGTCGGCCAATGAGCAACTCGCGGGTGCCAAGCAGGTCCACCTCCCCGGGCTTTTCTTTCAGCGGTCCCATGATCTTACCTTGCAGTTCGATCTGGCTTTCGCGGCGGGCCAGTAACGGGACCGCAAGGCGCGGGTTATAATCGGGGTTTGGGATCTCCACAAGTTCCCCGCCTTTTTCAACCTTGATGGTTTTCCGGATTGATTGATTGATGAGATACCGGGTGATCTTTTTAATTTCGAAGATTTCCCCTAACAGATCGTCCGCTTCAAGTGCTTCCTGCGCAGCAGCCGACTTCTGGATCTTTTCTTCGATGTGCCCTTTTTCCAAGTGCCTGCGCACATTATCGCGATGTAACCCGAAAATCCGCGCAATTGCGCTAAAGTTGGGATTTGGCCCGACGAGCGCTTTGTTGATCTCTTTTAGCTTCGGGTGCGCACATACCGTGCACTTTGGACCTTTCTTTCCGGACGTGGTTACGATCTTTTTTGCGGCCATTTTCAGATCCAGTCCCCTTTCTTCAGCTCGCCCTTCCCGGGCCGGTCCACCAACCCGCGCAGGTATGCCGGCTCCAGCTCCGCCATCTCGGCCCGGATGATCATGATGCTCTCCAACCGCTCGATGACCTGATCCAGGAGGTTGTCAGCGCTGTCCCGGAGGCGGCGATACCTGCGTGGTCCCCGCATATCGGCAAGGGTAGGGCCGCAGAGCGTCGGGGTGACAACGGCAGCATCCGTCAGAGCACCACGCCCCACGACATGTTCCGGCTGGATGCCGTGCTGGTGCTGGCATTGAGGACCGCCGGGTAAACCCCGGGCAGGTAATAGCAGTGCAGCCCGGGGTTCTGCGCGGTGCTGGTCGTGCCGTCACCGAAGGACCAAGTCCACGCGGTCGGGCTGCCGGTACTGGTATCCGTGAACGCTACGCAGGCGGGTAACCAGCCAGTCCAGATGCCGGCCGGGGTGAACTGCGCGAGCAGGACCGTGTCGGCCTCCGCCTCGAACATCACGTCGGAATATCCATCGGTGTAGGTGAAGTTCATCCAGCCGGTTGAGTTTGTCGTGCGGTTGACATACATTGCCCCGTTCTTCTTGACGGTGATGTCCGTGAGGGGGGCGAAATCCCCGATCTGGTGAATGGTCGTGGCTGCGGGAT
>Ga0172380_10003875_pt1 | contig 19928 bp, 20 predicted proteins | sample Leawe162metaG_FD_119747 | JGI IMG/M metagenome (GOLD analysis project Ga0172380, IMG submission 119747) | Leachate microbial communities from a municipal landfill in Southern Ontario, Canada - Leachate well 162 metaG | ecosystem: Engineered > Solid waste > Landfill > Unclassified | place... | reverse complement strand
TGCGAAGCTTCCAGATGCCGTGGAGTTCGCCATCGAGGCGGCTTTGGATGAGCCGATGCAAACCAACTCGTCGGCCAATCTGGGCAAGGCCAAACGTATAGATGATGCGGTCGGACGCTATATTGAGTTTTGCAAGAGCACCTTTCCCAACGAGATGAATCTGCGCGGCCTGAAGATCGTGGTGGACAGTGCGCACGGTGCAACCTATCACATCGCGCACCATGTCTTCCACGAACTCGGCGCGGAGGTGGTAGCTATCGGTGCCGAGCCGGATGGTCTGAACATCAACGATGACTACGGTGCGACCAAACCGCAAAACCTGCAAAAGGCTGTGGCCAAACATAAGGCCGATATTGGCATCGCATTGGATGGCGATGGTGACCGCCTGGTCATGGTGGATGCTGCCGGTACGCTCTACGACGGCGACCAGTTGCTCTATATCATCGCCCGGCAGCGCCATGCCGAAGGAACATTGAAAGGCGGGGTGGCGGGGACGCTGATGACCAACCTGGCTTTTGAGCACGCCATGCAGCACTTGGGTATCCCGTTCGCCCGTGCCAAAGTGGGCGACCGTTATGTGATGGAGTTGCTGCAACAACATGGCTGGCAACTCGGGGGCGAAAATTCAGGGCATATTATTTGTCTGGACAAGCACAGCACCGGCGATGGTATCGTTTCTGCGTTGCAGGTGTTGTATGCCTTGCGCATGAAAAATCAGACGCTGGCTGAAGCGGTCAGCGATCTGCACATGTATCCGCAGATACTCATCAATATTCGTGTCGTCAAAAATAATGACTACGCCAATCATCCGACTGTGAAACATGCGCTGGATACCGCAGAAGTCCTTCTGAACGGCAAGGGGCGTGTGTTGTTACGCCCTTCTGGTACCGAGCCTTTGCTCCGTGTGATGGTTGAAGGCGAGGAAAGCGTGAAGGTGAAACTGTGTGCGGAGAAGATCGCCGAAGCAGTGAGACAAGTGGCGGGATAAATACGCCACTCAGGAACTGGTTTAACCGAAACGACCTGTAATGTAATCTTCAGTTTCTTTCCGTTTCGGATTGGTGAATACCGTGCTGGTATCCCCAAATTCAATGAGATCCCCCAAATACATGTATGCCGTGAAGTCGGAGATGCGCGCGGCCTGCTGCATGTTGTGGGTGACGATGACGATGGTGAAGTCCATCTTCAATTCGTCGATAAGTTTTTCAATATGGGCGGTGGAGATCGGGTCGAGTGCCGAAGTCGGTTCGTCAAGCAACAGAACTTGCGGCTTGACCGCGATGGCACGGGCGATGCACAGGCGTTGCTGCTGGCCGCCGGAAAGGCTGGTACCGCTCTGTTTGAGTACGTCCTTGACCTCACCCCAGAGTGCAGCCTTTTTCAATGCCCATTCGATGCGATCGTCCATCTCGGTGCGATTGAGTCTTTCGTAGAGCTTCACACCGAACGCGATGTTGTCATAGATCGACATCGGAAAAGGTGTGGGTTTCTGGAACACCATGCCGACCTTGGAGCGCAGCATGTTGAGATCATGTCTCGGATCCAGCACGTTGTCGCCGTCGAGTATGATCTGGCCGGTGGCACGCTGCTTGGGGTAGAGCTGGTACATGCGGTTAAAGGTGCGCAGCAATGTCGATTTGCCGCAACCCGACGGGCCGATGAAGGCAGTCACCATTTTTTCCGCGATATTCAGGTTGATATCCTTGAGCGCACGTAAATTACCGTAGAAAAAGTTAAGGTCTTTGACGACGACTTTCGGGTTGATATTATTTTCAGCGTTCATGAGTGATTCCCGGGATCAGTGTGTTGTTGCGCTTTGACGGAACAGGACGCGCGCCAGAATGTTGAGTGTGAGTACGCTTAAGGTAATTAATAATGCACCGGCCCAGGCCAGTTTCTGCCAATCCTCGTAGGGGCTCATGGCGAACTGGAAGATGACCACCGGCAGGTTGGCCAGTGGCTGGTTAATGTCTGAACTCCAGAATTGATTGTTGAGGGCGGTGAAAAGCAGGGGGGCGGTCTCGCCGCTGATGCGGGCGATGGCCAGCATCACGCCGGTGATGATGCCGGCACGCGCAGCACGCAGGGTGATGAAGTTAACGATTTTCCATTGCGGAGCGCCCAGCGCAGCGGCCGCTTCACGCAGGGTGTTGGGAACCAGGCGCAGCATGTTCTCGGTGGTGCGAATCACGATGGGAATGACGATGATGGCTAATGCCAACGCACCGGCCCAGCCCGAAAAATGCCTGACGTGGACGACATAGATTTCATATACGAACAGGCCGATAACGATGGAGGGGGCGGACAACAGGATGTCGTTGATGAAACGCGTAATCGGGGCCAGCCAGCCGCGCTGGCCGAACTCAGCCAGATAGGTACCGGCCAGAATACCGATGGGGGTGCCGATCAGTGTGCCGAGGACGCTCATTATCAGGGTACCCATGATGGCGTTGAGCAATCCGCCGTCACTGCCCGGCGGCGGGGTCATGTGGGTGAACACCATGGGCGTCAGCGCGGGTAAGCCGTAGCTTAACAGTGTCCATAATATCCAGCATAGCCAGAACAACCCGAATCCCATGGCCATGATCGAGACCAGTAGTCCAATCACGTTGGTGATGCGTCGGCGCGTATACAGTGTCAGCATGATGATTAGGTGGATTGCCCTTCGCGTTTTCCAAGCTTGTAAAGCATGAAGCGTGCGAGGGACAACACCACGAAAGTGATAAAGAACAGGATCAGGCCAAGTTCGATAAGCGAGGCGGTATAGAGCTCGCCATCGGCTTCGGTGAATTCATTGGCCAGTGCGGATGAGATGCTGTTGCCGGGCATCAATAAGGATTTGGTTAATTCGTGGGCATTGCCAATCACAAAGGTGACCGCCATGGTCTCGCCCAGTGCGCGGCCCAAGCCGAGCATGATGCCGCCGACCACGCCGATACGGGTATAGGGAAGGACGATTTTCCAAACCACTTCCCACGTGGTGGCGCCGACACCATAGGCGGACTCTTTCAGCATGGGCGGAACAACATCGAACACATCGCGCATGACCGAGGCGATGAAAGGGATCACCATGATCGCCAGAATGATGCCGGCGGTAAGGATGCCGATGCCCATCGGCGGCCCGGAGAAGAAGGGGCCAATGAGGGGCATGGCGCCGATATTGTCATTGATCCAGGGTTCGAAATGGTCGGCGAATAACGGGGCAAAGATAAACAGGCCCCACATGCCGTAGATGATGCTGGGAATACCGGCAAGCAGTTCCACTGCAATACCGAGTGGGCGGCGCAAAATGCGCGGTGACAGCTCGGTCAAAAATATGGCGATACCGAAGCTGACCGGAATGGCAATTAACAGTGCGATAGCTGAAGTGACCAGGGTGCCGACGATAGGGACCAGCGCACCGTACTCGTCGGTGACCGGATTCCATTCAGAGCTCGTCAAAAAACCGAAGCCAAAAGCCTTGATCGCTGGAAGGCTGCCTACCACCAGAGAGAAGATAATCGCGATCAACAGTGCCAGAACACCAAAGGCGGACAAACGCGTCATGCCGCGAAACAGCATGTCCAGCCAGATTTGATGCTTAAGGCGGGCTTGATGCAGAAAGGTCGATTTCATCGTAGGCGCAAGTGTTCAGTGTAATTGGGGGGCCATAGAGCCCCCCTGATTATAGCTTGTGCGCGTCGCAAGACGCATCTGTGACTTACTTAATGCCAGATTGCCTTGCCCTTGCTGTCCTTGATCTCTTTCATCCAGGCGTCACGGATCATCTTGGTGACGTTGTCCGGCAGCGGCACATAATCAAGATCGGAGGCCAGTTTGTTTCCATGGCTGTAAGCCCAGTCGAAGAAACTCAGCACATCTTTGCTGGTGGCAGGATTGTCCTGGGTTTTATATACCAGAATGAAGGTCGCACCGGTGATGGGCCAGCTGTCCTTGCCGGGTTCGTTGGTCAGTATCTCGGCAAAACCTTCGCTGGCTTTCCACTTTGCATTGGCAGCAGCTGCCTTGAAGGTGACGTCGTTCGGAGCGACGAAGTTGCCCTCGCGATTCTGCAGCATGGCTGCCGACATCTTGTTTTGCAGGGAGTAGGCGTACTCTACGTAGCCGATCGCACCTTTGATGCGCTGTACGTAGGAAGCGACACCCTCGTTACCCTTGCCACCTGTGCCCGTGGGCCACTTGACGGCCTTGTTTGCGCCCACGTTGTCGTTCCAGTCCTTGCTGATTTGAGACAAGTAGGTGGTGAAGATGTGGGTAGTGCCGGATCCGTCAGCACGGTGTACCACAGTGATCGCCTGGTCTGGCAGGTTCAGGCCTGCGTTGTCGGCAGCGATCCTGGGATCATTCCATTTTGTGATCTTGCCCAGAAAGATGTCAGCCAGAGTCGTGCTGCTCAACTTCAATTGGCCGCCGGTGATGCCGTCGATATTGAATACCAGAACTACGCCGCCGATTACGGTCGGGAATTGGAGCAAGCCGGCCAAGTCCAATTCATTCTGGCTCAACGGTGCATCGGTGGCGCCGAAATCGACGGTCTTGGCCTTGATTTGCTTGATGCCACCGCCAGAGCCGATGGATTGGTAGTTCATGTTCACGCCCGCTTGGTTTTTGTACGCTTCGGCCCACTTGGCGTAGACGGGATAAGGGAAGGTAGCACCCGCCCCCGTGATATTGCCGGCATATGCGCCGCCCGTACCCAGCAGGGCGATGGACAGACCAAGGCCGCTCAAAATTCGATTCAGTTTGCTCATTTTCAGATTTCTCCTAAAAGGATTGCTTGTTGTGCTCGACACTGTGCCGGCGATGCGTATCCTATGCGTGAAGTGTTACAAGATTATTACACAACCTTACCCTCGGATTTTGCTGCTTACGGCGGGAGCACGGCATTGCAACTTGTTGCAATAGAAGAAATCTTCCATTCCCGCTGTGCCGGTACTGTAGATTACTGTGAGTGCAGTGCCGCCGTTGCTTTATGCGCATGCTATTGTGGTTCACGGGCTCGTTCCTGCTTCATTGATTGACCGTTCTCCATTTCGTCGGTACTATCCGCGACCTTAAAACATCGGAGAAAGAGTCTGATGCGACGTAAATTGGTCGTTGGAAACTGGAAAATGCACGGCGATCTGGCACGCAATAAAGCGTTGCTGGAGGCTGTGATGGCGGGCGTGAATGATTTGCGCAATGCCGATTGTGGCGTGTGCGTGCCTTATCCATACTTGGCGCAGGCGCAGTCCATATTGCAGGGCAGTAATGTCGCTTGGGGGGCGCAAAACCTGAGTCAGCACGAGCAGGGAGCTTTCACCGGTGCCGTGGCGCCTGGCATGCTGGTCGATTTCGGATGCAGCTACGTCATTATTGGTCACAGCGAGCGCCGTGCGCTGTTCCATGAAAGTAACGAGATCGCCGCCGCCAAGTTCGATGCGGCAATCAAGTTCGGGCTGACGCCGATTTTCTGCGTGGGCGAGACCTTGCAGGAGCGTGAGGAAGGTGTAACCGAGCAGATAGTGGCGCGCCAGTTGGAGGTGGTGCTCAATCACGCAGGCGCGCAGTCGGTGGCCAAAACAGTCATTGCATACGAACCGGTGTGGGCCATCGGCACCGGCAAGACTGCAACACCGGAGCAGGCGCAGGCCGTTCATGCGTTTATCCGGCAGCGTGTTGTAAAGTTGGATGGCGCTGTGGCGCAGGGCTTGAGAATCCTCTATGGCGGTAGCATGAAACCAGGCAACGCCGCCGAACTGATGGGGATGCCGGACATTGATGGTGGGCTAATCGGCGGCGCATCGCTGGTGGCGGAAGAATTCGTGGCGATCTGTCGTGCCACACAACAATAACTGAAGTTTGGAGTCGAGCGTGGAAACAATGGTTTGGGCAGTGCATGTAGTGACCGCAGTGATACTGGTTGGTCTGGTGCTGGTGCAACATGGCAAAGGAGCCGATATGGGCGCTGCGTTTGGCTCAGGATCGGCGGGCAGCCTGTTCGGTTCCAGTGGTTCTGCCAATTTCTTGAGTCGGAGTACAGCGGTTGCGGCTACTGTCTTTTTCATCACCAGCTTAACCCTGACATACTTGTATGCACAGCCCGCGCAAGAGACGGGTGTAATGGATAGGGTTGATGTCAACACTTTGCAGAAGAGCGCACCCACTACTGTTGATGCGCCTGACTCGAAGGTCAAGGAAATACCGAGATAAAATCGGTCATATGCGGAGTTGGCGGAATTGGTAGACGCGCAGCCTTGAGGTGGCTGTGTCCGAAAGGACGTGAGGGTTCGAGTCCCTTGCCCCGCACCAGATAAAATAAAACCAAATAGAACCCGGTTGTTACAGCCGAAGGTCAAAAATAGCTAGGGTAGTGCATTGCACTCCGCTATATTGTGGACTCATGGAGGGAGAGCTGGAGCATGTTGGAAAATTATTTTCCGGTACTGTTATTCATCTGCATCGCTTTGGCAATCGGTATCGCACCCCTGGTTCTGGGTATGCTGGCAGGCCCGAACCGCCCCGACGTAAGAAAATTGTCACCCTACGAATGCGGATTCGAAGCCTTTGAAGACGCGCGCATGAAATTCGACGTGCGTTTCTATCTCGTTGCCATCCTGTTCATACTATTCGATCTTGAGATCGCCTTTCTGTTTCCGTGGGCGATTGTACTCAAGGAAATCGGCACTTTTGGCTTTGTCTCCATGATGGTCTTCCTGGCCATCCTTGTGGTTGGCTTTATCTACGAATGGATGAAGGGAGCGTTAGAGTGGGAATAGAGGGCATTCTGGAAAAGGGCGTCGTGACCACGACTGCCGACACCATCATCAACTACGCGCGCACCGGCTCGCTGTGGCCGATGACATTTGGGCTGGCTTGCTGTGCGGTCGAAATGATGCATGCCGCGCTGGCACGGTACGACTTGGATCGCTTTGGTGCCGGTGCCTTTCGTCCCAGCCCGCGCCAATCCGATGTGATGATTGTGGCCGGGACATTGTGCAACAAGATGGCCCCTGCTTTGCGCAAGGTCTACGACCAGATGGCCGAACCGCGATGGGTGATTTCCATGGGCTCTTGCGCCAACGGCGGTGGTTATTACCATTATTCCTACTCTGTGGTGCGCGGCTGTGATCGCATTGTGCCGGTGGACATCTACGTGCCCGGCTGCCCGCCGACGGCCGAAGCGTTGCTCTATGGCGTGATCCAGTTGCAGAACAAGATCAAACGCACCAATACCATCGCGCGATAGGTAAATCATGGCAACCGATCTCGATATTCTGAAATCCAATCTGACCGAAGCATTTGGCCTCCTGGCAGTGAGCCTTGAGCAACACCAGGGAGAGCTGACACTGGTGGTTAAGGCTGACGACATGATTGGTGTATTCAACCGTTTGCGTGATGATGCCGATCTGCGTTTCGAAGAGTTGATTGATGTCTGCGGTATCGATTACTCCACCTATGGCAGTGAAACTTGCGAGGACGGATGTTATATCGCTGATGTTGTGCGCGTGGGCCCGCGCTTCGCCGCGGTCTATCACCTGTTGTCCATCACTTACAATATGCGTTTGCGGGTGCGTGTTTTTGCCGAAGACGATGCCATGCCCGTCTTGTCGTCGGTTATTCAAATATGGCCCTCGGCGAACTGGTTCGAACGCGAGGCATTCGACCTGTACGGCATTATTTTTACCGGGCATCCGGACTTGCGCCGTATTCTTACCGACTATGGTTTTGTCGGGAACCCGTTCCGCAAGGACTTCCCGTTATCCGGGACAGTGGAGATGCGCTACGACGCGGCACAGCAGCGCGTGATCTATGAGCCGGTTTCAATCGAGTCGCGAGAAGTCACGCCGCGCTCACTGCGTGAAGAACAATACGGACGTAATTGAGGCAGACTTATGGCTGGGATAAAAAACCACATCATGAGTCTTAGTTGCGGCTGCCCTGCGGGCCTGACTTGCTTGCGCGAGTTGGTCTTCACTGAAATGCATTGTGAACGTGCGCTGCATCGTATGTAAGGGAACTGAAGTTATGGCGGAAATCAAAAATTACACAATGAATTTTGGGCCACAGCACCCGGCGGCACACGGCGTGCTGCGCCTGGTGCTGGAGCTGGATGGCGAAGTCGTCCAGCGCGCGGATCCGCACATCGGTTTGTTGCACCGTGCCACAGAAAAACTTGCCGAGCACAAGACCTTCCTGCAATCCGTGCCGTACATGGACCGTCTCGACTATGTCTCCATGATGGTCAACGAGCATGCTTATGTGATGGCGATCGAGAAACTGGCCGGTATCGAAGTGCCACTGCGCGCGCAATACATCCGCGTCATGTTCGATGAGATCACGCGCATCCTGAATCACCTGTTGTGGCTGGGTGCATCCGGCATTGACCTTGGGGCGATGACCGTGTTTTTCTACACTTTCCGCGAGCGGGAAGATCTGTTTGATGCCTATGAGGCCGTGTCCGGCGCGCGCATGCATGCCGCTTATTATCGCCCGGGCGGGGTGTATCGCGACCTGCCGGATAGCATGCCGCAATACCGCGCGAGCAAGATCCACAACGAGGCGGCGATCAAGAAAATGAACGAGGATCGCCAGGGTTCTCTGCTGGATTTCCTTGAAGCCTTTACTCAGCGTTTCCCCGGCTATGTGGATGAATACGAGACACTGCTTACCGACAATCGGATATGGAAACAGCGCACGGTCGGCATCGGTGTGGTGTCGCCGGAGCGTGCCATGGCGATGGGCTTCACCGGGCCGATGTTGCGCGGGTCGGGTGTGGTATGGGATCTGCGCAAGAAGCAGCCATATGAAGTGTATGACCGCATGGATTTTGATATTCCGGTGGGAGTGGAAGGTGATTGTTACGATCGCTATCTGGTGCGGATGGAGGAGATGCGTCAATCCAATCGCATCATCAAGCAGTGCATAGACTGGCTGCGCCAGAATCCCGGCCCGGTGATTGCGGACGACTCCAAGTTTGTGCCGCCCAAGCGGGAGTCGATGAAACAGAACATGGAAGAGTTGATTCACCACTTCAAGCTGTTCACTGAAGGTTTTCATGTGCCGGCGGGCGAAGTGTATTCCGCCGTCGAACATCCCAAGGGTGAATTCGGTATCTATCTGGTGTCGGATGGCGCGAACAAACCTTACCGTATGAAGATCCGCGCACCCGGCTTCGCTCACTTGGCCGGTCTGGACGAGATGGTACGGGGACATATGATCGCCGATGTGGTGGCGATCATCGGTACGCAGGATATTGTTTTCGGGGAGATAGACCGCTGATGTTATCGCAACAAATCACCACGCTCATCGATAAAGAGCTGAAAAAATACCCCGCCGATCAGCGCCGGTCCGCCGTGATGGCTGCCTTGCGCTTTGTGCAGGATGAGAAAGGCTGGATTGCGCCGGATGATATGGCGGATATCGCTGTCTATCTGGGTATGCCGCAGATGGCGGTGTATGAAGTGGCGACCTTCTATCACATGTACAACCTCAAGCCGATGGGCAAACACACGCTGACCGTGTGTACCAACCTGTCCTGCACCCTGTGCGGTGCGGGCGATACCGTTGCCTATCTGGAGGGGAAGCTGGGAATTAAGCTGGGCGAGGTCACGCCTGATGGCAAGTTCGGGCTGCGTGAGGGTGAATGCATGGGGGCATGCGTCGATGCACCGCTGCTGACAGTCAGCAACAAAAAACTGTGCGGACGCCTGACCACTGAGAAAATCGATCAGATCCTTTCCGATCTGGAAGGAGGCAAGGCATGAGCGCCCACATTATTCTGGCGACGGCCGCCGATGGTCTTGCCTCGCTCGACAATTATGTCAAGGCGGGCGGCTATCAAGCGTTGCGCAAAGTCATCACCGAAAAAATGTCTCCAGACACCATCATTGCCGAAGTGAAAGCTTCCGGCCTGCGCGGTCGCGGTGGCGCAGGCTTCCCGACCGGTTTGAAGTGGAGCTTCATGCCGCGCAATTATCAGGGTGAGAAATATCTGGTGTGCAATTCGGACGAGGGTGAGCCGGGTACCTGCAAGGATTGGGATATCCTGCGCTATAACCCGCACATGCTGATTGAAGGGATGGCAATCGCAGCCTATGCGATGGGTGTGACGCATGCCTACAACTACATTCACGGCGAAATCTTTGAAGCCTACGAACGCATGGAGGCGGCATGTGAAGAGGCGCTTCAGGCCGGCTATATGGGCAAGAACATCCTTGGTAGCGATTTTGAGTTCTACCTGCACAACCACCTGGGTTATGGCGCCTATGTGTGCGGTGAAGAGACGGCTTTACTCGAATCCATCGAAGGCAAGAAAGGACAGCCGCGCTACAAGCCGCCGTTTCCGGCCAGCTTTGGCCTGTATGGCAAGCCGACCACCATCAATAATACCGAGACCCTGGCCAGCATCCCTTACATAATCAACCATGGCGGCAAGAAATTCGCCGGCATGGGTGTGCCAAACAGTGGTGGCATCAAGCTGTTTTCCATATCCGGCCACGTCAACAATCCCGGCAACTTTGAAGTGCCGATGGGTACTCCATTCAGGAAGCTGCTGGAGATGGCCGGCGGCGTGCGTAATGGGCACAAGCTGAAGGCGGTGATTCCGGGCGGATCGTCGATGCCGGTGCTGCCGGGCGAGATCATGATGGATGTGAACATGGACTATGACTCGCTGCAAAAGGCGGGTTCTTACCTCGGCTCGGGTGCGGTAATCGTGATGGACGAGACCACCTGCATGGTGCGCGCGCTGGAGCGTCTGTCCTACTTCTATTTCGAGGAATCATGTGGCCAATGTACGCCGTGCCGAGAAGGCACGGGTTGGTTGTACCGCATCGTGCATCGTATCGAGCATGGCGAGGGCAGGCAGGAGGACCTCGATCTGCTGCTGTCACTGTGTGAGAACATCGCCGGGCGCACCATCTGTGCGCTGGGAGATGCTGCAGCATGGCCGGTGCAGGGCATGCTCAAGCACTATCGCAAGGAATTCGAATATCACATCGAGCATAAACGCTGCTTGGTATAAGGCTGACGGACGGGTGAGTAATGATCAACATCGAAATTGACGGTATAAAGATAGAAACCGAGAACGGTGCGACCGTGATCGAGGCGGCGCATCAGGCCGGCATCGCCATTCCGCATTTTTGTTATCACAAGAAACTTTCTATCGCCGCCAACTGCCGCATGTGTCTGGTCGAGGTGGAGAAGGCGCCCAAGCCCTTGCCCGCCTGTGCTACGCCGGTGGCGGAAGGAATGAAGGTGTTTACCCATTCCAAGCTCGCGGTGAAGGCACAAAAAGGCGTGATGGAGTTCCTGCTGATCAATCACCCGCTGGATTGTCCGGTCTGTGACCAGGGCGGCGAGTGCACATTGCAGGATCTTTCAGTCGGCTATGGTGCAGGCCAGTCGCGCTATCACGAAGAAAAGCGCACGGTGTTAGGCAAGGATATCGGCCCGCTGGTATCGGCGGAAGAGATGAGTCGCTGCATCAACTGCACGCGTTGTGTGCGCTTCGGCCAGGAGATCGGCGGAATGATGGAGTTGGGACAGGCCTTCCGTGGTGAGCATGCCGAAATCATGTCGTTCGTGGCGGGCGCGGTGGAATCCGAGGTCTCCGGCAACATGATAGACCTGTGCCCGGTGGGTGCGCTGACCAGCAAACCCTTCCGTTACAAGGCGCGCGCGTGGGAATTATCACGTCGCCGCTCGGTGAGTGCGCACGATAGTCTGGGTTCTAACTTGGCGGTGCAGACCAAGAACAACCAGGTGTTGCGTGTATTGCCAATCGAGAACGAAGACATCAACGAATGCTGGCTGTCCGATCGGGATCGTTTTGCCTATACCGGTTTGAATTCGGAAGAGCGTCTGACCAAGCCGATGGTCAAACAGGACGGTGAATGGCAGGAAGTGGAGTGGCCGATCGCTCTGGATTATGTGGCGAACGGTTTGCGCCAAATCACTGACGGTGCAGGAGCGCAACAAGTCGGCGCTCTGGCCACAGGCAATTCCACCCTGGAAGAACTTTATCTGTTGCAGAAACTGATGCGCGGACTGGGCAGCGACAACGTCGATTTCCGTCTGCGCCAAAGTGATTTTTCCGCCGATACCAAACAGGCTGGTGCCCCGTGGCTGGGTATGTCCATCGCGGACATCGGCAAGGCTGACCGTTTGCTCATCGTCGGCAGCTTCCTGCGCAAGGATCACCCTTTGCTGGCTGCACGTATCCGTCAGGCAGTGAAGCGCGGCACGCAGGTCAGCATCATTCATGCAGTCGATGATGATCTGTTGATGCAGGTAGAACACAAGGCCATTGTTGCGCCGCATGCAATGGTTGACGCATTGGCACAGGTGGCCAGTGATCTGATGACGAAACAGACTGGTGGCATCGCAGATAGTCTGGCCAGCGGCGAACGTGTTGCCATTCTGCTGGGTAATTTCGCCCAACAGCATCCACAGGCGGCGCGACTGCAAGCGCTGGCGCAACAGATAGCCGCCGCCACCAACGGTAAATTTGGTTTCATCGGCGAAGCCGCCAACAGTGTGGGCGGCTATCTGGCCCGGGCGATTCCTGATGCGAACGGCTTGAATGCGGACAGCATGCTGGCGCAACCGCGCAAGGCATATATCCTGCTCAATGTGGAAGCGGAACTGGATTGCGCCAACCCGCAACAGGCGCTGGCCGCACTTGGTGCGGCGGAGACGGTGATCGTGCTGTCCGCCTACAAACACAAGGCGCTGGATTACGCCGATGTGCTGCTGCCAATCGCACCGTTCACCGAAACCTCCGGAACTTTTGTCAACTGCGAAGGACGCATGCAAACTTTCAAGGGCGCCGTCAAGCCCTTGGGTGAAGCGCGCCCGGCATGGAAGGTATTGCGCGTGCTGGGCAATCTGCTCCAGATCGACGGTTTTGATTTCGATACGTCTGAAGCCGTGCGCGACCAGGTGCTGACCGGCGTGAATGCCGCCAGCCTCAACAATGCCATCAGCGATGTTGTTGAAAAATCACCGGTACCGGCGGTCGGATTGCAGCGCGTGGCGGACGTGCCGATCTACGCAACCGATGCCATCGTGCGCCGCGCACCACCGTTGCAGGCGACGGCGGATGCAGCCACTCCAAAGGCTTGGATGAATGCGGAAGAAATGAGCAAGCTTGGCATTGAATCCGGTGTGGAGGTCAAAGTCAGTCAGGGACAGGGCAGTGTTACGCTGCTTGCCGCGACTGACGACAAGTTGCCCAAGGGAGTGGTGAGAGTGGCGGCCGGTCATGCGGCAACCGCGGCATTGGGGGCAATGTTTGGAACGATCTCCGTGGAGCGTGCATGATGGAAATCCAGATACTGCAATTCTTTCAATGGTTCTGGAATCTGTTCGGATTGTGGGACGTGCTCTGGCGCTATATCGAACCGGTTTGGCCGCTGATATGGACGGTGGTCAAAATTATGGCCATTGTTGCACCCGTGATGGGCGGGGTGGCTTACCTGACTTTGGCGGAGCGCAAGATACTCGGCTTCATGCAGATCCGTCCAGGCCCCAACCGCGTCGGTTATTGGGGTTTGCTGCAACCGGTCGCCGACGGACTCAAATTGCTGTTCAAGGAAATTATCATTCCGACCAAGGCGAACAAGTTTCTGTTCCTTGCCGCGCCGGTGCTGGCGCTGGTTCCGGCACTGGCCGCATGGGCGGTAGTGCCGTTCGATGACGGCCTGATACTGGCTGATGTGAACGCAGGCATGCTGTATCTGCTGGCGATGACTTCGCTCGGTGTGTACGGTGTCATCATCGCGGGCTGGGCGTCCAACTCGAAGTACGCTTTTCTCGGTGCCTTGCGCTCTGCCGCGCAGATCGTGTCCTACGAACTGGCGATGGGTTTTGCCCTGGTATGCGTGCTGCTCGCGGCACAGAGCATGAATTTCGGTGACATCGTGCGCGGGCAGAGCAATGGCTATGGCATGCTTGGCTGGTACTTCATTCCGCTGTTCCCGATGTTCGTGGTGTATTTTCTGGCAGGGGTAGCTGAAACCAACCGTTCGCCGTTCGATCTGGCCGAAGGTGAGTCGGAGATCGTGGCCGGTTTCCACGTCGAATATTCCGGTATGGGTTTCGCCCTGTTCTTCCTTGCCGAATACGCCAACATGATTCTGATTGCGGCGCTGACTTCGGTCATGTTCCTCGGAGGCTGGTTGCCGCCGCTGGATATCGCGCCGTTCAACCAGATTCCGGGGCTGATCTGGATGCTGGGCAAGATGTCCTTCATCCTGTTCTTCTTCCTGTGGTTCCGCGCGACTTTCCCGCGTTATCGCTATGACCAGTTGATGCGTCTGGGCTGGAAAGTCTTTATTCCGCTTACGCTGATCTGGGTCGTTTTCATCGCGGCATGGATGCAGACCCCGTATTGGTTGTGGTAAGGGGCGAGGAGAGAAAATGAAAAAACTGACCAACTTCTTCAAAAGCTTCCTGCTGCTCGAATTGCTCAAGGGTATGTCTGTTACCGGGCGCTATTTCTTCAAGCGCCACATCACGGTGCAATATCCGGAAGAAAAGACGCCGCAGAGTTACCGTTTCCGCGGTTTGCATGCGCAGCGCCGTTATTCGAACGGCGAGGAACGCTGCATCGCCTGCAAACTGTGCGAGGCCGTGTGTCCGGCATTGGCGATCAAGATCGAAGTGGCGGAGCGTGCCGATGGCTCGCGTCGCACCACCCAGTACGACATCGACTTGACCAAGTGCATCTTCTGCGGTTTCTGTGAAGAATCCTGTCCGGTGGATGCCATCGTCGAGACGCGTATCTTTGAATATCACGGCGAGAATCGCGGCGACCTGTATTACACCAAAGACAAGTTGCTGGAGATCGGCGACAAATATGAAGAACAGATCGCCCTTGATCGTGCAGCCGATGCCAAGTACCGGTAATTTAAGGAAGCAACATGAACTTTGAAACTGCCCTGTTCTACCTGTTTGCCGCCGTGACCGTGTTTGCCGCACTGCGCGTGATCACCGCGCGCAACCCGCTGCATGCGGTGCTGTTTCTGGTGCTGGCCTTCGTCAGCAGTGCCGGGATATGGCTGCTGCTGGAAGCTGAATTTCTCGCCATCACCCTGGTGCTGGTCTATGTCGGGGCGGTGATGGTGTTGTTCCTGTTCGTAGTCATGATGCTGGACATCAACCTTGAACAGCTGCGCAAGGGGTTCTGGCAGTGGTTGCCGGCGGGCGCGCTGCTGGCCGGTTTGATCGTGGCGCAGATGGTGTGGGTATTGGGTGACAAGGCGAATTCTGCCGGCATGACCGCCGTCAAGCACGCGGCGGATTACAGTAACACCAAAGAGTTGGGGCGCCTGATCTACACCGACTATGTCTATCCGTTCGAACTGGCAGCGGTGCTGTTGCTGGTGGCCATGGTGGCCGCCATCGCGCTGACTTTCCGTCGTCGCCGTGATTCGAAGTCGCAGGACATCAGCAAACAGGTCAATGTCAAACGAGCCGACCGGGTACGTCTGGTTTCCATTCCGGCAGTGAAAAAGCCGGCAGAAGACGCGGCCACCGGGGCGTCCAAGTGAATAAAAAGGGGCAGTCATGTTGAATCTGGGTCTTTCACATTATCTGGTGCTGGGGGCGATTCTGTTTGCCATCAGCGTGGTAGGCATCTTCCTCAACCGCAAGAACCTGATCGTGCTGTTGATGGCAATCGAGCTGATGCTGCTGGCGGTGAACACCAACTTTGTCGCGTTCTCGCATTACCTGAACGACGTGGCGGGACAGATTTTCGTGTTTTTCATCCTGACGGTTGCGGCAGCGGAGGCTGCCATCGGCTTGGCGATCCTGGTGGTGCTGTTCCGCAATCTGCGCACCATCAATGTGGATGATCTCGATTCCCTGAAAGGTTGATGCAAATGGATATGCAAAGTCTGTATCTGCTCGTTCCGCTGGCGCCGCTGGCGGGAGCGATTGCGGCCGGTCTGTTTGGCAAGTGGCTGGGACGTACCTGGTCGCACCGCATCACCATTGCGCTGGTGGCGGTTTCATTCCTTGCCTCACTGGCGATCTTCAAAGACGTGATGGCTGGCAATACCTTCAACGGGCCGGTCTACACCTGGCTGACTTCGGGTGACACCAGCTTCCAGGTCGGTTTCCTGATCGACAGACTGACCGTGATGATGATGCTGGTGGTGACCTTCGTTTCGCTTATGGTGCACATCTACACCATCGGTTACATGGAAGAAGATCCGGGCTATCAGCGTTTCTTCAGCTACATCTCGCTGTTCACCTTCTCCATGCTGATGCTGGTGATGGCCAACAACTTCATGCAACTGTTCTTCGGCTGGGAAGCCGTGGGTCTGGTGTCCTATCTGCTGATCGGTTTCTGGTACACCAAGCCGACCGCGATTTACGCCAACCTGAAAGCCTTCCTCGTCAACCGCGTGGGTGACTTCGGCTTCCTGCTCGGTATCGCCTTGGTGCTGATGGTGTTCGGTACGCTGGACTACGCATCCGTGTTCGCCAATGCGCAGAACTACGCGAATGACATCGCGCCCATCCCCGGCGTGAGCTGGAACCTGCTGACTGCAATCTGCATCCTGCTGTTCATCGGCGCGATGGGTAAATCCGCACAATTCCCGCTGCATGTGTGGCTGCCGGATTCCATGGAAGGCCCGACACCGATCTCCGCGCTGATCCATGCCGCGACCATGGTGACCGCCGGTATCTTCATGGTGGCGCGGATGTCGCCGCTGTTCGAGCTCTCTGATACCGCGTTGTCCTTCGTGATGGTGATCGGTGCGATCACCGCACTATTCATGGGCTTCCTCGGCATCATCCAGAACGACATCAAGCGCGTGGTTGCGTATTCCACGTTGTCCCAGCTCGGCTACATGACTGTAGCGCTGGGTGCCTCGGCTTACTCTGTGGCGGTGTTCCACCTGATGACGCACGCCTTCTTCAAAGCGTTGTTGTTCCTTGCCGCAGGTTCTGTGATCATCGCCATGCACCACGATCAAGACATCCGCAACATGGGTGGCTTGAAAAAATATATGCCGATCACCTGGATCACTTCCCTGATCGGTTCGCTGGCCCTGATTGGTACCCCGTTCTTCTCCGGCTTCTACTCCAAGGACAGCATCATCGAGGCCGTCGAGTATTCGCACCTGGCCGGCTCGGGCTTCGCTTATGCGGCGGTGCTGGGTGGTGTGTTTGTTACGGCCTTCTATTCCTTCCGCATGTACTTCCTCGTGTTCCACGGTGAAGAGCGTTTCGGCAAGGAAGCACACGGCCATGATGACCACGGTCACGACGAGCATCATCATGGCTTGGCGCCTGGACAGAAGCCGCATGAGACATCCTGGGTGGTGACCTTGCCGCTGATTCTGCTGGCGATTCCGTCTGTGCTGATCGGCTACATCGCCATCGAACCGATGCTGTATGGCGGCTACTTCGGAGATGCGATCTTCATCGCCGAGCATCACCCCTCGATGCAAGAGATGCATACAGAGTTCTTTGGTGCATTTGAGATGGCCATACATTCGTTGACTTCCACGCCGTTCTTGCTCGCACTGAGCGGTGTGGCCACAGCTTGGTTCTTCTATATGAAGCGTCCCGATATCCCGGCCGCCATCCAGAAGAAGTTCAGCTTTATCTATACGATCCTGGACGAGAAATATTACTTCGATCGTTTCAACGACTGGTTCTTCGCCGGCGGTGCGCGTGGCGCGAGCCGCTTGCTGTGGAAGTTTGGCGATGTGAAACTTATCGACGGCTTCTTCGTCAACGGCTCGGCAAAAATGGTGGGACTGTTTTCCGGCATGTTGCGCGGATTCCAGACGGGTTATGTGTACCACTACGCATTCTGGATGATCCTCGGTGTGTCGCTGCTACTGACAGTGCGCACCTGGTTTGTATGAGACAGCTCAACGCTGAAGGATAAAGCATGATTTTCGGATACCCATTGTTAAGCGTCGTCATCTGGTTGCCCATCGTATTCGGTGCGCTGGTACTGGCGACGGGAAATGACCGTAACGCCGTGCTGGCGCGCTGGATCGCCTTGCTTGGTGCCCTGCTCGGGCTGCTGGTGGCGTTGCCGCTGTACACCGGATTTGACCGTATGACCAGCGCCATGCAGTTCGTTGAGCTGAAGAGCTGGATCAGTATGTTCAACATCCACTATCACCTCGGGGTGGATGGAATTTCCCTGCTGCTTATCCTGCTGAACTGTTTCTTTACCCTGGTCGTGGTGATCGCGGGCTGGCAGGTGATCGAGAAACGTGTAGCGCAATACATGGCCAGCTTTCTTGTCATGTCAGGCCTGATCAATGGTGTGTTTGCCTCACTTGACGCGGTGCTGTTCTACGTGTTCTGGGAAGCGATGCTGATTCCGATGTTCATCATCATCGGAGTGTGGGGCGGGCCGAACCGCGTGTATGCGGCACTGAAGTTCTTCCTGTATACATTGCTCGGCTCCTTGTTGATGCTGGTTGCGCTGCTCTATCTGTATTTCAAATCGGGCAGCTTCAATATTCTGGATTACTACCAGTTGCCGCTGCCGATGAATGCACAGATTCTGATCTTCATCGCCTTCTTCATGGCGTTCGCGGTCAAGGTGCCGATGTTCCCTGTGCACACATGGTTGCCGGATGCCCACGTGGAAGCGCCCACCGGCGGTTCGGTCATCCTGGCTGCGATCATGCTCAAGGTGGGTGCTTACGGTTTCATCCGTTTTTCGATGCCGATCGCACCCGATGCCAGCCATGAGTTGGCCTGGGTGATGATTGCGCTGTCGCTGATTGCCGTGGTGTATATCGGTTTGGTCGCACTGGCCCAGTCTGACATGAAAAAGCTGGTGGCCTATTCCTCCATCTCGCATATGGGCTTCGTCACGCTCGGCCTCTTCCTGTTCAATGCCTACGGCATGGAAGGCGCGCTATTGCAGATGATCTCGCACGGCTTCGTGGCAGGTGCATTGTTTCTGTGTATCGGCGTCCTGTACGACCGCGTGCATTCGCGTCAGATCGTGGATTACGGCGGTGTGGCGAACACCATGCCGATATTTGCCGCCTTCTTCATGCTGTTTGCGATGGCCAACAGCGGCCTGCCGGGGACCAGTGGTTTTGTCGGTGAATTCATGGTTCTGATGGGGGCGGTCAAGGTCAATTTCTGGTACGCCTTTGCTGCCGCGACGACGATGGTGTTTGGTGCCGCCTACACGCTGTGGATGTACAAGCGGGTGATCTTTGGTGCGGTCGCCAACGACCACGTCAAACATCTGCACGATATTGGCACTCGCGAAAAAATGGTGATGCTGTTGCTGGCTGTTGCCGTGCTGCTGGTGGGTCTGTATCCCTTGCCGCTATCTGAGGTGATGCATGCTTCGGTGAACGATCTGCTGGTGCATCTGGCGCGCTCCAAAATCTAAGAGGATGTTATGAGCTACATCGCAACCCTGTTACCCGCTTACGCCGAGATATTCCTGCTGATCATGATCGGCGTGATCCTGATCGCCGACCTGTTCATGCCGGGACATACCCGCACTGCCACTTATTTGCTGACGCAACTGACCCTGCTTGGCTGTTCACTGATCACGGTGAGCACGCACACGGACGGGGTCGCCCATTTGTTCAATGGCATGTTTGTCGATGATCTTATGTCCGACGTGCTCAAACTGCTGACCTATCTTGCGGTATCGATGATGCTGGTCTATTCGCGCAGCTACCTGATTGTGCGCGGACTGTTCACCGGTGAGTTTCTCGGCCTGACCCTGCTGACCATGCTTGGCATGATGGTGATGATCTCCGCCAGCAATTTCGTGGTGTTGTACATCGGTCTTGAAATACAGGCATTGAGCCTGTATGCCATGGTCGCCCTGCAACGCGATTCCGCCGTGGCCAGCGAATCCGCGATGAAATACTTCATCCTCGGTGCGATGGCCTCCGGTTTCCTGCTGTATGGCATGTCGATGATCT
>Ga0172380_10003874_pt1 | contig 19928 bp, 15 predicted proteins | sample Leawe162metaG_FD_119747 | JGI IMG/M metagenome (GOLD analysis project Ga0172380, IMG submission 119747) | Leachate microbial communities from a municipal landfill in Southern Ontario, Canada - Leachate well 162 metaG | ecosystem: Engineered > Solid waste > Landfill > Unclassified | place... | reverse complement strand
TTTATTGTCTGCAATCATTTTTTCAGCTTCTTTGCGAGCAGTTTCAGCTTTCTCAAGAGATTCTTTAATTATGTTCTCTCTCTCATTCAAGGAATTAAGAATAGGTTTCCATGCGATTTTTTTCAAAACCAGCAAAAGAAAAATGAAGGTAACAACCGTCCATAAAATTAAACCCGGATTAACATCTAGAGGTCCGCCTTGAACAACTTCACCACCACTGAATGCCAACACCAAAGAGTAGCTTAACAATTCCATTTTTTCTTCCTAAAGAAAGAGATTAAATATTTTACTTAAGTGCTAACAGAATACAAATAACTAATGCGAATAAAGAAATACCTTCAATAAGAGCAGCTGCAATAATCATTGAAGTTCTGATATCGCCGGCAGCTTCTGGTTGACGACCGCTAGCTTCCATAGCTGAGCTTGCTAACTTACCAATACCGAAAGCACCACCAATAACTGTTAATGCTGCACCAAAACCGGCTGCTAAATAAGCGAATTCCATTTGATTCCTCCTTTATAACGTTTAATAATATTAATGCTCTTGATGATATGCCATTCCAATGAATAGCGACGACAGCATTGTAAAGATATATGCTTGTAACAATGCAACTAAAACTTCAAGTAAGAATATGAACAATGCAAATGCAATAGAAACCGGAATAACAACATATGTATGCAATATAAAAATCAATCCGAGTAATGCGAGAATCACAATGTGACCAGCGGTCATATTTGCAAAAAGACGAATGGCCAATGCAAATGGTTTTGTAAACAAACCAAGTAATTCCACTATAAACATTATAGGTATCAGCCATGTTGGAAGACCATGCGGCAACAATCCTTTGAAGTATCCAAACACACCGTTCTTCATCATACCGCCACCTTGTATAACAATAAAAGAGATTATTGCTAACGTAGCTGTAACGGAAATATTTCCAGTTGCTGTTGAGCCGTAAGGTAGCAATCCCAAAAAGTTACAAGTAAGAATGAAGAAGAAAACTGTTAGCAAGAATGGAAGAAATTTTTCAAATCCTTTTCCGATGTTTGGTTTAGCAATTTCATCCCGAACAAACATGATCATTGTTTCAGTCAGATTGGTTGCACCTTTAGGTATGAGCGATTTTTTATATGACTTTGAAACCTTTATAAAAGTAACGATAAGAACAATTGCGGCAATCCACATAAAAACGACATGCTTCGTAATTGAGACATCCATTCCAAATAGATGGAGTTGAGGTAGATGAATAACACCAAAAGGAGTCAAATCTATCTCTCTCGAATCCAAAACGTGATGCATAATCCAGCTAGTATCTGTTTTTTTAGCTGTTTCGTGCACAACTTTGGCAGTATCAGTTACAATATTCGGATCAGAAAACCACATTTTCGTTCTATTTTAAGTTTTTTCAAAACTCTCTTTAACTATCAAAATCTCGAACACAAGAAAAAACAAGTACCAAAACAAGAACCCAAATATAAACGCATATTGGTCAACTTTCAAATAATTCAACACCAATAAAACTACAATTAACATCAAAAATAGACGCAAAACCATCCCTCCAAGATTGACAAGAAGAAAGGTTTTATTTGATTTTTTGATTGAAAAGTGTGAAAACGAGACAAATAATAAGTAATTACCCAATCCCAATAATGTAGAGTACTCAAATGATGTGAAAAAACTAAAATCTACAATCTTTAGTAACAAAAGAACCAATGCAACTATATTAATCAAAACGAGCATAAATCCGGAAAAAATGAGCTTATTTTTCATTTTTGGTCTTTTTGTTCAGATTAAGAACCGATTTAATAAAATTGTAAATTCCCGCCGCTGAACCAAGAAACGAGAAAAGAATTATAAATAAAGGAGTTGTAGATAGAGTTGAATCGAGCCAACGACCAAGAAAGAACATTAGGATAACAGATGCTGCCAATTGAGTTCCTAAGCCTATGTACGGGCCAATTTGGTGATAAGATGATGTGTAATCAGCTGGCTTACTCATAGATTTACACTCAAGTTATTTATTATTCTCCATATTACTAAATCCTTGAAAAAGGGCGCCTTCTTCAATAATAAGCGATTTTGCTATCAAGTCTCCTCGCAGGATTGCCTTTGATTCCAAACGCAATTTTTCTTCGGCCAATACCTTACCAGAAAGGCTACCATTCATAGTTACATTCTTGGCTTTAACTTCACCAGTTAATTTGCTTCCTTCTCCAACTGTTAAATTTCCATTTACTGAAATATTTCCATTAACAGTTCCATCAATTCTTACGTTTCCATCACTAAATAAATTGCCTTCAATTCTAACGCTATTGCTTATTATGCTAACATCTTCTGTTAGATGGTCTTTTTTGCTTGCCATTTCTACTCCTACTTAATAATAAAATTTTTGGGATCCACCGGCTTACCTTTGTACCAAAGTTCAAAGTGTAAATGTGGCCCGGTTGTATTCTTGCCGGAATTACCGCTTAACGCTATTAATTCGCCATGCGTTACAGTATCTCGTAATCTCTTAATAATTGATGAGCAATGCTTATAAACACTTGTGTATTCATTTGAGTGCTGAATAATGATCATGTAGCCGGAATCTACTGTATAATCAGCAAAGGTTATTAATCCACCGGAAGCAGCATAAACTGGAGAACCTTTACTTACGCCGTAATCAATTCCTAAATGTCCTTTTGCAGCATTAAATTCTTGTGTAATAATTCCTGAGGTTGGTTCAAAGAAGTATTGCTTTACAGGTTCTTTATTCTCTTGAAAAAATGAAGGAAATAAATCTCTTACAACAGTATAGATACTTCCTTCAATCTTTACTTTTTTATTAATGGTTTTCCTTAATGTATCGTACAAAGGGTTTTTCGGATCAATAGTGTCTCTCTGCGCCAATTTTATTGCATATCTCATTCGTTCATTCATTGATGAAATTTCTTGCAGCTGCTGGGTGAGATCTATTACTCTTCCTTGAAGTTTTTGAATTCGTTCATTTTGCGCTTGGAGTTCGGAATTATCAACAACAAACAACGCATCTTTTAAGGGTGTGATTGAAAGAAAAAGAATCAGCACGAACCATGAAGCAAGTGTGTAGAGTGAAATATATGCTACTGCTTTAAATAGGCTTACCTTATACCGCTTGGTTGCCATGATCGGCAAATTTGGCGTGACGTAGAGTGAGGAATTCTTTATGCTTTCAAAATCGAACCACTTCATTTGAATCTCTTTTTGAATTGAGCAAATATAAATATTTGAGGTTACTTAAGCAGACAATATTTGCTTTAGCTTTTCGAATACAAATTCGGGTTTTAGCTTATGTGCACAATCGAATGTTTTGACCGGGCATTCTTGATGTCCGTGTATTCCACATGGCTTACAAGGTAAATCATCGCATGATACAAACTTACTATTTTCATTATAGGGATAGAAACCAAAACCCGGAATGGTAGAACAATAAATGGTGAGGGCCGGAATTCCAGCCGCCATAGCCAAATGTGTTGGCGCGCTATCATTGCAAACTACAGCTTTGCAATTTGTTAGTAACGATAAAGATTCCAACACATTTAATTTCCCGGCAAACGATTCTACATTAGAAGAGAAATTTTTATTGATGTCACCGCAAAGTTCAGAGTCTTCTCTTCCGCCTATCAACACTACAAAATAATTCTCTGCAATAATCATCCTAATAATTTCTATATAGTATTTTGCCGGATAGACTTTTGTTTTCCAAACTGAACCCGGAGCTATGGCTATTATCTTTTTATCATTCGCAATTTTTAACATTACTTCGGTTCTGCTTTTTGTTTCTTTCGGTATTTGTAATTGTGGAAAAACTCGCCAATCATTTTCCGAAAAATCTATTTCCAGTAGTGAAAGGTTTCTCTCAACTTCATGTTTTGATTTCTGATATTGAATCAGTTTCTTATACAAAAAAGAAAAATCGGCTGTATCAAATCCTACTGTTCTTTGGGAAGCGGAAAGAAATGCGATGAGTGTTGATCTTACCGACCTATGCGGAGAAATAACTGTACTAAATGATCCGCTTCGAATTTTATAAACTAGCTTGAGATAACTAATAATCGAACTGTCAGTTCCTCTTTTGTCGTAAACAATAACTTCGTTAACAGATTCAGAATTCGCAAAGACTTCTTTCGTTGATGGAATACACAAAACGCTGATAAAAGCATTTGAATTGATTTCTTTAATCTTCTGGATCAACGGAAGAGTGAGAATTGCGTCGCCTAAAAAGGCGGTCTGGATTATCAATACTTTCTCTTTCAATATTTCCAAATCTTATGCATCCAAAAATATTGATCGGGATATTGTCGAATCATTTTTTCGAGAAAATTAGCATACTGCTGATTAATCGCAATAATCTTACTATTTAATTCTTGTGGTAAAATCTCTTTGTTAAGCGCTTCAAAACTTCCAACGTAATTTCCATCCTTCTGCCTTACAACTACACCAAAAATTACGTTACAATTAGTTTTAGCAATTATAGTTGCTGTACCAATATAAAATGGCGTTGGCTTTCCAAAGAAGGAAACTCTTGGGCTATCTACGGGACCTCTTTGATCGCCAACAACACCAACAATTCCACCATCTCTTAATACTTCCAATAAATGTCTAACTGATGCACCAAGCCAAACCATTTTGTTTCCATGTGCTTCTCTGGCATTTTTAATATACTCATTAACAACATAATTGCTTTGCTTTTTGGCTAATACATGAAAAGGTTGATTGAAATGTAGCGATGCGGCACTTCCACCAACCTCCCAGCTGCCAAAGTGGCCAGTCCAAAAAACAATCCCATTTTTTTCTTTTATAAGTTCATTAACTAGATCAAGGTTGGGAGTTAATAGCATTGCTTTCATTTCGCTCTTGGAAATATTTGGGAAATGAAGTAATTCAAGGAATGTTGTGACTACATTTCTGTAAGTGCCGAGCGTTATTCTTTTTCTTTCCTCAAGCGATTTTTCCGGAAAGGCTATGGCAAGGTTTTCTAAAACAACTTTCTTTCTAATTGGAATAACATAATAAAAAAAAGTTCCGAGCTGTTTTGCTAGGAATCTTGTTCCATTAAGCCCAAGAATTCTAAACAACCCGGATAATAGCTTGAAAAAACCGTAAAGTATTTTCTGATTGATCTTCACTGAACTATTCTGTTTTCAACCTACTCCGCCAATCTTCGTCAGCGTATTCTCCTCGCTTAGTAGAATTAAGAAGTTCATATTTGCCAAACCCGGTTAGATCACCAAAAACAAAAGACACACCTCCTTCAATTTCATGGTAGAACCAAACTTCATATGGTTTAAGATTAGGTTCATTTGGGAACAAGTCTTTTTGATCCGGTTCACCAAAAATAAGAAGTACTCTACCTCTATCTGAAAGATATCCATCTCTGCCCATTGATTTATAATGCTGGTTGGCATATTCCACGCGCTTCATATACTGCTCTTTGTATTCATTTCTTGATGAGCTAGCATCTTCGTTTCTATTGTTCCAAAAATTAAACAAGTATTCTCTCTTATCTTTTAATGAATCAAGCTTTGCATACCTCTCTATTTCTGTTTGCGTTGCAATGTATTTTGCCTGCTTAAACATCAAATCGCAATCCTCAACAGAATAAAGTCCAAATTCACTGTTAATAACCGAACCCCTTGATACTGCGTTTTTACTTGAATCAACTACATTAGGATTATACAAGAAAAATCTTTTTGCAGAAATAAATGCTTGATTAGTTTTAGGATCGATCAAACTAAGCGCCAGATTATATGAATCTGAAGGAAGTTTACTGAGATTCAATAATCCAACTTCTACAACCGCATTAGCTGCTTGCTTAATTTGTTTTTCGCTTCTCTGTACCATTACACCGGAACTGTTCACCAGATCTCTTTTCAGAATAAAGTTTACAGTTGGGTCTTCCAGTTTCAAATTGTAAAGTTCCGCATAGAAAAACATTACGGGAGACTGTTCTGTAAAAAGCATAGATGGATTAGGAAATACTTCCAACGTGTTCTTATAGAATATTGATTTTGTATCCTTCGAATCTTTTTTAATTCTGGACGCAAGTTGAATATCGCTCATGGAAAACTTTTCTGCCTTAAATGGCTTGATAATGAAATTCTCTGAAATCAATTTTTCCAATTTTGGATTTTGTGTATCATATGCTTTCACTGTTAAAGAATAATTTCCAGCTGGAATTACAAAACCCATCACTCCCGATAAACTTTTTTGACTTGAATCTGATACAGCGTTTACAATTTTGTAATTCTTATTTACAAAAAACTCTTTCGAATCTAACTTCATTATTTCCAAATGCACAAGAGCTTCAACCGATGTACCTTCAGCCGTTGTAATTTTCTGCATGTTTGCCGGAGATAATTCGTAATAAAATTCCATATAAACGGAAGTAGAATCATAGTTGAATCGAGCGTAATCAAACTCGAAGTTGAGTTTTGTTTGTGAATATGCTAGTTGAGCAAGAAGCAGCACTACTATAAAAAGTAACTTCTTCATCATTTTATCTCCATTTGAATTATAATCGGAAAACAGATGAGGTTTACAAGTACTCACCGTTATTTTTTTTGTAAAGTTACAAATACTTGGGCAAAAAAAAAGCCCCGATTCTATTTAGAATCGGGGCCAAAATAACGGTACTACTAACTAATTAGAAACCAAGAGAAATGGTAACAATGTTGTTAGCATCCCAATATTTCATTGCGCGGTAAGCGTAATCTAAATTGATTACTGCACCACCAATGTCATACTTAATACCGAAGCCGGCATGTAATCCGTTATATATGTTTTCATACTTTCCTTCATCTTCAGCAACTACAATGTAACCAGCTCTGAGGTATAAAAGATTGTTGAATTCGAATTCAGCGCCTAACTTCAATTCGTCTGTATAAAAGTTGTCGTTCTTATAAAGTGCATTAGCCTGAACAGCCATCATTGAACCGAACTTATGCTGATAACCGAAACCAAGTTCGATTGCAGAAGGAAGTTCGAATTCAGCAGCATCAACTTTGTAAACAGAGATAGGATCTTTTCTGTTTAACAAATCTGTACCGCTTGTGATTTCAGAGTTAGCACCATTAATTTGAACATTAAGACCGGTTCCTTCATATTTCATTGGGAAACCTAAGTTCTTAACAACTACCGCAAAGCTTAAGCCGTTGATGTTTGCCAAATTGTTGTATGTGATACCAACATTAAGGGCAAAACCATTAGCAGAAACTCTGTCCATTCTTTCACTGATAAAGTTACCTGTTAAACCGATAGAAACTCTATCGCTTAACATTGTAGCATAGGTTAATCCTAATACAGTGATAGATGGCTTAATGATTGAGCCTGTACCATCCGGGAAATCGTTTGTTGTGATATTAATTTCACCAAGTGACAAAGATTTTACACTCAACGCAAGTGAACCAAGTCCTTCAATGTTTGTAGATACTGCACCATATTCTACATTAATATCAGCAAAGTAATTCATGTGAGAAAAGATCACATTTGTTCCATTTGGACTGCCTGGTAAGTTAGCCGGATTCCAATAAATAGATTCAATTCCTTTTGTTCCAAGGATTGAGGAGCCGGCCATAGAGATACCTCTAGCACCAACCGGAATCAATAATTCCGTTGCGCCAGCAGTACCATTTCTTTTACCACCGCCTGCAAATAGGGTACCTGTAATCTGCATTACGGCAAGTATTACAAGTAATCCTAATTTAAATTTCTTCATAATTATTTCTCCTTAAAATTTTATTAGAATTTATCTAATACTTGCGTTTCTTGAATAACGATCAATTTAAGAACTTTCTTAACACCTTCAGCAGGCATATCTACTTGCGCAACATACATACCGCTTGCTACCGGCAAATTATCGAAGTTCTTAAGATCCCATCTTTGGTATTGAGTATCAGCATCTTTCTCAATAGTTCTAACTAATTGACCAGCAAGGTTAAATATTCTAATTGTAGCAACCTTTGGCAAATGGTTGAAAGTAACAAATCTTTGATACTTGTTAATTTCTTGTGAGTTAACGCCATAATATGGGTTAGGGAATACATTTACCATGTCAACATCAGCTTTTGCTTGATCAGCACTTACTGTAACTGAAGGAGCTGTAAATGTGAACACATCAGCGCCAGGATAGTTAGGTTTAGAAGTTTCAATACGGAAGATTGTTCCGGTTTCCGGCATTTTAGAATTCACATTATCCGGCCAATTTGCAGCAGCAACTGAACCACCATTAAAGTTAACCACTACTAATCTTGCCATTACTTCGTCACCTACTGTATGGGTTGTACCCTCATCAAAATTCGAAGCAATAGCTGCATCGTAACCTTTAGTACCAGGTGTATGATCAGTAACATCATAAACATAAATCCAATCAGTTTCCGGGTCATTATCGCCACCGGATACCGGGTGATCTACTTTATCAAGATCAAAGACATCGTTACCATTAAGATCATATACTAGTGGTACTACTTTGTAATCATCTGAAGGATCATTTGGTGTACCTATACCTGTATTCCAAAGTTCGAATGGTACATCTATAATTTTATTATTTGTAAAAGCTAAGAGTGCTTTACTACCAGTTGCTGTAAAGCGAATTTCCCAATCAAATGGCACTATTCTTGAAAAGTTATCGTTTCTAGCAACTCTTGATAAGAAACCACTAAAGCTTAATGCAGTGCCAGTGCTACCAGTAGCAATACCCCACAAACTTGCATTGGTACTTTGTTGACCTGCTGAAGGTCTATCAGCTCCATCATGAGTCGGGAATCCATTACTGTTAAAAGCAAACGTTCCCATTTGAGCCGGGCTAAGTTTGCCACTGCCATTTGCAGTAACTAAGAATTTAGTAATTTCATCAGCCGCACCATATACTTTTACTTTCAAACCGTCAACTATTGGCGAAGCATCACTGCCTTCCTGGTCTTGCTGATCTTTGACTAAAGTTATACCAGTTTTGGTATCTTTAACATTCCAGCCCGTAGTAGCAAAAGCTACTTCATACGTATGGCCGGTAAGTTTTGTTGGGTCAACAACAACAGCTTCTGCCTTACCACCGCTTACTCCTTTAGAGTGAGCAGCATTTATTAACTGTCCTACAGTGCCTTCGTAACGAACACCAGGATTTGGTGACTGCGGAACAGCAGTTAACACATCAAGAGTAGTGGTAATAGACTTTTGTTCAATAAATGTACTATCTGTAGTAGCATAAGCTCTTACTGCAAAATAGTATTTAGAGCCATTATTCAGATTCTCGTTGGAAATGTAGCTTTTATTAATAGTAACAGAACGGTTCAGACCTGTGTCTTTCCCATAATGATATACTTTAGAGATTACATCTGAGCTAACAGGATCGATGTCTTGCCCAATTATTGAAGTCTTACCGTCAATAATATCATAAGTACCAATACGTACAGTTTCCGGATCTTCTAATGAAGAGCCTTCTGTTGCCAACTGATAAACCTCATATCCTTGGAACTGATAGAATTCATCTACATAATTTTCTGTGGTATTCGCAGAAACAACATCGGAGCCCCAGTTTAGAACTATTTGTTTGTCTAAGTTAACAACTTCCACAACCGGATTTAAGAATGGAGTTGGTTTTGGGAAGAAGTTATTGAATGCCTTCTGAGCTTCTTTATCAGCAGCCTTTAACAAAGTAACAGCTCTAATATTGCCAATACCGCTTCTTGCACCGGCAGCTAATTCGGCAACTACAACTTCTTGTGTATCGCCATAAGCTAAAGTAAATTTACCGGAAGCAGCACCCATTCTTCTATCTGCAGCTGGAACAATTATACCATCTATGTAACCTGAACCTGAAACCGGGTCACCTGAAAGTGGGAAGCTTGTTGTAGTTGGGCCACCGGGAACTTGTGCTTGTGCTGGTATTGGGAAAGGTTGACCTGTTTTACCTACTAAGCCCTGAAACAAGTTGTAGAATTCTTGAGCACCGGAAGAAACTCCCTGAGATGGATCAGCATAATCAGTGGAAATACCGCCACCCTGAGCAAAGTAGTAGAAAGAGGTCATTGGTAAATTTTTGTAACCAACCCATTTTTTACCTTTGTAAATAGCTGTATCTGTTGTTGCATCAGTTTTAACTCTCGGACCTTGGAAAAAGTCAAAGCCAGCTGCCGGAGGATTTGTTCCATAGGTAGCATCGTTAGCTTTTGCATTATAGATATAGAATAAGCTCAATGTAGTATCGCAACCGGCAAAATCGTCGCCAGCGTCACCGTTATCCGGATCCGACCACATTGAAACATACATATCAGTGAATGGTTTTTTTGCACTGTTTTTATTGATGATTAGATATTTTCTGAACATCATGTTACCAAGGTCACCAGCTTTGTTGTAACCCCAGATAGTAACTTGTTGTTCAATACCCATGGGTAAAGTACCATACATAAAGTCTGTTGTACCTGGATCTAAATCATTATTAACAAACCAAACAGTCTGATCTGCGCCTACGAAACCTGGGATATCTTTTGTAGGATCGTAGCTACCGTTTTTATCAATATCTTCGTAAGGAGCGCCTTGAGAAGCCGGCCACTCATTCCAATCTAGTTGATATTGAGAAACTACTTCTGAAGTTGTAATACCTTCATCTCTTGCTTCCGGTTTTACTTTATTAAGTAGCTTTGCAGGATCAACGTTACCGGCTACGTCTCTTCTTACTCTGTAAATTCTAACATCTGGATCACTTTCACTAGCTGCCGTACCATTCTCTAAAATTCTTCCTGGGCGTGTACCCGTACGGTAAACAGCTCCGCCAACTCTAATTTGGTTATCTACTTTACCGCCCCATAAGAAACCAGACTGAAAGAAAGGAGCTTTGTTAGAGAATTTAGGGAAGATAAAGCCTGAGTTACCATTGGGCTGAATATCTGATCTTCCGTCATTATAGATGTAAGATGACACATTATTAATATTAAAGCGGGTATAGCTAGGGCTACCCTGCGTCTTTCGTAGCTGATTTTTGCCGTCCCCTCCTTTTGCGAATAACGCGAAAGGAAGCGTCAAAACCAGCATGTAGATGAAATACTTAACTAAATTTTTATTCATTTTATACTCCTTATTGTTGAGTAAAACAAAATTTTTACGAATTAATTAAACTCGAAACGCAAACCTAATCTAATTTGTCTTGGTCCACTATAGAATCCTCTATTGCCGTACTCATATATTGCTAGCTCTGCATCTCTATAGAGTTGACCATAATTCGTAATATTTTTGCTTACTGTATCTGGATTGTAAATGTCTCCGTCATCGGAAGCTGTACCAGTTTTAAGGTGAACATCTGTTTCATTTTTAATATCAAATAAGTTGATTACAAACACATAAATATTTGCACTTAACTTGTCCATAATTTGGAAAGTCTTATCAACTCTTAAATCGAAATACAATTGGTTAGGCGTTAAAGAAGTATTCAACGCTTCCAAAGGCTGACGGAAACGAGCATCATCTTCAGCATTCAAACCGCCAGTACCAAGAGTATATGGGTGACCTGAACTGAAACGAACAAGTGCAGAAACACCAAACATTCTTAAGTAAGATGGGACGTCTGAATCATTTCCAAAACGATAATCTACATTTAAGTTACCTCTCATCGGGTAATCAAATGAAAGAGGAGAAATATACTGAGGTGTAAATACTGTAACACCATCAAGAGGTGCACCAACTATACCTGCGTTTGAATTTGGATTAGATCCGGTTCCGCGAGCATCTTGGAATGATATGTTAGCATTGATTAACACGTTCTTATATCTTCTCATGTTAAAGGTTAATTCTAAACCTTTTGTTGTAGCAAAGTCACCATTAGTATAGGAAGCATAATCTGAATAAGGTGAACTCTTGTCAACTTTGATAATTCTATAATTCAATTGGTCCTTTATGTCTCTGTAATAACCGGTAATATCAAGAGAGAAAGCATCACCTAATTGTTGAGAGAAACCAAGTTCATACTGTGTAGTTCTTGTAGGTCTGAAACCAAGAGCAGTAGGAGTACCAATAAAGAAACCACCGCGGAGGTTATTTGCATAATTATGTAAACCAGCATACATTTGGTTAAGGCCAGGCATTTGAACAAACTTGCCCCACTCAGCGTGGAATACAGTTTTGTCTGTTACCGGGAATGCAAAGCCTAAACGTGGGCTAATGCTCTTGAATGCCGGATTTTTCTGCCAGCCTGATTCTATCAAAGTACCATCTTTGTATACCATTGCTAATTCTGGCTTTGTAGGATCAATTAATTCCCAACCATCTGTATCATAGTAATCGAATCTTAATCCAAGATTTAAAATAATATCTTCATATTCAATCTTATCTTGAATATAAGCACTAGCTGTAACCGGCTTCATGGCTTCGTACATTCCGTCACCATCAAATTCGTTACCCAATACATCATAACCATAATTGGTTACACCTGTATTTATCTGTTGACTAATTTTATAATCTTCAATATCTTTAGCTGTAGCTGTTGGATTTGCAACTTTATAAGCATTGAGCTTATTAGCTAAGTCTGCAACACCAACTGCATTCCAGTTTCGAATTGTATATTGTTCGTAAGAACCGCCAAGTTTAATAGTATGAACTTTACCAAGCATATAAACCAAGTTGCCTGCAAATGTAATGCCGGTTCTTTTGTTCCAGGAAACACCAAAGTTGTTTCCACCCGGTAAAGCGCCGTCAACAGTAAAACCAAGACCCCAAATACTAAGACCTCTTTGATAATAGAAGTTTCTTGCTTGTGCATCAAGATTTTCCATTGCTGTAAGATCGTTTTGAGATCTGGACCATGGATAACCAGCAGCAGCATTTAATGTACTATCACCATAAACCCATGGATCTTTTCCAAGAGCTTGATCATATGTTTCGCCGCCATAATTCAAGTAGCCGGCATTTAATTCATAATATAGATTAGGGGTTATTACGTGTGTAATTTTTGCAGTATAGAGGCCATCCCAATTATTTACAGTACCGCGTCTTGTCTGGTTCATAGTAGTAAGGCCGGTTTGTCCGCCGTTATGACCAGGTCTCCAAGAATAGTTTACCCCAAATCTAACTATGAATGGTTGAAGGTCCAGGCTTACTGTTCCAGCATAGCTGTATCTTTCAGATTCATTACCCTGAAAAGCACCGCCGGGATGAACTAAATAGAATGAATCAAGAGTAGACGGATCTTTGATCCAGCCAACATTGATCGGATCATTCCAGCTAGCGCCGCCACGGTTAAATCCATAGTTAAAATTGAAGAAAAATTTTGCTAGATTATTAGCAAAAGGAACCGGGCCGCTTGTGGTGAAACTTTGTTCATTGTATCCCCACCAGTAAGCGCCTAAACGTTTTTCACCGTCAAAAGCATTCTTTCTGCTTTTGAAAGTAACGTTATCAGTAATGTATTCGTAACTAACTTTGTATTGTTCGGTACCAGATTTCATTTGCTGGCGAACGATACCAGCATTCGAGTTACCGAATTCCGCAGAGTAACCACCGGATTGAACTTGAATTTCTTCAAGGACATCTTGATTAATCGTAACAATTTGACCCGATCCGATAGGACTCTTAATAGAAACTCCATCCAAATAAAAACCAACTTCATCAGGGCGACCACCACGAATAACGATGTTTCCATCTGCGTGAGTAGCAACACCAGCAGTTAACTGAATAATAGAAGCAACGCTTCGTATAGGTAGCGCTTCAATATCTTCGGAAGTTGTAATTCTTACAGCGTTTGTGTTATCTCTCTGTACGAGAGGTTTTTGAGCAACAATTTCAACCGTTCCTACTTGTATGTCTTCGCTTGGTAATTCGAAGTTTACATACGAGGTAAGATCTGCATTTACTCTCACGCCGGACAATGTAATTGTCTGATAACCAACGTAAGCAGCCTTGAGAGTGTAAACACCTGCTTCAAGGTTTTGAATTTGGTATTCGCCGTTTACATCGGTGTTAGCGCCGGATTGTGTGCCAACTACATATACGTTTGCACCAATCAGAGCTTCGCCTGTCTGTAAATCAACTACTTTTCCTCTGATCTTGCCTCTAGTACCTGCGGTGAGTAAAACAGGTACAATTGCAAGAAGTAGCAAAAGGTAAAAAATCTTTCGCTGCATAGTTTACTCCTTATTTGTTGATTAAATTAAGAAAGGGTTTTCGAAGTGATAAAACTTGTAGCAAAACTGACAATAATACCTCCTCAAAGTTATTAAAAACTTTTTTCCTTAGTTATGATACCAGAATTTTACCCTTCATACTGCGGAACATTTAGCTTCTTGAAAGCGTCTAAAAGAAAAAACTTCTACTCTCTTGAAAAGCGGCTTCAAAATAGTACCCAGCTACTTTGAAATCAAGCAGAATTATATTCTTTTGAGAGTTTTTCGTAAAGCCCTTATTCTTGTAATGAATTTACTATTAGGCTTTTTCTTTGTCAAGAATTATAAAACCTAATAGTATTTTAATTAATTAAGAATTTTTTCTATCTTTTCTACAAACGTACCTTTAGGAACTGCACCAATAATTGTGTCTTTGATTTCACCACCTTTCAAAATAAGAACTGTTGGGATGCTTCTTACACCATACTTAATTGCAACTTGTTGATTTTCATCTACATCAAGTTTTCCAATTTTAACTTTGCCTTCATATTGACCGGCTAGTTCTTCCAGAATCGGCGCAATCATTCTACATGGGCCGCACCATGTTGCCCAGAAATCTACAACTACAGGTACATCGGATTTCAGAGCTTCTGCATCAAAATTTGCATCAGTAAAGGTAATTGGTTTCATTTTTTTCTCCTTTTATAATCTATTACATCGCGCCGTTTTTCTTTAAAACTTCACGAGCAATTATTCCTTTTTGAATTTCACTTGTTCCTTCAAATATTCTGTTAATTCTTGAATCACGATAATATCTTTCAATCGGAAGTTCTCTTGAGTAACCCATTCCACCGTGAATCTGTACAGCATAATCAGCAATCTTATCAAGTGATTCCGAACAATATAGTTTAACAATTGCAGAAGCTCTTGAAACATCCTTCTTCAAATCATAATCAACTGCTGTTCTGTAAACCATTGATTCCATTGCATAAACCATAGAAGCCATTTCAGCAATCATAAATTGTATAGCTTGGAAATTAGAGATTGATTGATCAAACTGCTTTCTTTGTTTTGAATATAGCACTGATTGTTCCAACAGTTCCTTGGAAGCACCTAAGCAGCAAGCACCTAATCCCAATCTACCGGCGTTCAATGTTTTCATTGCTAAAATAAAAGCGCGTCCATCTGTTCCAATAAGATTTTCTTTTGGAACTCTAACGTTATCAAAAGTGATTGCGTTAGTTGTGCTTCCTTTAATTCCCATTTTCTTTTCTGCTGGTCCAGCCGAATAACCCGGCGTATTCGTTTCAACTATGAAAGCACTTATGCCTTTGTCTGTTCTTGCAAAAACAGAAACTATATCAGCAATTGCGCCGTTGGTAATCCATAGTTTTTCACCGTTAATTACCCACTCGTCTCCATCTAGTTGAGCGCGTGTTTTTACGTTAAAAGAATCCGAACCGGCTTGAGCTTCGGTTAAACAGAACGCACCAAATTTTTCTCCCTTTGCTAACGGAACTAAATATTTTTGTTTTTGATCTTCAGTGCCGCCGAGATAAATTACATTAGCGCCAATTGATTGATGCGCTCCAATGAACGTTGCAGTTGACATACATCCGCGAGCAATTTCTTCTTGCATTACACAATAACCTACTTCACCAAATCCGCCACCGCTATATTCTTCAGGAAATGATACTCCAAGAAATCCAAGTTCACCAAGTTTTTTTCTAAGGTCTTCCGGAATCTTTTCTTCTTCATCTATTTTTGCTGCAATCGGTTTAATCTCGTTGTTAACAAAATCGCGCGTCATATCGCGTAACATTTTTTGTTCTTCAGTAAAAAGAAATTCTTGCATTTTTTATTCTCTAGTTATTTTATGATTTGACTTGTCTTTTCGCCAATGTAATTTACAATATACTCTCCGCCATCAACACCAATAACATTACCTGAAATCCAATCAGCTTTTTCATCGCATAAAAGAACAATTGCACGAGCAACATCTTCCGGAGTAGTTAATCTATTGTGTGGATTTTTTTGTTTGGCAGCGCTCATCATTTTATCGAACATAGGGATTTTGTTTCCGGCAGCTGTATCTGTAACACCGGCCATAATAGAATTGCATGTAATTTTCATAAATCCAAGTTCAACAGAAAGCTGACGAATGTGAGCTTCGAGTGAGGCTTTTGCAGCTGAGACTGCGCCATAGTTTGGAATCACTGTATGGGAACCCGCACTTGTAAGTGCAAATATTCTTCCGCCATGTGCAAATAAATCTCTCTGAATTAATCCTTGTGTCCAGTAAACTAATGAGTGAGCCATTACATCGAGAGTCATATTCATTTGAGATGGAGATAGACAATCATTTGGATTCTTAGAAATAAATGGCTTCAGTGTACCGAACGCCAATGAGTGTATAAGAACATTTACATGCGGATGTTCTTTAGTTGCAAAGCGTTCTTTAACTTCATCAAGAGTGTCGTTAATTTTAATTTGATCGGCAGCGTTTATATTAAAGAATACAGCTTTCTGTCCAGTTCTTTCAATTTTTCTAACAACTTGTTGAACGGCTGGCATTGTTGCTTGGCGATCTAAATGAATTCCAAAAATGTTATAACCATATTTTGCAAGTTCAATTGCAGATGCGCCGCCGAAGCCGCTTGAAGCACCCAGAATAAGTGCCCATTTTTTTTCCATTTGTTTTCCTCTTCTAAGAATTGTCGCGCAAACTTACTAAATCAACTTTTTATTTCAAACGAATCTAAGATGGTTATGTCGGGAAAAAACGAACCGAATCTTCACCCAAAAGTGTTGTTATTTTATTAACCAACTCGTCAGTTAGTGAAACTTTATTAGCAATCAAAAATTCTCTGTTAGTTCCATTGTCTTTAAGTGCAACAACAACTTGCAACTTGCCGGGATGTTCTTCCAGAACTTTTTTCAATTCAATCATTTTTTCTTTTGGGTGAATTGAAGAATCAATTATGATTCCCAGACTTTTGGAGAGTTTTTGTTTTACTTCGCTTAACGCCATTGCTTCATCTACATGAAGTTTAATTGCATCGCCGCTGCTTTCCAAATTTCCCTTAACAAGTATAGTTGATTCCGGTGCGATTAAATGCTCGCATTTAGAATATACTTTTGAAAACATTAGACATTCACAAGAACCGGAAAAATCATCCAGTTTGAAAAACGCCATGTTGTTGCCGCGTTTATCCATTTTGGTTCTGAAATCCGTAACAACTCCAATTGCTCTTACCGGCTCTTTGAAATTATAAGTTTCTTCTTCACCCAGATGAACCGATGCAAAAGAATAATACTCCGCTTCATATTTTCGCAAAGGGTGATCGGTCATATAAAAGCCGAGCACCTCCCTCTCCTTGGCCAGCATGTCCTTTACTTCCCAAGCCGGAACGTTAGGCAGAGTTCTTTTTACATCTTCAAAATTATCATGAGAAGCACCAAACAAACTATCTACAGTAGAGTTCTTTGATTCTTGAACTTTACCACCAAACTCCAACGCTTCTTGAATTGCAATAAAATTCTGTGCGCGCGTGCCGCCGAGTGAATCGAACGCGCCGGCTAAAACTAAACCTTCAAGCGCGCGCTTATTTACAACTCGTGTATCAACGTGTGAACAGAAATCATATATATCTAAAAAATTTCTACCAAGATTATCATGAGAATTCTTAATTGCTTCTACTGCACTTACTCCAACATTTTTTATTGCACTCATCCCGAAGATGATTGTCTTTTTCTTAACACCAAATTTTACAGTTGGATAGTTTATATCCGGTGGCTGAACTTTAACACCAAGTTTGCGGCAATCTTCCAACATAGTTGTTACTTTATCGGAGTCGCCATATTCATTGGATAAGTTAGCAGCAAGAAATTCTTCCAGATAATGAGCTTTTAAGTATGCGGTTTGATAAGCAACTATTGAATAAGCAACTGAGTGACTTTTGTTAAATCCATAATTTGCGAACTTATCAATTACATCAAAAATTTCGGCAGCAATTCTTTTATCTATATTATTAGCAGAAGCACCGGCAACAAATTTTTCTTTTTGCTCGGCCATTGCCTTCAAATCTTTTTTGCCCATTGCACGCCGAAGTATATCAGCTTCGGCAAGAGTCATTCCGGCAACTTTATTTGCAATCTGAATTACTTGTTCTTGATAAACAATTACTCCGTAAGTCTCTTTAAGTATTGATTCAAGAATCGGGTGCAGATATGCGATCTTCTTCTTACCATGCTTGCATGCAATAAAGTCGTCAATAAACTCCATTGGTCCCGGACGGTACAACGCGTTCATTGCAGAAAGGTCTAATATAGATGATGGGCGCAGTTGTTTTAGATACTCGCGCATCGGGCCACTTTCAAACTGGAACACAGCAGTAGTTTGTCCACGGCTAAAAAGTTCATACGTCTTAGCATCATCAACCGGAATGTCATCAATAAAAATATCTTCACCGCGATTAGCTTTTACAAGCTCGATTGTATCTCTGATAATTGAAAGAGTACGCAGACCAAGAAAGTCCATCTTAAGTAAACCGGCATCTTCAAGGTCCTTCATGTTGAACTGTGTTACAACCGCGTTATCATCACCATAGATCGCAAGTGGAACGTGATCGCTTACAGCGCCGGGAGTAATAACGACACCCGCAGCATGTTTGGATGCGTTGCGGTTCATCCCTTCAAGAATGCGGGAATACTTAAGCAACTCTAGCAACAACGGATCAGATGTATTCTTGAGTTCGCGTAATTCCGGAACTTCTTCAAGCGCTTGATCGATTGTAAACACACGACCGAACTTAGAAGGAATCCACTTTGTAATTTCATTCACTTTTGGAATTGGAATTTTAAGAACGCGCGCTACATCTCGAATAACTGCTTTGGATGATAATCTATTAAAGGTGATAATTTGAGCAACGGAACTTTCGCCATATTTCTCGCGCACATAAGTAATTACTTCTTCGCGCTGATCGTCAGCAAAGTCCACGTCAATATCGGGCATGGATTTACGAGCCGGATTTAAAAATCTTTCGAAGAGCAAATTATACTTAAGCGGATCAACGTTTGTTATTCCCAATGCATAAGCAACTAAACTGCCCGCCGCGCTTCCTCTTCCGGGACCAACTGGAATTCCTTTGCTCTTTGCTGCATTTATAAAATCTTGAACGACAAGAAAGTATCCGGGATACTGCATTTCATTAATAACCCTTACTTCGTATCTAAACCGATCTTCAATTTCCGGAGTTATAGTTTTAAACCTTTTCTGCAAACCCTCTTCCGCAAGCATCACAAAATAATCATCAAGCGTTTTTGCAGAAGAATCTTTTGGAATTGGGAAATGAGGGAAAAGATGCCCTTCGGTTTTTAGATTTACATTTATCTTCTGTTCGATCTCAAGAGTATTCTCAATAGCGCCTTTGAAATTCTTGAAAATCTTTTTCATATCATCAGCACTTTTGAAATAAATTTCTTCCGTACCGTAACGAAGATCTTTGTAATTAACAGTTCCGGTTTTATCGCCAAGGCATAATAGAACATTGTGTGGAATAGCGTGTTCTTTTTCTATGTAGTGAATATCGTTGGTGCCAACAAGCTTGATATTCAAATCTCTTGCAAGCTTTGGCATTCCATCTAGTATTGGCTGTTCAATCTCTAGTCCGTGATTTTGAACTTCGAGATATAAATCATCTCCAAAAAGTTCTTTAAGCTGAATTGCTATCCGGCGCGCTTTAGCATAATCATCATTAATCAGCGCCGATGAAATTGGACCGGCCGGACACGCAGTAGTACATATCAATCCCTCACTGTAT
>Ga0172380_10003873_pt1 | contig 19934 bp, 15 predicted proteins | sample Leawe162metaG_FD_119747 | JGI IMG/M metagenome (GOLD analysis project Ga0172380, IMG submission 119747) | Leachate microbial communities from a municipal landfill in Southern Ontario, Canada - Leachate well 162 metaG | ecosystem: Engineered > Solid waste > Landfill > Unclassified | place... | reverse complement strand
TGGCCGTTGACTATACCAGCGGCGCGGGATTTGCCATCCGCAGGTTTTTCCTGTCAACCCCCCATGGGCAGCAGATCACCCTGGCCGGCCAGCTTCCCTATGACCCGCTGGCGGATAATCCCTTTCTGGCCACCGCCCTGGATCTCCGGGGAAAAGTCGTGCTGCCGGACCTGCATGGCATAGCAGAAAACACGGCGGTCAATGCCCTGCAGGAGGGTGAGTTTTTCAGCAATTTCCAGCTTGCCGGTTCCTGGGAGCAACCCGCCGGCGAGTTTAATTTCCGGAGCAGCAATCTTTCCCTGCACCGTTTCATCGAGCATGCCCCCATGGAGCCCTTAAGCGCCAGCGGCCAGATCCGTTTTCTGCCGGGCCAGCTCCGCCTTGAGCATCTGACCCTGCAGGGCTCGCCCCTGTCTTTTACCATGGCCGGCGCCTGGTCGGATATTCCGTCCCTGGCCGGGCTCATCCGTAAGCCGCCGGAAGGGCTGCCCGGCACCCTGGCCTTTGACGGCAAACTGGATATGCCGGAGGTCGGCTGGCTGGCGGCCTATGCCGGCGGCCTGCGCAGGCTGGCCGGCCATGCGACGGCAACCATGAGTATCCGCGGCCCCGCCGCCCGGCCGCAGTTTACCGGCTCCGCCAACCTCACCAGGGGCAGTATCCGGCTGGCGGACGCCAACCTGCCGACCATTGAGCAACTGGAGCTTACGGCAGTCTTTGACCCCGATGTGGTCACGCTGCAGAAGCTCACCGGGGTTTTCGGCGGCGCCCCCTTTCAGGCAGACGGCAGCGTAGCGATTTCCGGAACGGACGCCCCGGTTGTCGACTGCCGGCTGCAGGGGAAAAACCTGCTCTTCTACCGTGACGAGTCGATGAAGATCCGCGCCGATGCGGACCTGACCGCCAAAGGCCCCTGGCGCGGGCTGAAACTGGCAGGCAAGGTGGTGGTGGTCGATGGCCGTTATGCGAAAAATATCGATTTCCTGACCATGTTCCGCGGCTCGGCCAAGCCGAAAAACGATCTCGGCATGCAGCTGTTCTCGCTGACGGAACCTCCCTGGCGGGACATGGTGTTTGATGTGCGGATCACCTCGGAGACGCCGTTTGTCTTGGCCAACAACATGGCCAGGGGGGCGGTGCGGCCGAATCTGCATCTGTCCGGCACCGGCGAAATTCCGGTGCTGACCGGCCGCATTTATGTCGACCCCACCAGGGTCAGTGTGCCGGCCGGCAAGATTTCCATCGAATCCGGGGTGGTCACCTTTCCGGAAAATGATCCGGACCGGCCCACCTTCGACCTCACTGGCCAATCCCGGCTGGCCGGCTATGACATCACCCTGATTTTTCAGGGGACTTCCGAGGAACCGGTGGTCACCCTTTCTTCCGATCCGCCCCTGGCCGAGGAGGAGCTGCTGCTGCTCGTGCTCACCGGCAAGCCGCCGCAGTCGGCGCAGGACAAGACAACCAGCGCCATGGCCAACATGAATATGGCGGTTTATCTTGGCAAGGGCCTGCTGAGCAGATGGTTTGGCGGTGAATCCGCGGAAAGCGAGGAATCGGTGCTGGACAGGTTTCAGCTTGACTTCGGCCGGCAGCTCAGCAAGAACGGTGATGAGACGGTTGAGGCGCAGTTTCGCGTGATGGAAGGGGTGTTTCTGTCCGGGGACCGGCTTTTTCTCACCAGTGAAAAAGATATTTATGATAACTTCAATGTCGGCGTTAAGGTCGTCTTCCGTTTCAAATAAGGCATAATTCCATGAAAAAGGCAGGGCCCGCGGGCGGCACGATACTGATCCTTCTTACGCTGTGGCTGCTGGTGTTTGCCCTCCCGCCCTTGCAGCCGGAGGCCGCGGCGGAAAACATGAGCGGGAAAGCGGCTGCCGGGACAGCGGGCAAGGATGCGGATTTCCGGGTGGTTTTCCAGGGCAATGACCACCTGTCGGCGAGTGATCTCGAGGCGGCAACAACAGAAGAGCTGACCGGCTTTGCCGGGTCCGACTATCCGGAGGCCAAGGCTGATGATGCGGCCTTTCTCATTGAAAGCGCCTATAAGAAGGCGGGCTATGCCTTGGTCAAGGTGACCTATGCCATTGGGGCGGAACAAGCCGGCCCGGTGCTCACCTTCACCATTAACGAAGGCCCCCAGGTCCTGGTGAGCAGCATTGTCATGGCCGGCAACACCACCTTCAGCGACAAGCAGCTCCTCGCCTTTTTTGAAGAGAAAAGCAGCGGGCTGCCGGGCATGGGCAGCCTGGTCTTTGTCGAAGCGCAGATCCGCGATGCCGTTGCCGCCATCCGCGATCTCTATACCGGCGACGGCTTCCTGAAAGTGAAGATCGCCGGTCCGTTCTTCCAGTTCAACGCGGACCGCAGCCGGGTCGAGGTGCGGCTCACCATTGATGAGGGGCAGCGCATTACCGTCGGCGCGGTTCTTTTCCAGGGGGACATTCTGGCGGATGCCCGCCCGGAACTCGATAAGCTTGCCGCGGAGCTGACCGGCAAACCCTTTCTCGGCCGGCGCAAACTGATGCTGAGAAGCGGGGTGCAGGAAATTTACGGCAATCTGGGCTACCCGGATGTGCAGGTCGAAATTGCCGAAAACAGGGCTGCCCCCTCCCCGGAGGTCAACCTCGCCTGCATCATCCTCAGCGGGCCCAAGGTAGTCATCAGCGGCATAGAGGTGGTCGGCAACACCCGGACGGACCGGGAATTTATCCTGCACCGGCTGGCGTTGCGCCAGGGTGATATCTTCAGCAGCCGGAAAAAAAGGGAAAGCTTTCAGCGCCTGTACCAGACCGGTCTGTTCAGCAAGGTCGGGCTCGATCTGTCTCCGGGCCGCAGTGCCGATGAGCGGATGCTCGCCGTGCATCTTGAAGAGTCCCTGGATCGCGAGGTCTTTTTCCAGGGCGGCTGGGGATCCTATGAGCTGCTGCGGGGCAGCGCCGGTTTCCAGGACAAGAACATCTTCGGCAGCGGCCGGGTGTTCCGCACCGAGGTGGGCGGCTCGGTCAAGAGCGCCAATGTGGAGGCGGCGGTGCGGGACCCGTGGATTTTCGGCACCGACATCAGCGCCGATCTGCCCATATTTTACCGCTACCGGGAAGAACCGTCCTTCACCAGCGATGAACTCGGCATGTCCCTGCTTTTCAACAAGGATCTGAGCAAGGACCTGTCCGCCTCGCTGGCTTACCTTTACAGCAGCACCAGCACCACGGATATCGCCGCGGATATTGCCGAGTCGGAAAGCGATTACACCATCGCCAGCGTCAAGCTGCAGACCACCCTGGATACCAGAAATGACATCCTTTTCCCCACCAGCGGCAGAAAAATTTTTGCGGCGGCGGAGGTGGCCGAGCCTTCCTTCGGCAGCGGGTTGTCCTTTTACCGCTTCAATTTCGGGGCAAGGGAGTTTTACCCCCTCAGCAAAAAAAATATCCTGGCGCTGCGTTATACCACCGGCGTCATTTTCCCGGGCCGGGACCAGGGCACCATCCCCATCGGCGAGCGATTCTTTAACGGCGGCGAAAACACGGTGCGCAGTTTCCAGGAGTCAGAGCTCGGACCCAAGGATGCCTCGGGCGACCCTCTGGGCGGCATGGCCTTTAATGTGTTCACCGTGGAGTTGCGCCGCCTGCTGACCGACCGGCTGGCCGGCTCGCTCTTTATGGATTACGGCAATGTCTCTCCCAATCTGTCCCCGGAAGAGGACAGCGACGGGCCGTTTACCGACCGCCAGGATGTGATCGACAGCACCTTGCGTGATTACTTCAGTGATTTCAGGCCAGGTCTGGGCGTGGGCCTGCAGTATCTGCTGCCGGTGGGTCCGGCCCGGCTTGATTTTGCCTGGAATCCGGATCAGGACACGGACCGGGAGGAGGACAGCTTCACCGTGCACTTCAGCATCGGCATGGCCTTTTAACGCCTGCCCGCCTTCCCGCTCGTTCCTTGTCCCGATAAGATGAGATATCCCCTCTCAGCATTCCGGCTGAAAGGGGATGCGCTTATCACCCTCCGGAAATCATCTCCGGCAGGCTCTTACTTGGTGTGGCATACTGCGCAGTCACGGTCCGCAAATGTTGCGGTCTGGTGATGGACGTTGGTGCTGCCGGGAGCCCCTTCAATGTCCGATACCTCATGGCAGGTAAGGCAATCACGGGGGGAACTGATCACCTCGGCTCCAAGCGCGTCATTCCAGACAAAGGAATGACAGGAGAGACAGTCAGCGGACAAGGCATGGTGCCTGTCCGGATTTGTGGCAAGCAGCATGGGAAAGCTGCTGAGATCGTCATGGCACATCCGGCAATCGGCTTCGGTGGGCTCTCCGTCATAAATGGACATCCCCCCGTCAGCACCAGCATTTTTGGCATTTGCCATGGGGCCGGACATCCATAAGGCAAACAGACAGGCAATAGACGTGGTCAGAATTTTTTTACCTCGTACCTTCATTGTTCTCCTCCCTCAATTTGTTGTTTCTCATTTCAAAAAAATCAAAGCTTAATTATAATATAACAAACTCAATGATTATACTTTTGTCAAACAAAAACCCAGCGATACGACCAATTCATTGGGCCTGGTTTTTTATGAAAAAACGCGCAGACCCTGTGCCTTCAGCATAAGCTGCCTGAAATGATGAATGAAACTTCAGCGGCCTGGTAATAAGACTTGGCGTCAAGTTTTCCTGTTGCTAATATAGAAAACCATCAAGCACTTTCGGCGGTCGGCCCGTTTATGGCGAAGCCGCCGGCAAACCTTATTTAAGGAGCCTCTTGCAAAATGAACGTCGTAGCGAGATCGAGAGAAAAATATTCTGTGCAAGGATGAGTTGTGAAATCGCCCGGAAGCGTAGCAGTGTTACGTTGAGGACGATTTCACAACGAAGACGCCGCACAGGTTATTTTTAGCCGATCGGAGTAGATGTTCATTTTGCAAGAGGCTCTAAGGAGATAAGATATGAAAAGATTTTACTTGGGGCTGTGCTGTTTCCTGCTGCTCTTGAACGGATGCGGAAATTCCGTGGAGGAAAAGGCCGTTGAAAAAAAGATTGAAAAGGAAACCGGCGCCAAGGCGCAAGTCGATCTTTCCGACAAAGGCATGAAGATAACCGGGGCAACGGAGGGTGAAAAATTTTCGGTAACCACCGGTGATGCCACGCAAATTCCCAAGGATTTTCCTGAAGATGTGCCCCTGTACCAACCGGCCAAGGCGGTGGGAGCACTTGAGGTTACCAGCGGCTATTCCGTTACGTTGACCACCCCTGACGCGGTTGATAAGGTGGCGGCAAGCTACAAGGAGCAGATGGTATCCCAGGGCTGGGCCGAGCAGGCATCCATGAACATGGGCGGCCAGACCGTTCTCGTCTATGGCAAAGAGGGGGGCCGGGTCACCAATATTGCCGTCATGCCGGCGGAGGGCGAAACCACCATTACCGTGACCGTGGCCACGGAGCAGCAGAACTAAGGGGGAGCATGCTGCAGCGAAGCGGCGTCATCGTTGCGCCGCTTGCGGCATGGGGGTTATACCCGGCTCCCTCCGCCTGATAATCAGCGGCCTGGCAGCAGTAGGCAGGTTCTGCACAAGGATGAATTTCTCATAATGGCACTGGAAGAAAAAGAAAAAACACGCAGGATTATCGGGGCGGCTCTGCTCTCCATCGGCGCTCTCTGCACGCTCTGGGGGGATAAGGTCGATAATCTGACCCTGCTGAAATTCGGCAAAACCACTGCCGTGGTCGGTATTGTCATCTATTTCCTGGGCAGAATCGGCAAGCTGCTGCGTACAAGATGACCATGAAATCCCTTTCACTTCCTGTCGACTACCCGGGTTGGCTGGCCGAACTCAAGAGCCGCATCGCCGGCGCCCGGCAGCGTGCGGTTCTGGCCGCCAATGCCGAGCAGATCCGGCTCTACCACGATCTTGGCCGCGACATCCTTGACCGCCAGGCCCGCGAGGGCTGGGGCGCCAAGGTAATCGACCGCCTCTCCGCTGATCTGCGTGCCGCCTTCCCCGATATGAAAGGGTTGTCCAGTTCCAACCTCAAGTATATGAAGTTCTTCGCCCAGGAGTGCCCCGGCCGCCAATTTGGTCAGCAGACTGCTGACCAATTGCCGTGGTTCCACATCGTCACCCTGCTGACCCAGGTACGCGACTCCGACGAGCGGGCCTGGTATGCCCGGCAAGCGGTGGACCAGGCGTGGTCGCGCGACACCTTGACCTGCCAGATCCGCAGCCGGTTGCACCAGCGCCAGGGGGCGGCCCTCACCAATTTCGGCCGCCGCCTGCCCGCCCCCCAGGCTGGACTGGCCACGCAGATTCTCAAAGATCCCTACCGGTTTGACTTCCTTGGTCTTGGGGACGAGGCCCACGAGCGTGACATCGAAAACGCCCTTGTTCGCCATATCACCCGTTTTCTGCTGGAACTCGGCGCCGGGTTTGCCTTCGTCGGTCGTCAGTATCGCCTCGAAGTGGATGGTGAGGAGTTTTTCATCGACCTGCTTTTCTATCACACCCGGCTCAAGTGTCATGTCGTGGTTGAACTGAAGGCCACCGCCTTCAAGCCCGAGCATGCCGGCCAGCTTAACTTCTACCTCGCCGCCGTGGATGCCCAGGTCAAGGCGCCTGACGACAAACCCACCATCGGCCTGCTCCTCTGCAAGACCAAGAAACGGTTGGTGGCGGAATATGCCCTGTCCGGCATCGACAAACCCATGGGCGTGGCCGAATACCAGTTGGTGAAGGCCTTGCCCGAGCCCTTGGATACCTGCCTGCCGACCATCGAGGCCCTGGAGGAAGAGCTCTCCCGCGACCTGGAGCAGGAGGACCAGCCATGAACGACTACGACGCGCTGTTCCAGTCCGTGAGTACCATTGCCAAAGAGATGCAGTCGCTGCAAACCCTCGCCGTGACCCAATACACGCCTGTGGTGGAGGCCATTATCGCCAGCCGCAGCCGTGATGTCCGGCACATCGAGCACACCCTCGACGGCCTGCTCGACTTCGCCTGCCACCCCGCCGGGCTCCAGCTCTTCAAATCCCTCTGCCGCCACTACTACCACATCGACCCCACCGCCACGGTGGATTATATCAACGCCTACCGTGAAATGTGGGACGCCGAAGAGACGGAGAGGCCGGCATGAGCGCGAAAAACACGCAGGATTATCGGGGCGGCTCTGCTCGCCATCGGCGCGCTCTGCACGATCTGGGGGGATAAAATCGATAATCTGACCCTGCTGAAATTCGGCAAAACCACTGCCGTGGTCGGTATTGTCATCTATTTCCTGGGCAGAATCGGCAAACTGTTGCGCGCAAGATAGCTGGCGCCTGGGGTGCAGGGCTGAGGTGTTTCGGCCAAATCAGGTGGATGCGCGCCTCTGTGCGGATTGTTCGTATAGTCTGGCAAAATAATGACTCGGGAAAGTATCAATTCCTAGAGATAATCGATTTCGCGGTAATTTTTTTTGTTACGTGTACTCAGGAAGAAAGCTCGCCTCCCAGTTGCCAATCCGCTCTTAATCTTGCCCCCGGTTTCTTCTTGTTTCCCCGCTAATGCATTTGATTCCCGCCGGCATGATACTTTATTTGCTGAATTGCGATGGATCCATGCTCAGAAGGTCACACAAGACGCCGGTAGAAGGCGTTGAAGTTGGTCTGGAGAAGATGGGACACGGCAGGAGGGACATAAGCCGTACCATTTTCGTTGCTGGAGAATCTTTTTGAAAGTTTTAATTTATATATGATATTCTTTATTAAGCAAACACCGTTCCAGCCTGAGTATTATATTGAGTAGATTTATATAAAAAAAGAGAAAGACAGTGAAAAAAATAGAGTTGATTACTTTTAAGGGCTGTCAGACTGCAATTGATTTAGGCCGACAGATGACGGATCTGATTCAGGCAGAAAATCTCGATGCAGAAGTTGAGATAATTGTGGTGCCTTCACTTGAAAAAGCAGAAGAGATGTGCCTTTATGGCTCACCAACCATTCTGGTTGATGGTGAGGAATATCAAAAGCAGCCTTTTGCTCAGGCGGGTTTTTACTGAAGGTCTTACCTGACGGCGGATGGAGTCCGCCCGTATCCCCATGCTGAAGAAATTATTGCCCTTTTGCGTGGTAAGCCGAAACGCTTTGCCGATATACATGTGAGTGATGACATCCATTATCCGACCCTGTTAACCGGGGAATGGTGTCCATTTTCACTGACCGCCACAAGTTTCTGGGGCGAAATTGCGGAAGAAGTCGGTGTTGATCTGGTAATTGTTTCGGTTGAGAGCGATGAAGGCGCAAGGTTAAAAGCAGCGATCCATGCCACCGGGGTCCCATGTCTTATCGCTGCACCGGATGTCACCGTTTATGGTGTTCAGCAAAACAGGCAGGAGGCTAAGAAGCTTTTACAATCTCTGGCAAATAATGGCTGATAAGATACAAACGGCAGCATCAAAATTAGCATCACGCCAGAACCGTATTGCTCATCTGGTCCAGATGCTCAATTACCATAGCAATACCTTTGCGCGTATTCCCCTGACGACCCTCAGTGATGTCGGGAAAACGGCAGTGATGTTAATATCTTCAATCCTGGGATACAAAAAAGTCGCCATATTTTGGGCAAATGACATTGGCCAACCTGAGTTGCTGGCTGGCAAAGGCGGTATGGCGACTGGGGATATGGGCCAGCCCGCGCAAGATTTTTCTATTGAGCACCTGTGGAACCAAATCCACAGCCCGCAATATCTTGACATGGCGGCTCCTGATCAACAGGTGAATGCTGCCACGGCGATGGTTGACAGGGAAAATATCTTACTCGCCGTCCCAATAGTAGGGACTTCGGAGCCTGGTGAAAAAAGGACGGGGATCATCGTAGCCACTCAACCCCATGACGATTTTGATGCGGATGCGGATCTGACGATACTGGAAATTATCACTGGCTTAATCTCCGCTGCTATTTCTAATTGTCTCTCCCATATGTCATTGAAGAGCGCCAACCGGAAATTAAGAGAGCGGGAGAATGATCTGAAGAACGCCCTGTTAAACCTGGCGGATGCCCACAAAAGAATGCTGACAATCCTTGATAGCACAGAGAATTTTGTCTATGTTATCGATGTCGAGACACATGAGATTTTATATGCCAACAGATCCTGTCAGGAGTTTTATGGTGCTGTGACCGGTTCAACCTGCTGGCAGGTTCTGCAAAAGGGGATGAGCGGCCCCTGCGATTTCTGCCCTAATGAAAAACTTGTCCATGATGAGGATCTGGCCGGCAAAACATACGTCTGGGAGCACTTTGACGCGTTTAACGACCGTTGGTATTTAAAACATGATCGCCTTCTGCAGTGGGTGGACGGCTCCCTGGCCAAGATCCAGATTGCCATAGACATCACCGAACAGAAACGGCTTGAGGATAAGCTGGCCCAGGCGCATAAGATGGAAGCCATCGGCACCCTTGCCGGTGGTATCGCCCATGATTTCAACAACATTCTCTCGGCAATCATCGGCTTTACTGAACTTGCAAAAGTTGAGCTGGAAGATGGCAGCAGAGCTTCCGCCAATCTTGCCAAGGTGCTGCAGGCATCCCACCGAGCCGCGGGACTTGTCAGGCAGATACTGACCTTCAGCCGCAAAGGCGCTCATAACCGCAGGGCTCTCCAGTCATATCTGATAGTCAAGGATTCTCTTAATCTGCTGAGGGCATCTTTGCCGACCACCATAGAAATAGTAGAGAATATTAATCCTGAAAGCGGCACTATTTGGGCCGATCCGACCCAGATTCATCAAATTATTATCAACCTCTGCACCAATGCCCTGCATGCCATGGAGGAAGAGACCGGTACTTTAAAAGTGACATTGGCACGCCGAGAACTCAATGCTGAGGATGTGTTGGGCCATCCAGGAGTTTTACCCGGTCCGTTTATTGAACTTTCCGTGAGTGATACCGGCTGCGGTATGGATCAACAAATACAACGACGAATCTTTGAGCCCTACTTTACCACCAAAGAAACAGGGAAAGGGACCGGTCTTGGTCTGTCCGTGGTTCTTGGTATCGTCCAGGACTACGAAGGCATGATCACCGTTGAGAGCGAACTGGGCAAAGGCACGACCTTTCATGTCTACTTTCCGGCGATAATTGAAGATGCCAAAACGCCTGTTGAAGCTGAAGAAGTAAAATCCTTGCCCACCGGAACGGAGAGGATTTTGATCGTTGACGATGAAATAATAATTGTTGCTCTACATGATGCTGTACTTTCCAGACTCGGTTACGCTGTTACGGCCAGGACCAGCAGCGAAGAGGCGCTCGCAGCATTTAAGGCTGATCCCCAAAGTTTTGATCTTCTCTTAACAGATCAGGCAATGCCCGTTTTGTCCGGGGCGAAACTTGCTGAAGAGGTGCTGAGTATCCGTCCTGATCTGCCTATTATTCTTTGCACCGGCTATAGTTCAACAATCTCGGAAGAGAAGGCGATGGAGATTGGCATAAAAAAATACCTCAGGAAGCCTGTGAACAGTAAAAATCTGGCAAGAATCGTACGAAGTGTGTTGAATGGAAAATAGATAGTTTCCTTTGTGACACAATTTAAAGTCAGGATATCTCCCTGTTTCCCTTGCAAACTCAGGCGGCCAGCATTTTCATCGGCCAGGCAATTTTTTTCCCATGCAACAACCACTAATCAAGCAGACCGGCGTTATTGAAGAAACCGTGCGGGGAATTGTTGATCGGGTCACCTTTCACAATGCCGACAACGGCTTTTCGATCCTGCGCGTCTTCCCCTTTGATAATCCTCAGCAGCTGGAAACCGTTGTCGTCCACCAGACCAAGGTGTTTGCCGGCGCCACCATGGAGTTTGCCGGCGCCTGGACGATGCACCCGCAGTATGGCCGGCAGTTTCAGGCAACAAAAGCCGTGGAAAAGAAACCGGCCACCTCGGCCGCGCTGGAAAAGTATCTGGGCTCGGGGCTGATCAAAGGGGTCGGCCCGAAGACCGCCAAACGCATTGTCAGCCATTTCGGCAAGCAGACCCTGGATGTTTTTGAAGGAGAAATAGACCGGCTTACCGAGGTGCCCGGCATTGCCACCAAGAAACTGGAAATGATCAGCGCGGCCTGGGCGGAGCATCGCGCCATCCGGGAAGTGATGATGTTTCTGCAGACCCATGGCATCAGCACCCTTTTTGCGGTGCGCATTTACAAGCAGTACGGCGACAAGGCCATCCCCTATGTGACGGAAGACCCCTACCGGCTTGCCAATGATTTTTATGGGATAGGCTTTTTCTCCGCGGACAGGGTTGCCTTGAGTATCGGCCTGGCGATTGACAGCCCTGAAAGGATCATGGCGGGTATCAAGCATGTCCTGGCGGCAAGCCGCGATTTCGGCCACTGTTATCTGACCCGGTCGCAGATTGAAGCCCAGGTAAAAGAGCTTCTGCAATTGGACCTCGGCGACCGGCTGGCCGGCCTGCTTGGCCGGATGGAGCAGGAGGGGCAGCTGATGGTCCGGCAGCTCACCTCTGCCGGCGGGGTGACGGAGGCATGTTATTACTCGAAGTCGCTCTACTACGATGAGTTGTATGTGGCCAAAAGGGTTGCAGGCTGTGGCCTGCCTCCCCGGATTGATCAGGACAGGGTGGGCAAATGGGTCAGCCGTTACTGCGAGTCAAAGAATATAGCCTTAAGCGATGAGCAGGCCGCTGCCGTTAACCAGATCGCCGGGGAAAAGTTCTCCATTCTCACCGGCGGCCCCGGCTGCGGCAAGACCACCACCACCCTGGTGATCGTGAAACTGCTGGAGGCGATGCAGCTGCGGGTGCTGCTTGCCGCGCCAACCGGCCGGGCCGCCCAGCGCATGTCCGAGATTATCGGCCGGGAGGCGAAAACCATCCACCGTCTCCTGGAATGGCAGCTGGGAAAGTTCAAGAAAAATGAAGAGGAGCCATTGGCGGTGGATTTTCTCATTGTTGACGAATGTTCCATGCTGGACATCAATCTGACCGCCTCGCTGTTAAAGGCTGTTCCTGAGCACAGCCAGGTGCTCTTTATCGGCGATGCGGATCAGCTGCCCTCAGTGGGGGCCGGCAATGTGTTAAAAGACCTGATCACTTCAGGCAGGGTGCCATGTTTCCGGCTGACCAAAATTTTCCGGCAGGCCCGGGAATCGCTCATCATTCAATATGCCCACCAGATCAACGGCGGGGAAATGCCGTACATCGATTCGCCGTTTAAAAAACCTGAACTCTGGCAAAACAAAATTGATTGCCTGTTCCTTGATTCCGAGGAGGCAACCAGGGAGCAGCTGTCCTTTGTGGCGAAAGTGAAACGGTTCCATGACCTCAGGACATATGACCTCGGCGCTGATTCAGGGAATGGCCCCAACCTTTATGAATTCCGCACCAGTGAGCCGCTGATCCCCTATGAAACGGAATTTGTCATTCCCAAAAAATTTCAGCATGTCAATCTGGAAGAGGTCTGTAAGGCCCAGACCAGGGTCGATGAACTGCTCTCGGTGCTGAAAAAGGTTCATCCCTGGTCATCGCTGCACTATGGCCTGGCTGCTTCGGATATCGTCAGGAAGCTTTACCTGGAATGGATACCGAAATATTTCGGCAAAAATTGTGAAATCCAGATCCTGTCCCCCATGACCAGGGGCAGTCTCGGCACGGTCAGTCTCAATACCATGATTCAGCAGGCGGCCAATCCGCCCACTGAAGGGAAGAGCCAGCTGCAGGTCGGCGAAAGGATCTTCCGGGTTGGCGATAGGGTTATTCATCGCAGAAACAATTACGACCTGGGGGTCTTTAACGGCGATATCGGCACCATCAGGGCAATTGACAATGAGGAATTGACCTGTGTCATCTCCTTTTTTCCCGACAACCGGGAGGTCTTGTATCAAAAGGATAATATTGTGGAACTCGACCTGGCCTACGCCATCACCATCCATAAGTCACAGGGCAGTGAATTTGCAGCGGTCATTATTCCGGTTCTCACCCAGCATTTCAAAATGCTCTTCCGGAATCTCGTTTACACCGGTCTGACCAGGGCCAGGAAGCTGGCGGTGTTTGTCGGTTCGCGCAAAGCCCTGGCCATGGCGGTGCAGAATCAGGATACCAGCCAGCGGCAGACGGCTCTCAAGGAATTGCTGGTATCGGGTGGCAGGTAATAAGGGACTCAGCAATTGTTGATGAATTCGTAAAAACTGAAAATTAACCACAGAGAGCACAAAGCCCACAGAGATAACTTGCTGAAAATAAAAATATTTTCTCTGTGATCTCTGCGTGCTCTGTGGTGAAAACAGACTTTTTACGAGATCATCATTGTTGTTGTGCTCCTGCCATTTGTGATCAGGCGCTGAGCAGTGGACGAATTGCAATCATCACCAACGGAGAGGTCTATGGAACAAGGAAATAAAATCGTTAAGCCCGGTTTGAACGGGACTCTTATTGGTGAAAACGGCGAGAAATTGTCTCCCCCGGCCGGGTGGGCTTTCCTTGCCGCAGGCGATGCCGGCATCACCCGAAAGGTAACAGCCAAAGGCATTTTCTGGCGGGTGCAGGCGCAAAGGGGGCGGCGCATCATCTCCACAGGAATCTGGGCGCCGGAAGAAACGATAGCCTTGGCCAGGCAGGAGGTCGAGGCGGTTCGTGCAACAGAGGCATACAAAAAGAAATTAGACGGCGACCGGCAGCGCCGGGGCAGGAAACAGGCTGAGTACGAGGAGCAATTCCGCCTGGAAGTCCGCGCCTTTCTCGCCTTTGCCTCAAGACATCGGGAGTTGGAAAAGGAGATGGCCGCGGCTGTTACCGCTCATGCGGTACCCGTGGGCAGCGGAACAGTGGCGCGGACCGCCATGATCCCTGTCGAGGAGCGGGCGGCAAAAGCCGTAATCGCCTGGATGAGGCATCAAACCACCGCTTATGAGTCGATGAGGATTCCCCGGATTAAGGGCAAGAGACGGGAGGTCAGAAGAATGCTGGCCAATCGGTCGGTGGAGTTACTGAAGGCCTATAGAGAAGGGCTTGACCCCTCCCCTGCTTGCCCATTAAAGAAAGCCCTGAAAAAGTGAGTGGCCCGGTAAAAATGGGCACTTTTTTTCCTGCCGTGCCGTGGCGGCTGGCAGGAAATTCCAAAGCGGGCCGGTGATCGCTTGGCCTGGGCAGGAGTTTAAGGCCCGATTACCTTGCCCCACATTCCCTTGCCCCTGGCCCGGGCGATTTTTTCCAGGGCCTGATATTCCACCGGGGCATCCGGCAGGGCAACGGCCCAGCCCTGCTGGAGCATCCAGGAACTCAGATCCTCATTCTTCACCCGGCACAGCGCGACCAGGCTGCCATCCTCGTTTTCCCCCTTTTTTTCGCAGTCGACAAAAAAAGAGCCGATTTTGAAATCAAGGGCCAGGATTGCCCTGGGGCCGCAGACAATGGGACTCTCGTAAGTGCGGCAGGTGCGGTCCGTTGGCGGAATGTAAATGCCGTATAACCAGATTTTATTTCTGCTCACCTCAAGCGAGCCGTCTTCCCGGACAAAAGCGTAACTGGAAAGATCCCTTGCCTGCAATGGCGGCAGCAGACCTGCCAGGAAAAATATCAGCAGCCCGGCTGTGCGGAAAAATGATGCCATGTGTCGTGCTCCTCTTGCTTGTATTTGGCTTCGGGTGCGGCAAAAGTGAAGATGCTCGTTTCCTTAAAGATAAGGAGCCGGAAGGGACGGATCAATATGAAACGGCGGAAATATTTAATCGCGGGCCTGGCCTCGCTCCCACATATCCCGGGTCAGCCGGGGCTGAAAATCAGGGCGTACAGGGCCAGCACCAGCAGGGAAAAGAGCGTCACCGGCACCCCGGTGCGGGCGTGCTCCCGGAAGGTGATAACCACGCCGAGTTTTTTCGCCTGTTCAATGACAATGAGGTTGGCGATGCTGCCGATGACAATCAGATTGCCGGCAAAGGTGCTGGACAGGGCCAGCACGTACCACTGATGGGGCTGGGCCGGATCGAGAAAACGGATGAGCAGCATGACGGCCGGCACGTTGCTGACCAGGTTGCTCATGATGGTGGAGACCGCAGCTAGGGTGGCGGAACTGGTCAGGTCAAAACCCCTGCTGCCTATGGCCCCGATGATACGGCTCGGGACATCTTCGGCCGCAATGCCCTGCACCACGATAAAGAGGGCGCAGAACAGGGTGATGAGGTGCCAGTCCACCAGCTCCATCATCTGCCGGGAACGCATTTTCCTGCTGCAGAGCAGAAAGCCCGCCACGGCGATGGCCGAGAGTTCCCGCGGGATCCCGGTAAAAAACAGGACAAGCAGCACGGCTACGGCGATCAGCCCTTTGCCGGTCTGCCACAGGTTGAAGACCGGCCAGTCCTGCGCCGGGGGTGGAAGCCGGGCCTTGGCGGCCCTGGTGAACCGGTTGCGGTAGAGGGCGCAGATGATGAAATAGGAGCCGGCCAGGGCGATCAGCGATGGCGGGGCGCACCAGAAGAGGAAGTGGCCAAAGGGCAGGCGGCCGATCTGGCCGATGAGCATGTTCTGGGGATTGCCGATGATGGTGGCCGCGGAGCCGATGTTGCTCGCCGCGGCAAGCCCCAGCAGAAAGGGCAGGGGGTTGAGCCCGGCCCGGATGAGTGCCATGGTCAGCACCGGGGTAAAGGCCAGGCAGATGATATCATTGGCCAGCAGGGCGGAAAGCAGAGCGGCGAGCAGCATGCTGATCAGCAGAAAACGCCGGGGCCGGTCAAGCAGGGCGGTGCTTTTGGCGGCAACCCAGGTATAGAAGCCGCCGAGGCGGAGCTGGGCCGAGAGGATCATCAGGGCGTAGAGCAGGACAATGGTCGGCAGATCGATGGCCGCCAGGGCGGACTCGAGGGGTACGGTTCCGCTGATGATCATGGCGATGGCCCCGAGCAGGGCAATGCCGGTCCGGTCCAGGGTCAGGCCGGGGATGCGGCCCAGGGCGACCCCCAGGTAGGTGACCAGGAAGATGATGACAGCGGGCGACGGCATGAAGTTCCTTGGCGGGCGAAAAGCTAGAGCCAGTCGGACAGCAGCACGCCGAGGCCGATGCGGTTGACCGAGTGGTTGTAGTCGATGAGTGATTCGCCGTAGCCGTTGAAATACTGCATATAGCCTTTCAGCGGCAACGTCTCGCCCAGGGGAAAGCTCCAGCCCAGCTCCACTGCCCCGCGGTTGTTGCTGTCGCGCAGATTGTTGCGGAGCATGATGCTCAGGGTATGGCCGTATTTCGACCAGGCGCCGGTCAGCTCGCCATAACCCATATAGGCGGAGATGTCGGGATTGTCGTCCCCGCCCGGATCACCCAGGTAGTCTTTGCTTTCCTCGGGCAGCCGGTACCAGGGTTTGATGCTCAGGGCGAAATCGCCCCGCTGGAAGATAAAGTCAAGATAGAGGCGGTTCCAGCTGCGGGAGCGGTCGCCGCCCCGTCCGTTTGACTGGTGGGAGAGGCCGGCCAGGATATAGGGGTTGTTGAGCCCGAAAATCTCCCGGTTGCTGCGCAGGGAAAGAAAGATTTCCGGCTCATGGTTGGTTTCGCGAAAGGGACTTGAGATGTCGTCGTTGTAGGCCTGCCACAATGATTTCATGGTGTAGGCGGCATAAAGGTTGCCATTGTCTTTGCTGAACAGGTTTCTGGCCAGGGGCACCTTGAAGCTCAGCTGGAACTTCACCTCGGTGTGGTCAAGCTCGCTGTCTTCAAGCTCCAGGCCCTCGCCGCTCAGGTTGTCGTTGTAACTGGCCAGCAGGAGGTAATTGGGTTTGTGCGGAATGATGGCGAAAAGTTTCCCCTGATTCCGGGACTCATAGGTGACCCGGCGGGTTACGGCAGGCAGTTCCTCTGTCGCCGGGACCAATAGAGAAGCAGCCTCCTCTGCAGCCTCTATCTCCGGGGCTTCCGCCGGGTCTTCCGGCAGGAGATATGGGCTGCAGGACTGCTTTACCTGGCTCACGGTCATGGAATCAGCCGTGGTTTTCATGGTCTCCGCCAGGCATTCCTGGTAACTGGTGAAATCTCCGGCCGCCCAGGTGACAGGGGCTGCAAGGTGTGACAGCAGCAGGGCGGCGGGAGTGAAGGTGAGTATCTTTTTCATGGCGCATTTCTCGGGCATGTCATGTGTGCCGGGTGATGTGGTCTGCCGCAACAGGCTCCGCAAAGGTTATTGTTCATGGGTGGCAACCCCGTCTTTGGCCTGCGGTTCGCCGCTGTCCTGCAAAATCCGTAAGTTGAGCGGCTGCGTGGTGTCAAGATGGATATCCCGCTGGGGAAAGGGGATGCTGATGCCGCCCTCGCGGAGATGTTTTTCAATGAGAAAGCGCACATCGCTTTCGATGATCATTTTTTCCATGCGGTTGTCGCCCAGCCGTATCCAGTAATAGACGTCAAATATCAGGGCGCTGTCGCCGAAATCGTTGAAGATGACAATCGGTTCCGGTTTTTTCAGGATTTTCCCGTGTTCGGCAACGGCTTGGTAAAGCAGCTTTGACACCTCCCGGACCTCTGAGCCATAGGCGACGCCGACCCTGACCTGGCAGCGGATTACCTGGTCCGACAGGGTCCAGTTGACGATATTTTTCTCCAGCAGGCTGCTGTTGGGAACCAGGATGTGCACGTTGCCGGCCGTGCGTATCTTGGTGCAGCGGATGCCGATTTCCTCGATGGCGCCGATGGTGCTTTCAAATTCAATGGTGTCGCCGATCTTGACGGGGCGCTCCAGCATGATGATAAAGCCGCTGATGAAATTGTTCAGCAGGTTCTGGGTGCCGAAACCGACGCCGATGGCAAAGGCGCCGCCGAGAAAGGTGAGGGCGGTGAGCGGGATGTTGACCGTGTGCAGGGCGAAGAGGACGATGAGAACCAGCATCAGGATATAGAGAATCCTGTCGAAAATGGCGCGGTCGCTTTCATCCAGCTTGGTGCGCAGCAGAATCCGGTCGGTGGTGAAACGGGAGATGAATTTGGCGAGCAGCAGGCCGATGGAGAGAATCAGCAGGGCGACAATGACCTTCTTCACGGTAACTGACTGATCGTCAATGACCCACACTTCATAATCAAGCATGTTGAGAAATTTGGTGGCCACCTTACCCAGGATATCGGTCACCTTGATGCTTTGCTGTCTGGCCTGGATTTCCGCGAGAAAACGGTTTTCAAAACGGGCCATGGTTTGCAGCCGGGAGAGATATTCAACCGTGTGTTCCAGCAGCTTGTCGAGGGCTTCCAGCATGGTGCGCTGGTTTCGGGCGATAACCGGATCAAACCCCTGCAAGGCAAGCTGCATTTTCACGGAGGTGATTTGCGGTTGCAGGCTGTTCTGGGAGTTTTGCGCCATGGTGATGAGTCGGTTTATGTTGTCTAAAGACTCGACGGTTTCCTTCTCCCACTGGTCGAATTCGTCGTAATTCACCTCTCCCTTGATCATTGCATAGCGTCGTTGCCAGGTCTGCTCGCCCCGGGAGATGAGGCGCAGTGAATTTTCGGTCTGCTCCAGGAGCTGCTGATAGGTGTCGCGCCATGACTGACGGGCGTCCAGCCAGGATTTGCTTCGTTCTTTTTTCAGTTCATCATCAATGCCCGTGTCACTGTATTCCTGCTGGGCCTTGAGCCAGGTATCCTCCACCTCCTGCTGCTTCGCGGCCAGGGAGGCCATGAGCGTCTTGAGTTTCTGTCTCAGGCCATCAAGCAGTTTCAGCCGTTCCTGCAGGTCCTGTTCATCAAAGGCGAGACGGGATCTGACCCAGTCAACCTGTTGCCGGGCGATGTTTTTTTGCTGTTGGGCAATCTGCAGTTCAATTTTGCTGTTTTCTAAAATAAAACCATTGAGGTCCAGGGTTGCTTCCGACTGTTCATTTTTCAGTCTGGTAATGGTGATTTGCATGTTCTGCGCAGGCGAATCACCTGTTCCTTCCTGTTCGACTTTTTCCACTTCCTGCCGCAGCCGCTGGGATGCTGCGTTCACATTGGCATGGGCATCATCGAGATTTTTCTTGTCGTTTTGCTGGGCGGCGGATGCCGCATTCTCCCTTTGCTGCATCTTGTCAAGTTGATCAAGATACAGGTCATAGGCGGTGAGGGAATAGGGCGGAAGTTGCGACACCAGGACCCCCTTGTTGGAGTCGATCTGTTCGCTCAGGTTTTTTAGCTCCTGGCCCAGGGAAGCCTGTTTGGTCAGCGCGGTGAGCTGCCGCTGGTAGGTTGCCTCGATTTCCTGCAGAACAACGATTTTTTCCTGAAACTTGTCCTCGGGAATATTTAACTGCCGGGAGAGGGCAGCTGTCTTTTCTGATCTGCTGTCTGCCAGCAGCTGTTGGATTTTTTTCAGCTTTTCTTCGATGGCGCTCTGGGGGGATACCGCAGGGGCGCTTTCCTGATTATTTTCTGCGACAACCGGATCAGCGGCGCAGGCCGGTTGAGATAAAAAAGCGTTGGCAAATGCCAACACTGCCAATAACAGAATGGTGAGAAACGATTTTTTCAACATGAATGCTCTACGGGGTGTAAATGAGAACCCCTTGTCTGATTTGATGTCATGGTGTTATGGTAAGCCGTTGTAAAAAAATAACACGGTCATTCTGAAAACCAAAACGGCACTCTTTTCAGTACCCCCTTGAGCAACTGTCTTTGGGGTCAAGTTAAATGTAAAGATTCATCCCATTTTTTTTGGGATTTCACCATCGCGTTAAGGATGGTGAGGAGTTTACGCATACAAGCGACTATAGCAACTTTTTTTGGCTTTCCGGCAGCAACGAGACGCTCATAAAACCTCTGGATAACCTGATTGAAACGGATGGCGGCCAAGGTAGCCATGTAGAGCACCCGGCGGACGTTGGCCCGACCGCCAAAAATAATACGCTTGCCCCGCATTTGGCCTGAATCGCGATTAAACGGGGCAACACCAATCAAGGCACTTATTTCCCTGCGGGATAAAATGCCAAGCTCTGGGACTTCAGC
>Ga0172380_10003872_pt1 | contig 19935 bp, 15 predicted proteins | sample Leawe162metaG_FD_119747 | JGI IMG/M metagenome (GOLD analysis project Ga0172380, IMG submission 119747) | Leachate microbial communities from a municipal landfill in Southern Ontario, Canada - Leachate well 162 metaG | ecosystem: Engineered > Solid waste > Landfill > Unclassified | place... | reverse complement strand
CTGAGGCGGAAAGAGAGACTGTAGGCTGTAGACTGTGGGCTGAAGGACTGAGGCGGAAAGAGAGACTGTAGGCTGTAGACTGTGGGCTGAAGGACTGAGGCGGAAAGAGAGACTGTAGGCTGTGGGCTGAAGGAAGAGGGTTGCCAGTCTGAATATTGTAGCCGCGAGACGTTTAGGCTCGCGTCCTGGATTGGGAGAAGACGTCGGCCTAAACGTCCGACGGCCTGCCCGCAGTGCTACGGCGTTGCAGGCGGGCCACAGGAACCCGTCATCCCGATGAGCTACGCGATTCGCGGGCAAATTCACGTTTTTTTCTTTGACAACGGACGGCTTCCATTTATAATTCCCCTGCATTAATGGATGTCTGCATTCGCATTGTTTTACAATCATAAATCGCAAATCGCAAATCCGAAATTCTTCAGGGGGGGGGCTTCCTTTATGAAAATGACGGCAGGCTTGAGCATATTATCGGCAGTCGCGCTCGCATTCATGTTCAGCGCCCCCCAGGCCTCCGCCCAGGCGCGGCGGGCCTCTTCGCCCGCTACAGCCGCTGTCCAGCCGGCGGCCGGCAAGGAAGGCGTGGTAATCCGGAAGATGGAAATCGCCGGACAGAACGCCAAGGTCAAAACCCCGGAATTCAGGAACGACGCGCCCTCCAACGAATCGCAAGTCCAGGGCCGCGAGTGGGCGCGCATCGCGGTCCAGTACGACACCGATGCCGAGTGGATCGACGACCTGGAGTTCCGCTACCTGGTTCTGGTAAAAAATTTAAAGACCGGCGCTTTTACCACGTTTCCCGCCAGCGTGACCTATATGGATGTTCCCAAGGGCAAGCGCCATACGAGCACGGTTTTTTTGAGGCCCAACACGCTGGAACGCTATGGGGCCGTCGAATGGGCGGGCGTGAAAATTTATCTCAAGGGCAAGGACACCCCCGTGGCCGTGGCGCAGATGCCGGACGATCCGCGCCCCTGGAGCATCGAATATAAAACCAGGGAAGGCGTGCTCCTGAACCGCGCTCAAACCCCGTTCGCCCTGGTGGCGATCGATAATTACGAGACGATCAAGCCGAAATAGCGCGTAGCGCTATTTCGGCTTAGAGGTCAGAGGTCAGAGGTCAGAAAGAGAGAAACGGAAAGAAGATGGAATGCAACTTCAATCTGCAAAGGATCTGACCGTATATGGGAAGGCCTATACGTTGGCTATGCGGATTTTTGTGATCAGCAAATCATTTCCGCCGGAAGAACGTTTTGCCTTGATCAGTCAGATTCGCCGTTCCTCGCGGTCTGTCTGCATGAATTTGAGAGAAGCTTGGGCTAAGCGTCGTTACGAACTTCATTTTGTGAGTAAATTGACGGATTGTGATGGAGAAAACAGCGAAACGGATACATCCTTGGACTTTGCCAGAGATTGTGACTATATTACGGTCGATCAGCATAAGGAATTGACGTGTTGTTGCAGGGAGATAGGAAAAATGTTGGGCGCCATGATTTGCAAGCCGAGCAAGTTTATAACAGTGAACCGCTGACCGCTGGTTCCGGCTTCTGATCTCTGACTTCTGACATCTGACCTCTGTTTTATGCCTTTCTTCAAATCCAACCGCGTAATCGCCATGGATATCGGGGCCGCCCAGTTCAAGCTGGCGGAATTCACGGTCGGCAAGGCGGGCATTGAGCTCGCCAATCTGGCCGTGTGCCCGTTGGGCATCGAGCCGGGCAATGAAGCCGATCCCACCATGGCGATCATCGAGGCCATCCAGGGGGTCCTGAAAGAAAAAGCCATCCGGCCCGGCCCGGTCGTGCTTTCCGTGACGGGGCAATCGGCCTTCCTGCGCTTAGTCAAGCTCCCGCCGGTCAAGCGCAATAAAATTTACCAGACCATCCTCTACGAGGCCCAGCAAAACGTGCCTTTCCCAATGGAGGAAGTGGTCTGGGATTATCAGTTGATGGGCTCCTCGGAAAACGAGCTGAACGTGATGCTCGTGGTCATCAAGAAGGACATCGTGCAAAACCTGACCGACTGCGTCGAGGCCGTGGGCCTGGATATCGAGATCGTGGACGTGGCGCCCATGGCGCTTTACAATGCCGTGCGTTATAACTACGGCGAACTTAAAGGCTGCACCCTCGTGGTGGATATCGGCGCGCGCTCGACCAACCTGGTTTTCATGGAGGAAGGCCAGTTTTTCAGCCGCAACCTCCCGATTGTGGGCACGGGCAATGTCATTACCCAGCAATTGATGAAGGAATTCGGCATGTCCTTCAAGGACGCCGAGGAGCTTAAATTCGCCCACGCCTCGGTGGCCTTCGGGGGCTCCTATGAGGACTACTCCGACAAGGTGCTCTCGAAAGTGTCCAAGACCGTGCGCGGCGTCATGACCCGCCTGCATATCGAGGTGGAACGCTCCATCAATTTCTACCGCACCCAGCAGGGCGGCGCCAATCCCAACCGCGTGCTCCTGGCCGGCGGCACCTCCGTCATCGCCCGCACGGACGAGTTCTTCAAGGAAAAGTTGAAGATGGACGTGGAGTACCTGAATCCCTTCCGGAACATCATTGTCAACGAGAGCATTTCGGAGGATGCCATCGGGGCTTGCGCGCATGTCATGGGCGAAGTCGTCGGGGTTGGCCTGCGGTACGCGTTGCCTTGTCCGCTGGAGATCAATCTCCTGCCGCCCAACATCATGGCGGACAAAGTTTTCAAGCGCAAAGAGCCGTTTCTCGTGGCCGCCGGAATCGCAAGCGTGTTGATCGTGCTCTGCTGGTGGTTTTTCTTCCACACCATGATTCAGCGGATCGCCTTGCGCCAGAGCGCGGTTAGCGCGCAGGTGGCCAAGTTGGAAGCGGTCGAAGCCCAATTGATGCCGATTGAAGCCCGCCAGGCGGAATTGAAAGCCAAGGCCGAGACGCTTGCCGACATGACCTTCCTGCGAACACAGTGGCTCGATGTATTGAACGGTATTCACGATTGTATGTTGGACGGCATGTGGCTGGTCGCCTTCGCGCCGGCGACCAAGGCGGGGACTGAGAACGGACGACAGACGACGGACGACAGACAACGGGGGGGGCGGAGCCGGCGGGCGGCGGCCACCCTGGCATCGGGAGGCGACAGTCCGAAATGGACGCACATTCAGATCAAGGGCCTGATCTTTTCCGACAAGGCCACCGACCGTTCCATCGCCCAGTTCCGGGATCGCCTGCGGCAGTCGCCGCTGTTCACCGAGAGCACCGAAATCTTGCTGGCACCTCTGCCGAACTTGGACGATTATGCCCGGCAGTTCACGATGGAAATCGGGCTGAAACAGCCGCTCTGAAGCCCGTTGAGCGTAGAGCGTGACCAAGAACAAAGGTAACTGCTCAGCAACAGAAAGAACTAACTACGAAACACGCAAAAAGCGCGAAAATCAGAGAAGAAAACAAGTATTTTGATGCTTAAATCCTGAAGTTTTTAATTAATTTCGTGTGTTTCGCGTGTTTCGTAGTTAAATTTTTTTTACTGAGTAGTTACGAACGAAGAACGAAGAACCAAGAACGTATTGTTTTCCCATGAATCTGGCCTTCATTAAAAAACATCCGGTGTTCACGCTGTGCTTGGGCGTCTCGGTGCTTTCGCTGATCGGCGCGGGCGCGGGCTTGTTCGTTTCGGCCCGGATCTATGCCCGGCAGGTGCGGGCGCTGGATGCGGCGACGACCCGCCTGCAGCAACTATACCGGCGCGATCCTTTCCCGTCGGAGGTCAACGTGCGCAAGGAGGCCGAGAACCTGAAGGACGTCGTTGACTGTTATAACGAATTGAACGAGCTTTTGCGCGTCGGCCAGGTGAACCTCCAGCCCATGGAAGCGGCCGATTTTATGCAGTTCCTGGAAAAATCCCTGCGTAAACTGCGGGACCGCCTGCAAAATGCCCGCATCAAGTTTCCGGAAAAATACGCCTTCGGTTTCGATAAATATGCCGGCGGGCAATTGCCGGCCTCGGGCGATATTCCCCGCCTGGTCCAACAATTGAAAATTATCGAGGCGCTTTGCGATATCCTCCGGGAGGCGGGCGTCGTTGAACTGACGGCCATTGAACGCGATAACTTCGAACAGGCGGCGCGGGGGGCGGATGTTTCTTCCGGCGGCCGCCGCGGTGCGCCGAGTGCGCCCGGCGCGCCGTCGCCGGAAGCCGCGGGCTTGATGCCCGGCGGGGATAAACTGATGTCCAGCCAGCATGTTAAAATATCGGTCAAAGCCAGGGAAATTGCGGTGGTCAAGATGTTGAACCTCCTGGCCAGCCAGCCGATGTTCATGGTCGTGACGCAGGTTGAAATGACCAACCCGCGCCAGGAATCCAGCGCCGGCGGATCGGTCGCGGCCCCGGCGGCGACCGGTGCGCCGGGTGCGGCCGAGCCGGCCGCTCGCGAGCGCCAGGTCATACTGGGCCGCGAAGAACTCGATATCAAGTTGGGCTTGGATGTGTATCGGTTCGCCCCGTCACTGGCCTTTAAGGAGGGATCCAAGAAGTAAGCAAGAGTTCTTTGTTCTTTGTTCTTCGTTCTTGGTTCTTGGTTCTTCGTTAAATATAGCAGGGGATTAAAACACGTTCATCGGTCTTGGTTCTTGGTAAAAATTCGGAAAACAAAAATCATTCATGGTCAGGTTGATTTGTATAACGAAGAACGAAGAACCAAGCACTAAGAACGCAAAAAACATGAAAATTGAGCGATTTGAAGATATCGAGGCGTGGCAACTGGCGCGCGGGTTAACGGGTAAAGTGTATGCCCTTACAAGCAAGCCAGGGTTTGTACGAGATTATGGCCTGAAAGACCAGATTCAGCGGGCATCGGGTTCGGTTATGCACAACATTGCGGAAGGATTCGATGGCGGGAGTAACGCGGAATTTGTGAAGTTTCTGCGTTATGCCCAGCGGTCCTGTTCCGAGGTTAAGAGCGAACTCTATGTTGCCCTTGATCAAAAATATTTATCGGCTTCCGAATTTAATGTCGCCTATGAGATGACCGGCAAAACGAGAGCCAAAATCGGCACCTTTATCAAATACCTGCTTTCGTGTAATCATGATTAACCAGGAACGAAGAACCAGGAACGAAGAACGCTTTAAGGTCTACCACCCGTGAATATCAGCGAAATCAAGACTTGGCTCAAGACGGCGTACGACAAGGTCGTGTTGTTCGTCGCCCTCTTCGGTCTGTTGCTGTCGTTGATCCTCCTGATCGTGATGGTGGGACGCGAACGCGAGAAGATGGCGGAGTTGAGCCGGAAACAGGAGCAGACCCGCAATCTCGCCCCGGCGGCCGGCCTGCTGGACATGACGTTCCTGGACGAAGGCGTTGAAGCCCTGTTGGCGCCGGAACAAATTCCCGCCTGGAGCAATCGCTTGATGACAGCGGAACTGCGCGTCAGTTGCGTAAAGTGCGGCCGCCCCATTCCCCTCGACGCGAATGTATGCCCGTTTCGGAATTGCGGCGCCCAACAGCCGGCGGTGCTCGTCAATCCGAGTATTAAGGATAGCGATCTTGACGCCATGCCCGACGAATGGGAGGCCAAGCACGGGTTGAACCCGAATGTGGACGATGCCAATCAGGATACCGATGCCGACGGGTTCGCCAATTTGGAAGAATACTCGGCCGGCGCCGATCCGCGCGATCCGAATTCGCACCCGGATTACGCGGCCAAATTGCGGGTTCTAAAAATAGGACGCATGTCCATGCCGCTGAGTTTCCAGGGCGTCCAGCGCCTGAGCACAAACGATGTGCGTTTCCTGCTGCAAAACAAACAGCTCCGGCGCGACACCTATGCCAAGCTGGGCGACACGGTGGATGGCTATAAATTAGTCAAATACGACGAGAAAAAGGTCAAGGTCAAAAAAGGGGGCGGGGGAACTTTCGAGGTGGAAGAAGACGTCTCGGTGCTGACGGTCAGCCGGGACAACAAGCTGATCCCCTTGACAATTCACGGCGTTAACCAGGGCGAGATCGGCGCAAACCTGATTTTCTTGGTGGATCAGACGAAGATGGTGGTTAAAATAGGCGACGTTATTAAGCTTAAAAATAATTCGTATAAAATTATTGACATTAAAAAGGATGGCGTTATTCTTACAGGCATAAATACCGGTAGGGAGCTGTCTGTGCCGCCGTTTTCCGAGGCGGATAAACAACTGTATCCCGGGATCGGCGTGTCCAAATCCGATGGTCCTCTTAATATAAAACCGTAAAGCAGGCAATGCCACGATGAAATCGCCGGTCATCTTTTTTATTGTTTTTGGGCTGCTATTGACAGGCATCGCTTTCCCCGTTTGTGCCCAGGACGAAAACCCCGCGACGACAGAGGTCGCCGCGGCTGTGCCTGGAAACCCCGCGGATACGAATGCCGCGCCGGAAAAGGCGCCGGCTCCCATCCCCGTAGCCGAGCCGGAAGAGCCGGCGGAGGAACAGACGGAAGAGGCGGCCGCTGTCGAGAAGCCGGTGGCGGTCGAATCGGCCGTTCCCGCAGTTGAAAAGACGGAATCGACGACCACCATCGTGACAACTATTGCCGCGAAGCCGATAGTCGCCGAATCGAACGCTCCCGCCGCAGGCAAAGGCCCGGATTTCGAATTGGATCGCAGTTTGTCGAATACGGCGGCGGAGTCCGGCGCCAAAGCCGAAGCCGGCCCCCAACCGAAGGCATCGTTCTGGCGCCGTCTGTTCGGCCGTGAAAAAGACGCGCCCGTGGCGGACGGGCGGCCAACCGATACCGGTGCGGAGACCAAGCCCGCCGCGCTTGCCACCAACACGGCGGCGGCCAACAAGTTGCTCACCCCGGAAGAAATTGTCGCAGCCCAGGAAGAAATCCGTCGGCAGGCGAAAGAAGTGGAGGCCTTGAAGGCCTTGGATGTGGCCTATAGGGCGATGGAGCGGAATGACTTTGAAGGCGCTTTGAAGTCTTTCAACCAGGCCATGAACGCAATGCCCGTCCGTCCGCATACGGTGGAAACGCGCCAGAAAGCCATGCAAAGCCAGGCCGAATGCGAATACCGCATCGCCCTGAATTATTATAAGGACGGCAAGTATCAGGAAGCCAAGGACGCCATCCGGCGCGCGTTAGGTTACTATTCGGCGCATCCTAAGGCCAACCGTTTGAGCGCGCAGATCAAAAAAGACGAAGCCCGGAAAATCGAAGTGGAAAGCAGGCCCGTGCCCGTGCGTCATTCCGCGGAACACTTGGATCGCGCAAAGCAAATCCGCGCATCGATCGACCTCGGCCGGCAGTATTATGCCATTGGCGAGTATGAGAAAGCCCGGCGCGAATTCAAAAATGTGCTGGTGCTTGACGAAAAGAACGAAGATGCCGCCGCCTGGCTGAAAAAAGTGCACGAAAAAATGTATAATGTCGAAACCGACCAGATGAACCGTCAGCAAGCCGACATGATTGCCCAGGTGCGCGATACCTGGACCCCGCCGGTGAAGCGGGAAATCGCCGGGCCGGAGACGCGTGTTTTAGAAACCACGACCATCGACAAAGGCGGCAAGCGCGCATTACTGGCGAAGTTGAACGGCATCGTGATTCCGCAATTGGAGTTCCGGATGGCCAATATCGTGGACGTCATTAAATACATGGATACGGCCAGCATCGCTTGCGACAAGGATTCGGCCCCGGGCGACAAAGGCGTGAACTTCATTCTTCAGCTTAAGCGTCCCGGCGCCGCCGCCGAGACGGCGCCGGCCGCGGCGGTCCCTCCCGCGGAAGGCGAATTTGGCGGCGAAGGCGGGACGACGGTCGCGCAAGGCAATGTGCCCTCCGTGACCTTGAGTTTGCGCAATATAACCTTGATCGACGCCATTAAATACATTACGGAAGTGACGGGGTTGAAATACCGGATCGAAGAAAATGTGGTGGTCATTACCCCGAGCGATTACCTGGTGGGCGAGCTGATTACGCGCACGTACAAAGTCCAGCCCAACATTGCGGAAACGATCATGGGCGCCGCCGGCGGCGCCGCCGGCGTCGCCAAGATGGAGTTTGGCGGCGCGGCGCCGGTCGCGGAACGGGGCGACGTTAAAAAGTTTTTTGTGGATGCCGGCGTGCCGTTCCCGGAAGGCACCTCCATAGTTTATAAACCGAGTCTCAACCTGCTGATTGCGAAGAATACGGCCGATAATCTGGAAAACTTCGAGCGCATCCTGGCTTCCTTGAACATCGTGCCGGTGCAAGTGGAAATCGAGGCCCGTTTCGTCGAAGTCGCCCAGGGCGATTTGGAGGAATTGGGCGTCGAATGGCTCTTGAAAGACAACTGGGAACTGGCCGAAAATGCCGGCGCCGGCACCGCGATCCCGCTGGCGAGCCGGGAACGCATCCAGATGGATCAGAACACCATCAGCAAGGGACTGCGCAATTTTGCCCAGGGCGCCAGCGGCATTACGCCGACGCCCGGCGGCAACATGGCCGGTATTTTGTCGTTTTCCAGCGTTCTGACCAATCCGGAAGTGACCATGGTTTTGCACGCCCTGGAACAGAAGAGCGGCGCGAACCTGCTCTCGGCGCCCAAGGTTACCACCAAGAGCGGGGCCAATGCCGAAATCAAAGTGGTCTCGGAATTGATTTATCCCACCGAGTTCACGCTGGTAACGCCCGCCGCCGCCGGCAGCACCCAGGGGTCGCAGACTCCCATGTCGTTTGTCCAGCCGGGCGCCTTCCAAACCCGCGACACGGGCGTGATCCTGAACGTGACGCCGACGGTGGGGCCGGACGGATTTTCCATCGATTTGGTTATGCTCCCCCAAGTATGCGAGTTGACGGATTGGCTCAACTATGGAACCAAATATCCTAACCCGAACGGCACGGGAACCTACGACTTGAATATGCCCCAGCCGATTTTCAAAAGCCGTAATATTACCACCAGCATCACCATTTGGGACGGGCAGACCGTGGTCATGGGCGGTCTGATTACGGAAAAACAGAGCACGACGCTGGACAAGATTCCCTTCCTGGGCGACATTCCGCTGCTGGGCTTTCTCTTCCAGAGCAAGACCAGCAACAGCCAGAAATTTAATTTATTGATCTTTGTCACCGCCAACCTGGTGGATCCGGCCGGCAACAAGATCAACAAGGATCTTATTGCGACCGCCACGGGCGCCGCCAATACATCCGCCGCCTTTCCGGCAAGCCCCTGAGCGGTAATGCTTCTATCGGAATTGCTGATTTATGATTTCGGATTTCTGATTGCCGTGTTGCCACATCGCCTCAGGCAGTGCAAGAAGCCAAATGGCAGGAACTTTCCCAGGTTGAAAATGCACGGGCTTGATTTTATCAATTCCGTAATCCGAAAATCGGAAATCAGAAATCCGCAATCAGAAATTCCTCATGTCCTCCTCCCTCTTGCTCGTGGATGCGCTGGGCATTGCCTATCGCGCGTTTTATGCCATTACCGGCCTGGCCACCGCCGACGGACGGCCAACCAATGCGGTGTATGGGTTCATTAAAACATTAACGCAATTGGAAAGAATCTGGCGGCCGTCGCATAAACTGGTGGTGTTTGACGGCGGCACGCCCGCCGAGCGCTTGAAACTGCTGGCCACGTACAAGGCCCAGCGGCCGGTCATGCCCCCCGCGCTGCGCGCCCAGTTGCCGGCCATCGAAGCCTGGCTGGATGCCGCGGCGATCGCCCATGTGCGCTTGGATGGCCGGGAAGCGGATGATGTCATCGCCTCGGCGGCGGTCCGGGCGGCGTCCGCGGGCTTGGATGTCCTGGTGGCGTCCAGCGACAAGGATTTACTCCAATTGGTGACTCCGCCTACAGCCTGCGGTCTACAGTCCGCTTCGCCTCGGTTGGCGGCCCCCTCCATTGCCGCCGTAACGCCCGGCAAGGCCGCGGAAAAAATCGGGGCAGCCGAAGTGTTCGCCAAACTGGGCGTCCGGCCGGACCAGGTGGTTGACTGGCTGGCGTTGACGGGCGACAGCGCCGATAATATTCCCGGTGTGCCGGGCATCGGCGCCAAGACGGCGGCGAAACTGCTCCAGCAATGGCAGTCTCTGGCCAATGCGCTTGACCATGTGGATGCGGTCGAGCCGGAAAAGACGCGCCGCACGCTCCGGGAACAGCGCGAAACGATTGCGCGCAACGTGGGGTTGCTTCGTCTGCGGACGGATATCGATTGCGGCGTATCGTTGGCTGACATGCAAACACGGCCGCCCGATGCGCCGCGTCTGCTGGCGTTCTATGACGAAATGGAGTTCCATACGCTGGCCCAAGCCCTGCGCGAACCGACGCTGTTCTGAAAAGATAGGCTGTGGACTGTTGACTGTAGACGATGTCCGGACCCGGTTTGAGCCGCACCCGCTAATATCGTGACGAATCGAATAAACAATATCCAACAAGGAATGTCCAATATCCAAGTGCATGCCGCCGTATTTCACTGGACATTGGGTGTTGAGTGTTGGTTATTGGATATTCAAATTCTCTTTTTCAGGTTTAACCGTTGATAGCCAGGCAGCTCCTGCCCATGATCAAGTGTCACATCAAAATCCTGCTGGCCGTGCTGGGACTGGTCGCGCTGTTTACCGCGGGGCTGGGCCTCCGGCGCGCTGTGCTTTCCGCCCAGTTCGAGCAATATGGCCGGCCCTTGCCGTTCAATCTGGAAAGCGCGTTGGAATTCCGGTATGTCCGCATGCTCTTCGAAACCGGGCATATTCCCCGCGTGGATAAAGCCGTCCAGGCGCCGGAAGGCATCGTGGCCCGCGAGACCTATACCCTGGGCGCGGAATATGTTTATGCCGCGGCCGCCCGCTTGTTCCCCCGGTTTCTGCCGCTGGATGAGCGCGTGCGCTGGATTGCCGCCGCCTGGTTCTGCCTGGGCATTCCATTGATGAGCCTGTGGTTGTGGGCGTGGACGCGCTCCGTCTGGGCGGCGGGAATTGCCGGCGCGTATTATGCCGTGGCGCTGGCCGCCGTCATGCGCTCCACCGGTCAGGAGCTCCAGCATGAGAATTTTGCGCTGCCGTTCCTTGTCGCTCACTGGGCCCTGGCCGCATGGGCGAAAAGAATAAGCGAAGCAAACGCCGAACACCGAACACCGAACATCGAACATCGAACATCGAACATCGAACATCGAACGAAGAACGAAGAACGAAGAACGAAGAACGCCTTTTTCGTTCTGTCCCTGCTTTCCGCCTTAATGCTGGCGTGCGCCGTGTCAACCTGGGACCTGGTGCAGTATTATGTCATTCTCTGGGCCGTTGGGTCTTACGCGCGTTTCGTGGCCGGCGATTATTTCCGGGACGTCCGGGCGCGCCAGGCGTGGTGGCTGATTCTGCTGGCGCTGGCCGGCGCCGGAGTTCTGAACCCCTACCTGCGCGCGCACGTTTTTGCAGGTTCGTTTGCCATGTTGCTGGCGTATGGCGTGGCATTGGGTTTGAGTGTCGAGCGGTTGCTCCGCGGGAGCAAACGGGAAACGGAGAGTGGGGGAAACGGTGAAACGGCGAATTGGCGAATCGGCGAATTAAAGGTTTGTTCAGTCGCCGGTTCTCCGGTTCTCCGGTTCTCCGGTTCGTGGCATACTCTCGTGCTGGCGCTGGTGGCCCTATTGCCGCTCGGCGTGGGCCTGCTCTGCCTGCATTCCTACAGTGAAACATACGGCCATTTTATCGAACTGTTTTGGGCCAAACTCCGCTTCCTTAACCATAAGCCCGCCGATCCCGCGTTGTTGACTTTTGACCAGCGCATACTCTGGACCGCGCCCTTAAATTCCGCAACTTTGCTGTTGACGGCCGCCTTGTTTCCTGTAACACTCTGCCTGTCAGGTTTGGCGGGTGTCATTGCCTTTTTGCATACACGCGCGCATCCGGACCCCGAAATCGATCGACTGCTGAATTACACGGTCATCTCACTTCTGGCCTTTGTATTTTTCGTGAAATTCCATGTGTTCCTGATCCTGGGGTTTGCCGCCCTGCTCGGATGGTTGGGTTACTGGGCGTCCATCAAGCGTAGTTTTACCCGCTGGCTGATCCTGGTGCTTTTACTGGCCGGAGTGGGCGTGGAAGCCGCGCATGTTCTGGATAACCCCGCGCGCTGGGGCAGTGTGCCGGCCTATTTGAGCGAGAAGCAGGAACTCTGCCGATGGTTGCGCTCCAATGCGCCCGGCGAACCGGTGTTGGCCAATTTTGGATTGAGCTCTTTTTTGCTGACCTATGCAAATTGCCCCATCGTTCTGCACCCCAAATTCGAAGCGCCCGGAATCCGCGAACGGGTGCGCGCCTACGGGGAGGCGCTGTTCAAATCCAACGAGGAGGGGTTCCGCGCGTGGATGGAGCCGTTTGGCGTCTCGTATTATGTGTATGCCCTGGGCGAGTTTGCCGATATCCAGCCGGAATCCCAAATGCGTTATTGCGTGAACGCGCTGGATCCGCCGCCGGCGGCGGCCGCGCGGCTGTTCGAAAAACGCCCCGAGCAGGGCCGTTATTTCAGGTTTTTATGGGGCAATGCCAAGTATCGCGTGTTTCGCGTAATCACCCGCGCGGATGAGCGTTCCGCCGGGCGCCTGGCGGCGGAGGCCGCGCAGGCCTTGCGCCAGGGCCGCAGGCCGGATGCGGAAAACAAAGCGACACAGGCCCTGATGTACGACCCGCAGAATACGAATGCCATGGATGTCCTCCTGCGGATGCGTTAGGCTCAGATGCAAAGCGTGTGGGTGTATGGGAGTGTGGGTGTATGGGAGTTAAGCGTTTACTCCATGCGTCCACACTCCCATACGCCGATACGCCCATACTCCCATACTTATTTAGATTATGACTGCCAACGCCTCAACCATGCCAGCCGCCGCCCCCTGGTTGCGAATTTGCGTCACGGGCGGCATTGCCTGCGGTAAAAGCCTGGTGGGCGCTTGCCTGGAAACGCTGGGCGTTGCGGTCATCGATGCCGATACGGTGTGCCATGACCTTATGCGCGTTGGCATGCCGCTGTTTGCGCCGATCGTGTCCGCCTTTGGCGGCGGAATTCTTGCGCCGGATGGCGAGATCGATCGTCGGTCATTGGGCCGGCGCGTGTTTGGCGATGCGGCGGCGCTGGACCGGCTGAACGCCCTCCTGCATCCGGCGGCACGCGACGCCATTGAGGACTGGGTCCGCGCGCGCCGGGAAGAGGCCCGCCTGCAACCAGTTGCGGCGGTCGGCAATCGGCAATCGGAAATCAAAAATCAGAAATCAAAAATCATAAATTCCGCTCATGGGTGGCGCGGCGGCGCGGCGGCCATTATTCCCCTGCTTTATGAGGCGGCCTGGGAGGCGGCCTGGGACCGGGTGATTTGCGTCAGCGCCCCGCTGGCTTTGCAACTGGAACGCTTGCGTTCCAAAGGATTTACGGAAAAGGAGGCGCACGATCGGATCGCGGCCCAGTGGCCGGTGGAGGAAAAAGTGGAGCGCGCGGATTATGTGGTTTTTAATGCGGGCACGCCGGCGTGTGCGCAAATGCAAACCGTCCAAATCATGCAGTGCATCAGAACACATGTGGAGAAAAGCGATGGAAGATAAACGGAACATGAACGAAAATAAAGCCAGGAACGCGGGCCATTCCCCGCGCCATCCGCGCGGGCGCGCGGCAATGTCCAAAATTTACATGGCCAATGGCGCCGTGCCGCCAAGCCGGCATAGTTACGATAGTTCTTTGGGCAATGCGCCGGCGGCGAACGCGGAAATCGGGAATCGGCGCTCGGAGGTCGGAGATCAAAGGCCGGAGATCGGCGCCGCGCCGACGCCCGGCGCCGGATCGGCGCCTGTCGGCGCGCCGCCGGCGAATGCCGGCGCGCCGAATGGGAACATCGCGAACGGCAATATGCCGAATCATGCCGAAGCGCGCCCGCTGTCCGCGCCGGTCGAAGCCGTTGGGCAAGGCCGGGAAAAGCCCCTGCATCTCTCGGAGCTCCAGCAGAAATCCGTGCCGGAGCTCAACGAACTGGCGGCCCGCTACCATCTGGTGGATCTGGGCGCCCTGCGCAAGCACGAATTGATCTTCGAAATCCTCAAGGCCAATGCCCACTTCCGCGGCACGATTTTCGGCAAAGGCGTCATCGAGATCCTGCCGGACGGATTCGGCTTCCTGCGCTCGCCGAATTACAACTACTTGCCGTGCCCGGAGGATATTTACGTTTCGCCCTCGCAAATCCGGCGCTTTGCCCTGCGGACCGGCGACACGGTGGAAGGCGAAATCCGCTCGCCAAAGGACAAGGAACGCTTTTTCGCGCTGTTGCGCGTGGACAAGGTGAACGACGAGGATCCCGAAAAGAGCGGGCGCAAAATTCCATTCGAAAACCTGACGCCGCTCTTCCCCGACCGGCGTTTCATCCTGGAGCGCGAACAGGAGGAAGTGTCCATGCGCGTCATGGATATCTTCACGCCCATCGGCATGGGCCAGCGTGGCGTGATCGTGGCGCCGCCGCGCACCGGCAAAACGGTGCTCCTGCAAAAAATCGCCAACAGCATTTCCAGGAACCATCCCGATGTGTACCTGATCGTCATGCTGATCGACGAGCGCCCGGAGGAAGTGACCGACATGGAGCGGCATACGAGCGCCCATGTGTTGAGTTCCACCTTCGACGAGCCGCCCGAGCGGCACATCCAGGTGGCCGAGATGGTCATCGAGATGGCCAAGCGCATGGTGGAATGCGGGCGGGATGTCGTCATCCTGCTGGACAGCATCACGCGTCTGGCGCGGGCCTACAACACGATGGAGCCGCACAGCGGCAAAATCCTGTCCGGCGGCGTGGATTCCAATGCCCTGCATAAACCCAAGCGCTTTTTCGGCGCCGCCCGTAATATCGAGGAAGGCGGCAGCCTGACCATCATCGCCACGGCCCTGGTGGACACCGGCAGTCGTATGGACGAGGTGATCTTCGAGGAATTCAAGGGCACGGGCAACATGGAGTTGTGCCTGGACCGGCATCTTGTGGACAAGCGCGTCTTCCCGGCCATCAATATCGAAAAATCCGGGACACGCAAAGAGGAGTTGCTGTTGCATCCGGACGAATTGAACAAGACCTGGATTCTGCGCAAGGCCTTGAACGGGGTTCCTCCGGTCGAGACCATGGAACTGGTGGTCAGCAAGCTTAAAAAGACCAAGAGTAATGCCGAGTTCCTGATGACCATGAAAGAATAACAAGAAATTGAGCGATTGAGCGATTTAGTGATTGAGTGATTTAGTGGTTGAGTGATTTAGTGGTTTAATGATTTAATGCCTGCTTTGTTTCGCAAACCAATTTAATCGCTCAATCACTGAATCGTTAAATCGCTCAATTTCTTAAGGGGGTGGCGTGAAGGTAAAAGTCGAAAAATCGGGGGCTTGCCGTAAAATACTGCACGTGGATGTGCCGGCGGACATCGTGGCGGCGGAATATAAAACCGCGATTGCCGCGTTCGTTAAAATGGCGCGTGTGCCGGGCTTCCGGCCGGGCCGGGCGCCTCAGGCGCTGGTTGAGCGCCGGTTTGCCAGGGAAATTGACGAGGACGTGCGCGATGCCCTGGTCGGGCGAACATATCCGGAGGCCCTGAAGCAGGCGGCGCTGGATCCCCTGGCCGTCTTGGATTTGAGCGTCACGTTGAAACGCAATGAACCCATGACCTACAGGGTCACGCTGGATGTGCCGCCAGAGTTCAAATTGCCGAAATACAAGGGCATCGGAATCAAGGAGAACCCGATTGACGTGTCCGAGGACGCCGTCCAAAAAACATTGGATGCGTGGCTCGAGCGCCTGTCGCAATTTGTGGCGGTGGAAGGGCGCGCCGTCCGCAAGGGCGACCTGGTCCAGGTCGATTACGAAGGCCGCTTCGATGGGAAACCCCTGGCGGCGCTGGGCAAGCATGTCACCGGCCTGGGACAGGGCAATGATTTCTGGGTCATGGCGGATGAAAATGCCTTTCTGCCCGGGTTCGACACGGGGTTGCTGGATCTTGCCGTCGGCGCCCGGAAAGAGATTGTCGTCGCCTTCCCGGCCGATTTCAAGGTTAAAGAGTTGACCGGCAAGACGGTCGTTTACCAGGTGCAGGTCAAGGCGATCCGCGAGAAGCGGCGCCCGGCGTTGGATGCGGAACTTCTGAAAAAAGCCGGCGTTGAATCCGAGGCCGACCTGCGTGGCAAACTGAAAGAATCGTTGCAGGACGAGGCCAAACGCTCCGAAAAGGAACGGCTCAAAGGGGAAATAATTCGGCACCTGCTGGCCAAAACCGCGTTGGATCTGCCTGAAACGCTGGTGCAGGAAGAGGCCCGCAACCTGTTCGCCTCACTGGTCCGCCAGAATTTGATGCGGGGTGTCTCTCAGGAGCAGGTGGCGGAAAAGAAGGCGGAACTATTGACGACGGCAACGAGCACGGCCACGGAAAAAGTCAAGGTCGGCTACATCCTGCATCGTATCGCCGAGGAAGAGAAGATCGCGGCGGAAGATGCGGAGGTGGAGCAGGCCATTGCGGTTCTGGCGGAGCGTTATCACATGCCGGACGCCGAATTGCGCAAGGAATTGGAGGAAAAGAAGGAGATGGATTCCATTCGGCATCAGGTGCGCATGGATAAGACCCTCGACTTCCTCTTGGCCAACGCCAAGCTGAACGAGGAGGGTTTTTTCAGCCGGCTCGTGGGACGCTGAAAGAATTTCCGATTTCCGATTGCGGATTGAAGGCCGGAAACGTATGTGGTGGCGTTGTTTGTCATTCCCGACCTGATCGGGAATCCGGTTTTTTCTGTCGCGGCCTTCGTCCGCCTAATTTGATGTACAGGAAATTTCCGCCATAGGCGGATCTGCCTATGGCATGACAAAACACAGCGGTTCTATCGAACCGCAGCTATACCCTTGGCCGAGTTCAGACAGGCCGTCCGGTGTAGAGGACGTTCGATAGAACGGCAAAGTTGCCGAAGGCCTAATTCGATCTGCAATCCGAAATCAGAAATCCGCAATCATAAATTATAAAGGGGAGCATAATCATGGGCAGTCACAACCAAATGTTGGTGCCGATGGTGGTGGAGCAAACTGGGCGCGGCGAACGCGCCTACGATATTTATTCGCGGCTGTTGAAGGACCGCATTATCTTCCTGGGCAGCGCGATCGGCGACGAAGCCAGCAGTCTCATCGTGGCTCAACTGCTGTTCCTGCAGGCGGAAGACGCCAACAAGGAAATAAGCTTTTACATCAACTCGCCTGGCGGCTCGGTGACGGCGGGGATGGCCATTTACGACACCATTCAGTTTCTAAAGTGCGATGTGGCCACTTATTGCGTGGGTCAGGCGGCCAGCATGGGATCCGTTCTGTTGGCGGCCGGGACGCCCGGCAAGCGTTTTTCCCTGCCGAATGCGCGGATCATGATGCATCAGCCCTGGGGCGGGGTGCAGGGGGCGGCCTCCGATATCAGTATCCAGGCTCAGGAAATCCTGCGGATCCGCGATATTCTTAACGGCATCCTGGCCAAACATACCGGCAAATCGATCGAGGTGGTTGCCAAGGATACGGACCGCGATTTTTTCATGTCGCCCGAGGAAGCCAAAGCCTACGGCCTGGTGGACGAGGTGCTCGCCGGGCGGAAAGAAATGAAAAATGAAAAATGAAAAATGTAGAATGCGGAAATAATACGGCTTTTATAATTTTGCATTTCTAATTTTTCATTTCTAATTTTTCATTTTGCATTTGTTTTATCGGAGATAACCATGGCCAAGCGCACAACGCCCACTTGTTCTTTCTGCGGTCGCACCCGGAATCAGGTCGCCCAGTTGGTCATGGGGCCGGGATGCAACATCTGCGATGCCTGCGTCGAATTGAGCCGCAAGGTTCTGAGCGAAGGGCCGTCGGGTCCGGACGCCGGTGCGCCTGCCGGCGCGGGTGTGTCTGCGGCCGCTGCCGTTGGTGCGTCCGCCATGCCGGCCCTCAAGGTGCCCAAGCCGCACGAAATCAAGGCCTTCCTGGATGAATATGTGATTGGCCAGGAATATGCCAAAAAAGCGCTCGCCGTGGCGGTGCATAACCATTACAAACGCCTGAATCAAGGCGCCCATTTTCCCAAGAGCGATCCGCTCTCCGGCGTCGAAATTCAAAAAAGCAACATCCTGCTGATCGGGCCGACGGGCAGCGGCAAGACGCTCCTGGCGCGGACCCTGGCGCGCCTGCTCGATGTGCCTTTCAGTATTTCGGATGCCACCCCGCTTACGGAGGCCGGCTATGTCGGCGAGGATGTCGAAAATGTGCTCCTGCGCCTGATTCAGGCCGCCAATATGGACGTGGCCCGCGCGGAGCGGGGCATCGTGTATATTGACGAGATCGACAAGGTCGGGCGCAAGGCTGACAATGTTTCCATCACGCGCGACGTCTCCGGGGAAGGCGTTCAACAGGCCCTTTTGAAAATCCTGGAAGGCGCCGTGGTCAATGTGCCGATGCACGGGGGGCGCAAACATCCCCAGGCCGAATTCATCAAGATCAATACCGAGGGCATTCTCTTCATTTGCGGGGGCGCCTTTGTCGGGCTGGAGGATATCGTCCGCCGCCGGGCGGGGTCGCGCGCGATCGGGTTCATTCAGCCGCCGGCCGGCGAGGGGCCGGGCGCGGCCGGCCGTCGCCGGCCGGAATTCCACAATCTTTTGCACGCCGTGGAGCCCGAAGACCTGATTCGCTACGGCCTGATCCCGGAATTTGTGGGCCGCCTTCCGGCGGTCGTGGCGCTGAACGAATTATCGGAAGGCGACCTGGTGCGGGTGCTGACGGAACCGAAAAACAGCATGGTCCGGCAGTACGAAAAACTGATGGCCATGGAAAACATCAAGCTTTCGTTTGCGCCCGCGGCCCTGCGGGAACTGGCGCGTCTGGCCGTGCATAAACATACGGGCGCCCGCGGTCTGCGTTCCATCCTGGAACGGGTCATGCTGGATATCATGTACGAAGCGCCCATGCAATCGCAGGCGCGCGTCTGCCAGATTACCAAGGCGGTCATTGACGAGCATTATGCGCCGGAGGACGCGGAGCGCAAAACCGCCTGATCGGCGAGAGGTCAGAAGTCAGTGGTCAGAGATCAACAAGAGGGCAACCTGAGCGGCAAAGGCGTGTCTATGAAGTCTGACTTCTGATCGCTGACCTCTGGTTTCAGGTTTCACGCAGCGGACCGGTGGGTTTGTTGCGGTCATCCAGCACCAGCACCAGCGGACGATGACGGCGGGCTTCATCGGTCGGGACCGCGCCGAAGGCCAGAATCACCAGCCGGTCGCCCACGGCGCCAAGCCGCGCGGCCGGGCCGTTCAAGCAGATCATGCCGTCCCCGGCCTTGCTTGGGATGGCATACGTTTCGAACCGGTTGGTATTGGCCATGTTCGAGACCAGCACCTTTTCGTAAGGCAACAGCTTGACCGCGTCCATCAGGTCGCGGTCGATCGTCAGACTGCCTTCATATTCCGGCATGACATGTGTGACGCGCGCCATGTGCAATTTTGATTTTAACATGATGGAAAACATTGGGACTCCTTTGTCGGAAAGTATGGGTGTATGGGAGTTTGGGTGTATGGGAGTAGAAGATTTTTTTTAAACTCCCATACTTGCGCCTATTTCTGAACACCAAGAAACCGTTACAGAGAATTACCATAATGGCTGCGGACCTTAAAAGCAAGCGCCGGATTGCGCCGGGACCAGCCCGGATTTTTTCAAAGCATGGAAATTTTCCGCCATTGGCGGATCTGCCTATGGCATGACAATCCGATGTAGAGCCGGTTTTTCCGCCATAGGCGGATCCGCCTCCGGTGGAATACCGGCTATCCTATGCCGAAGATAGCCGACGTAAAGTCGGCTCTACATGTAAAAGTCGCCCCGCTTTGCGGGGCCTAATTCGATGTTAAGGAAATTTCCGCCAGAGGCGGATCCGCCTACGGCGGACAATCCACACGGCGGCAAGCGGTTCTATCGAACCGCAACTACACCGGCTCGTTGTAGCGCCGTTCGAGAGAACGGCAAAGTCG
>Ga0172380_10003871_pt1 | contig 19940 bp, 25 predicted proteins | sample Leawe162metaG_FD_119747 | JGI IMG/M metagenome (GOLD analysis project Ga0172380, IMG submission 119747) | Leachate microbial communities from a municipal landfill in Southern Ontario, Canada - Leachate well 162 metaG | ecosystem: Engineered > Solid waste > Landfill > Unclassified | place... | reverse complement strand
GAACCGACACGATCATCTACCGTACCGACTCTTGGGGGGAATTTTAACCTTGATGCAGGAAATGCAACAAAAACAATTACATTGGCGGGAGATCTTTGGTTCCCATATGTTGGGAGTCCGGATAATCCGATTGCAAGAAATAATTCCGGACTCATGAATACAATTGATGGACTAAATGAATTTTTCAAATTACGATGGATGCTTATTCGATATCGTGATTATACCATGACACGCAAAGGAAAAATGACGATACCTGATTCAGTGATGGGATTCAGTTCCCAAGTAGTTGCATTATATGAAAGTGTATCGAAAAAAGTACGAGAGCGCGTCGGGGCGCTTTATGATGAGGTACAAGTAATTTTTCATGATTATGACATGGATGATCATTTTTTCTGTCGTATTGATAATTTTACGAGTTCTCAGGTTGATTCGAAATATATTGCTATATCATATACAATAACAATAGAATGTTATGAACCGGACGATGCTCAGAAGACAATTTCTATTACTCGTGTAAAAAAAACTACGAATGAAGAAGCTGATATAATAAACAGACAATTGCAGGAAATTAATTTTTCAACATCATTTGAAAGCATCCAATCAGAAATAGGATATAATTCAAATTTTATTTCATCGGCTGTAGAAATAGAAGATATCATTGATATGATCAATTCCGAGAATGAGAATATCCAAGCAGGGAAATCAACGGCCACAACTCTCCTCCCTATTTATGCGTCGGGATTAAAAGAGGCGGTAAGGTTATCCCTGGATTCATATATTGATACATTCTTGTCTCCAGCGCAGCAAGCGGCATATATCTCGGGTACGCTCACAATCGATGGAATAGTGGATTTCAATCTCCTTGAATTTTATAATAATCTTCAGAAAGTAAAAATAGCATGCAATCAACTTCGCGGGATGTTGAATTCCATTGTGGTTCAGGAAGAATTGCGTTATTATTCAAATGCAAATGATTATCTTTTGACAACAGATCAATTTGATTCTGAAAATGAAAATAAGATAGAAAATTCAACATCATTTAAGTATTATACTGTGATAGCTGGCGATACTGCAAGAATAATTGCATTGAGAGAATTGAAAGATTCAGAAAAATATGTAAGTATATTGAAAATAAACAATATAACAGAAAATGATTTTATCGATGGGACGATAATCGGAGAAAGAATAAAAATACCTGCTCAAATAAATTCTGTTACTCGTGGCGACGATAATCTCGTATATGAATCTAATGATGATAATATCGATGCATTTCTTTATGGCGGAGACTTCGCCCTTGGAGTAGATGATGAATTTCTTATATCTTCCAGCGGGGATTTAATGGGAAAGACTGGAATTGATAATGCATATGACAACATAGAAAAAAGAATAGAAAAGAACAAGGGAAGCCTGAACGTATTTAATCCTAATTGGGGATCAATATCGATAGATGACAGTAATGCTCCGCTCATGGTTAAAATAGATCGATATCTGGCAGATATCTCGGGACAAATCCAAGCTGATCCGAGAGTAGAATCAGTTAAGATAAAGCTTGATAAACTCGTGTGGAACGGCGAAACAATAACTGTTCCATATACTATATTTTTTATTGGATCAGAAAAATCCAGAGAGGTAGTCGTCAATGGCTGATATATTAAAAGTATATACTGCAGAACAATTGTACGAAATGTGCCGTCTAAAATTAATTGCAGATGGCGTTGGTTTGACGGATTTCAATGAAGGTTCGAAGGTGCGTTCTCTTATTGAAAGTGTCGTTGAAATAATATCTGCCATACAAATGGACCACAAAGAAGCTATTGCAAAGGCAATTCCAATTGCACTCTACCAGGGATTTGGTTTTTCATTACTTGGAGAAACGAAATCTATAGGTTATATTCGGCCTTATCGAAGGCCGGCATTATGGATTCGTTATACCGGCGCAGGAACATCCGCATTGATTACGTCAACGCCACTTATTATTTCAAGTGCAGTTGTCGGAGCTCCGGGAGATGCCTTTTCTTTCGATTATGCGACATATCCGACAATAAGTGCGTTGGTAACTGCTATAGATGGATTAGCGAATTGGGAAGCTACGCTGGTTCAAAACTTGGCATCAAATTTATTATATCAGTATACTGCGAAAGAGGCGGTGGGATCGACCAATTATGAGAATACTGCGGGACTCGATTTAATGCTTGCTCCGGCATTGGCTATTTCGATTCTTCCAGGGTATTCAATCACTATTGATAACATGCAAATAGTATCGACACTCGCTGCGACAATTGCTGAAGGCGAATCGGGAGTGCAATGTTTGTCACAAAATCAATCTGCCGGAGCGGTTGGAAATATTATCATAAACGCAGTTGATACAATCAATGGAAAGGGATATATAAATTCTCAGATTTCAGGAGTGGAGCAAGTAATAAATGACAGTGCATTTTCCGGCGGGGCCGCAGCCGAAACAGACGCAGAGAGAAAAACGAGATTTTCCACAACGGTTACTGCATTAAATGCCGGGACAAAATCAGGAATAGAGGCCGCTATTCGTGGAATTACGGGGGTTCGTTCCGTAGGAATGCGCACAAGTTATCCATTTAAGGGAACAAATACAATTCTTGTGGATGATGGCAGCGGGGTAATCAGCCCTACACTTTTGGCCGCTGTTGAAAAAGTGTTATACGGGGATCCTGATGACATTGCGAATTATCCAGGTAAAAATGCAGAAGGTATTGGATATAATATTTCTGCTCCGACTATTGTCGCAGTGAACATAGGAATCGCAGCGCAGCGTTTTCCGTCGATTAATGTCGATCTTACGGAAATAAAAAATGCGATACAAACGGCAATTGAGCAATATGTAAATACCAGGCAACTCGGAGAAAATGTTTTAATTAGCGAATTAATACGAGTGGGAAAGAATGCAAGTGCCGCAATATACGATATAGTTATTACCAGCCCACTTTCCAACGTCGTTATAGATGATGACGAATTTGCAAAAACAGGAGCGGGGACAGGCGGGACGGTAACGGTCGTAGTGACGGTAGCAACGAGCATATAAATGATTACTGATAGAATAAATAACAGCCTTGATGTTCTTTTTAATCCTGACGATGATAGGATATATAGAGCATTGGTATGTGATAAAGACGGGATTATTCCTGCGGTTATAAATATTCCAACGGATATTGATATAGGAATTATTACCGGTCAAATTGAATATCTTCGTCGTTTATCGATAGATTTAGTAAAACAAATATATATTGATCAAGCATCAGGTGAATTTCTGAAATATCAATTGGAGGAATTTTTTGGAAGTCTTCAGCTCGAAAACGAATCCGACGTTGAATGGGTACAACGTACAATTGCAATAGTATTTCAACATAAAATTTCTCGTGCAATGATAATATATTCCATGCGTCCATTCTCATCACGGGAACCGATTATATCCAATATCGTCGAAGATAGCGCATATGCAGATTTTTCGTATGCGGATGTATATATAAAAGATAAAGTTCTCGTTGGAACAACATATTATTTCGTTTTCCCAGCAGTTACTGAAAATTATTCAAGCGCATATTTCACAATAAAAATAACACTTTATGATACATTATCATCAGATATTTATACTGTCCAGGGAATTCTTGATAATATTATTACCGCTGGAATCAGTTACGTTCTTCAAATTATTTACACTCCATAGGCAGGAAAAGAATGAGAGATATTCGTACATTAAATCAGAGTTCCGGACAACAAATTGAAAGCGATGAGGTAATGACAAGATTGGGGAGTCTTTCGTTTAGGAATCTCGGGTCAATTTCAAAAGCTGGATTATTCGATTCCGGAAAGGCACTTATCGTCGGGAATGGGTTACGTGTTGTCGCCGACGGAGGGATGGTCGTCCGCGTCCCTACAGGATGTACGTTTCAGAGATCCTATGATGTCATTGGATGCATTCAGCCAGTTGAACAGACAGTAACGATTGATGCCGCATCAGGCGTTCCAAGGATCGATATTGTAGAGGCTCAAATAAAGCAAATAGTTGACAAGACTGACTATGCTTCTATCGGAACTGTCGCGACAGGAACAGGCGGAGGGAGCGTCGTAATTACCAATGAGGAAATAAAAAGAGATATAAAATATTATCTGGCCGTTCAGAAAAAAACAAGCACAACGACTCCCACGGCCGCAACGGCAGGAGTACTGACCGGGATTGTGGCTATTCCCGGAGTCATCGACTTATCCGCACGATATTTAATAAATATCGCAGATGGAGAAGACGGTTCTTTTCAGGAGGTAGATTGCAGGGGCGCCGTTCCAAACGCGACAACTCGTGCTGAAATTATAGCAGCAATTAATACCGCTCTTGGAAGAACCGCAGCTTCGACGGGAGCGGGGAACGTGGTCGTACTCACTGGCCCAGGAACAGGTGTCCGCAGTTTAATCACAATTAAGCCTCCCGTATCAGATGCTGATAAAGATGCTCTTCAGACAATTTTTGGGGTAAGTTCAGGAGGTGTTTATAAATATAAATATGCTGGTGTAAATGATTGGTTTAAATTATGCGAAATTGATATCGGCGCAGCAACGGTCGTTATCACTGATTCAATGATTCGAAATATTGACAGAAAAAGTACATGGGCAAGTGATGCGGAAGAAACATTGGTGCATGACTATGTATATCAACCAAATCTACCGGAATGGAATAAATGGTCGAGTACGATAACATATGGTGTCGGAGCTGCGGTGTGGATAGAAGACGAACAATATGTATCACTCGTCGCCGCAAATTTGAATCATAATCCGATTATATCTCCTAACCATTGGCAGATATCTCCGGCATTTAATGACGTGTGCAGAATGTTTCATGATGCGCGTCCGATAAGTGCTGGCCTAAATCTTGTTGACGATGTTACCGATGGCGCATATCAGCAACATCATTTTATGGGATATTATTCAAAAGGCGGAAAAAATTTCGAGGCGCACAAGGTGCATTTGGACGGTTCTGTAATAACCGGAGATGCTGATCTTGAAAATATTTTTGACGTCGGCGGTGTGCATGAATATTTCATGCTTGATATTTTGGCTCCAGATGTTCTTGGGACTCGGACCCTCCCAAATTTGGAAGGCCGATTATTAAGATCGCGGCAAATTGGTGGTACGGCAGTCGGATCGACAGAGGAGGATCAGGAGCAAGGTCACTGGCATTACCTGGAAAAATCAGACGGAACATTAATGGGGGTACATTATGCAGGAGGAACAGGGAATGTCCTCGGCACTCTGAGATCACCGTTGGCCAGTTATGACGACACAAAGGCCGGGACAATGCGAGAAGATACGGTGCATGGGTACGGAGCACCTAGGGTGGGGGCTGTTACTCGTGACAAAACATATATTGTCGGAGTTGCGTATATTATAGTTCTTTTGGAAGTATAATATAAAAAGGCGGGATATTCTCCCGCCTTTTTATTATTGAAATATTTATTTAGTATATAAAATTTATATTCATGGAATCAGTAACGAGAACAGGATCGCCAGTTAATTTCCATGAATAAATATTATTATCTGATGGATCAAGATAATATATTGACGCATTCAAATATTTCCAATTAGTAACTCCTCCTTTTGGGAAGGGCGATGCGTCAATTCCGGGAGTTCCTACCGTATTCGTATATGGAATAGGATAATTATTCGGAATTTCAGTAACTGTTATGTTCCCTTCATCTGAAGTCAGCGTAATAATACTTTGCCCATCAGTTATTATGCTACTTTGAATCGTGTCATTGTATCCCAAATATGTAGTATCTGAAATTGAATGACTTAATACTATCGATGCGGCAAGTGACTTGTTACTCCATGTTTCAATATTATATGCATAAACATTAAAATTTGATTTATCTATCGAAATTCTATACAATTTTGATGTTTCCTGATCAATTATAATCCAATTCTTCATTATCAAAGATGATCCCGGAATTTCATCGACGGAACTAGCAGGCATTGTGGGGAAGAATGTTTGTCCAAGAATTTCATCTCGCACCCACGTCCCACCTATTTTTGAAAATTTTTCAGCCATACCGATGGGTTTCCCCTCTACGATTAATTCGCAACTGATCGCATAAAGATTTGAATTTTCATCAACATATATCCAACATTGGTTGTGCCATTCTGATATGTCAGAATTATCAAATACAGTATAATTCTGATGCCATCCCCAAAATGGAGAATTCGAACTTACAATTGTAGCATTTCCCGTCGAAAGATTCACTTCGTATATACTTCCAGATGATGTATAAAAAACATCTGTGCTATTGGCATATGCTCGATGCAATGAGTCAGGTGAATTATCCAATATAGTGACATCACCTGTGGTAAGATCCAAGATAACATCTTCAGGAGTCGTATTCCCTTCTACCTCAGTTAATCCTGCAATTATCGCATAATTAGAATTGACTTGAACCATGTCAGTTATCTTGACGATATTTCCATTATTGTCTGTTATGCTGGTAAGACTCGGATCCAATATAGCCATGGATTGAGTCCCAATTATATTCAGGGACGGATTTCCTACTTGTCCGATCTGAGCAAGAGAGCTATCGGATTGCGTTACATAGGCACTATTTCCTGAAATTACATTGAGTTTTGTAATCCTTCCATTTCTTTTGCTTTCATTATCTTCCGTAGAGCATCCGAAAAGAGAAAGCAGAGAAATAAGCGTTAAAAATACAAAAAATTTTTTCATGATAATTCTCCTAAAACATTCTGACTACAATATACAGCCAGATATCTATCTTGTCAAGTATTTTACCATAAAAAACCTGGGCCAAATGAAACATCGACATAATTGACCGCTTTTCTATCTATGGAATAGAAATAAAGACCTTCTGCCCGACCTGGAATCATGCTTTCGATTACATTGAAATATAATCCGGTTTTCAATTCGCAAAATCCGAATATTTGTTTGAAAACTACCAGATTTCTCATTGTTAGATTAAATATGCGGCTTAATGGCTGGCCCTTATATTCACCTTTTTCTATAACGAATTTTTTTGATGCATAAACCGAATATCCGGCAATTGGCTTGTCGGGAACAGTTTCGATTTCTTTTATCGATCCATTTTTTTGTGAATAAAAATGTGTGATATATTCAATCTTGGGATTTTCGAGTGTTCCCGTATCTTCCTGAATTAATGCAGTTATATACATCATTTTTTCTTTTATGAAAAAATCTTTCAATATAGTCGGATTTTCGTCTACATCAATTATTTTTATTCCGTGTAATCCATCTTTATCTATTCCGATAAGATGCGAGCAATTCGTATTGCAGAAATAATTCTCATACTGTGGTAATGGTTTAATCATGATATTTCTCCTTTTAATAAAAAAAATAGTCCATGCATTATAACATGGACTATCCTTGTAAATTTTTCAAGACTTTTTTAAGCTACTTTTCCCAGGGATGCTTCTTTTTCGCGACGGTTGCGCTTTTCGCCCCGCCTTTTGGTGCGGCGACTGTCTCTGGACTTTTTGCCGGTTTCGATTCTGATTTATCATCGATTGCCACATGCTTCCGAATTACATTCCCGAGTCCGTACACGGGATCGTCCTTCATCTTTACCGTTATTTTAAACGGAATGTTGTGAAGTTGCGCCGTGTCCTGGACAATGGGAACACCACAGGCAACGCAGATAGAATTTAGGGATTGCCGTGCGATTTTTTCTGCCAGTTGATTTTGATTCTCAAGGTTCAGATTTTCAAAGAGTTTTCTGCCTTTCATTGGCCCTTCAATTATCTGATACGTGAATTTGAGAAGTCGCCCTGTCCCAGCTTTATTGTCGACATAATCGGAATCTTCAATGATTACGAAATAGTCATCAGCCGGGACGGGCTCAAAACTGGTTTCCAGTTCTTCGGGGTTGGCTTGGTAATTCAATTCTGACATTATCATCTTCTCCTGTTATTAGTTATTTGTTTCAGTGAGAATCCATTCCATAATCTCGGTGCATTTTTCGAGATCAACGATAGCATCGGAAAGCCCGAAACTATTCCCGCTGATCATGGACGGATTATCACCGCACAGATTGAGAATTCTGCGCTTTGAACTTGTCGCCTTGCCTTTTACCGCAGTGGCTCCCGATTTCTCTTTCTTGACAAAAATTTCTTTGTCATAGAAACCGATTATATCAGCCCACTCTTCCAAAACGGCGAGGCTATGCTTGTTGATCTTCATCACATATTTTTCATATGGATCTCGATCGGGCGGGTTGACGGTAATCGTGTCCGAGTGTGCGACAAGGATCACGTCAATTCCATTCTCCCTTAAAACATCACAATTGAAAAGAAACGTCTTCCACGCTGCTGGGGCCACAAATTTTAACCCTTTCTGAAATGTTGTTTCCTTGCAATTATCATCATTGATACTCTTTGCGAGCGTTGAACTGGTTCCTTCAAGGCGTTCATTAAGTTTCTGAACTGCATACTCATGAATTACCGGTTCCAGCCAATCTAGAGTATCGACAACGACACGTTTATAAGTATGCTTTCCGTTAAGAAGAAAATCGAAAATTTCAGTGATCTCTTCGAATTTCTCGATTACCGGAGTCTTGTCGCATTTGATATGCGCCACACGATCCTCAGTAGGAATCATGAGCGCATTTTTTGTGCTTCCGGCTAGGGTGCTTTTCCCCAATTTTGGAGGGCCATAAAGTATGACCTTCCGGGGCATTCTCTTCACCCCTTTCTGGATGTCATGCAGGGTAAATCCCATTATTTTCTCCTTTCAAATTTTTTCGACCTTAACGACCACTTTATTTTCTTTTTCGGTGACGCAATCGGAAACCATTTTATAGATATCCTTATGCTCTTTGCTCCCTTTCAGAAAATTGAACCCGGAAATATCTAGCGCAAAAATAATTTTTTCAGGACGTAATTCTTCCGGAATCAACTGCCTGAATTCTTTCCATCTATCCTGATCAAGATCGAATTTTATATTCTTTTGCAGATTGACAGAAAATCCAATATCATTTTCTTTGAATGTTTTCGATTTTCCATCAAAATTTATCCCATAAAGAGGAATAATTTTTTCTTCGATTTCAATCCTTTTCTTTTTCGCATCGGACTCCGCTTTCTTGCGTTTTATCCACTCATTGAGTAGATTCGCTTTTTCAGTCGGCGTCATGATTTTTTCGCCTCCTTTTTCTTTTTAAATTGTTCAAGACCCATCTTGAATACTTCAAGATAACCATCCTGGAAATTTTTTATTCCTTTTTCCATGATGGCTATTTTGGCGCTTTGTTTTAAATCGCGGGAACAGGAAAAGCTGATGCTTGTTTCGTCTTCCACAATATATTTCACCTCCATATAAATTAATCAGCAGTATACGTGTATCAACATTATTGTCAATCATATTTTCAGAAAAATAGGAAAAAATAAAAATAGAAAAAAATGAATTGACAATTTATGGTGCATGTAGTTATGTCATACCATGAAAACGACAAGAGATTATATCCCCTGCAATAGATGTGGCGCAGGGTTGTCTGGTGCAATATGCCAGTATTGCGGAAAAGAAAGTAATTTCATTTTTATGGGAATTGCGGATTTTGTAAAGATGTGTCATGACGTGGACCGGTTTCATCCGGGATTTATCTCGCAAATTAAATCTCCCCAAATTGTTTATTACAGTGGGAAAGAAATCGTTTTAGAGATATAAAGAAGATAGAAAAATGAAATTAAAAAGAATAATAATAGAAGACGATAATGGGGACGAAATTGATATACCATTAATAAATTATAGTGAATGCATTGTTGAAGAATTTTTTGGAATAGAAAAAAAAATAAATCGTTACAAACGTGATCTCTCTTCGAACGGGAGAAGTATAATGATAATAACTTGCGGTCCAAAAGAAATGATCAACGCTAAATATTCCATAAGACATTTAAGTGATAGCGAAATAGAAAGAATGTTGAATTGGAACATGTGACAAAAGAAGGGTTATGTAATATATGAAAGAAAAAATAGCATTTAGAGCGATGGAGGGATAATAGAATGACACTTTTATGCCCTGAGTGTCCTGGAGTTGCCTTAATTGATGCAAGTGAAACCGAGAAGAGGTATAGCAGATACAATGAATTTATTCGCACATTTCATTTTTTGAAATGCCCCAAATGTGGGAACGAATATGTTCCGGAAATAATTTTACACCCGCGATTAAAAAGTATAAAAATAAAGTGTGATATAAAATTATAATAAGAGGAAAATGAAAACAATAAAAAGAATATCAATAGATCTCGCATTATTCCACATTGAATCCGAACCAGGTGACGCCACTCATTACAGTTATATCATGCTCCAAAATTATGACAAGTATATCTTCATGCCATTCGATTCCACTTTCAGATTTCCACAAAAATTAGATTATTATGATATAAAAAACTTGTCAGAAGAAGAAATAATTGCACTAGCTAAAAAAGAAAATTGTAATCCATTTACATTATCTGAATGCATAAGAACAATAGAAGAATTGCATGATCAGAAAACAAAAGGAGAACACATGTGAAAGTAATTTGTGATCACGCGAATAAAAATTATTGCAATATTAAATGCGAACATTTCATTGAACACATGGAGGTAGCGTGTGAATGTGATCTTGATGTGTGTACAAAGACAATGAAAATGGTAAGATGTATTCCGGCGATAGAAGAATTTTTACTGGAAGTTAATGAATCAGAGATGACGTTAGAGCAAATCGCAGTTGCGGTACTTCCTGCAATTATTATTAAATGCGACTTTGACGATCCCCCCAGGCATGTATTGGCACAGGCTGCATATAATTTTGCCAAGGCCATGAAAGACGAAAAAAAGAGAAGGGAAGAGAAGGATAGATAATGGAATTTTTTACAAAAATTTGATGCATGGCTGAGCGCCGCTAGGCAATGCGCTGCGAGGCAAGGCAGAGCATAGCATGGCAAAGCAAAGCATAGCACGGCATGGCATATTCCATTAAGGAACATGCAAAATAAAAAAAACGGAGAAGATTATGGAAATCACAAAAGTAAAAGTAGAAATTGCGTCATTGTCGGATATTATGTTCGACCGATTCATCGACTACAGCACGGAGCGTAGACCACCTGAACAAAAATTGTATTTATATGGGAAAAACGAACTTGTATTACCGCAGGATAATATTATTTCATTTCTTTTCGGCATTGATCCCAAGGGATGCGCAATGGCATTCGAAGGAAAAAAGGGGAAAGACTATGTGCGTATGGGGCAAAGCCACGTTAATATTGACGAAGCAATTATCCCTTTCATGTCCGGAAAAAAACCTGTTATATTCAAGGAATTCGACGATAAGATATGGAAACACCAGGGATCCCCACGAGTAAAAAAAGGATCGGCGAGTATAAAATCAGAAATGAAAGAACGTCCTGTTCTTCGGCATCCGTGGTCATTGACATTCCATATCACCATTATCAAAAATAACATTATCGACGAAAATAAACTATATAATTGGTTTATGCTTGGCGGAATGCAAATCGCATTCGGAACTTATCGACCAAGATTCGGTCGATTCACAGTTGATAAATGGGATACTGTTTCATAACATAGGCCAATGCACGGCAATGCAGTGCGAGGCAAGGCCCGGCAAGGCATGGTTCGGCAAGGCAAAGCAAGGCAAGGCATATTTTATATGGAAATATGTAAATACAAATTAAATGGAGAAAAAAGATGAACGAAGACAAACTCGTGGAACTTGCAGATCAGAAAGCACTTGATTTTCTTGAATTGAAACCAGAAGATAAAGGTTTCACGCAGGGTCAAGTAGCACTCATGAAACAGGCTATTTTCGGTTATAGAATCAAACAGGAAGTCACAAAAAATAAAAGATCAACTATTGATCAAATTATTCGTGCGATTAAGTTCCTGAAACCCGAAGAAAGAGAAGAATATATCCGGGCGTCAGCTCCGAAATTATTACCAGAATTGAAGAAAAGACCAAAATAATAACTATGCAAGGCGTGGTCTGGCACGGCTGGGCACGGCCAGGCAAGGCACAGCATGGCATGGCATGGCGCGGCATTTATCATGTAGATAAATGCATTATGAAACAAACAGGATGGCAATAATGGAAAATATATTAAATAAAATTTTTAGTTGTAAATTCGTAATATTTCTTTTAAAAAAATTTTCAACAATAAATTTTATACATTTTAATTTCATAAAAGACTTAAATTTAAAAAATGAAAATACCAAATTAGAAATTGAAAATATTGTTTCAAATTATAATCGTTTTTGTTACAAAATGGGATATCCAGTATTCGAAAAATTTTTTTTTAGAATTGTTCCAGAAGAAAACATAAGTTATATTATTTTTTATCATGGAAAACAAGAGGCGAATAACAATGGCAAAAATCGACATTAAAACTTATGATATTACTCTCGCCGAAGTAGATAAGGCACTCATCAAAAAGAAGAGCGAAGAGCCTCCGCGCCATTATCTCGGAATGAGTCAAATCGGCGAAGAATGCCAGCGGAAATTATTTTATTCTTTTCGTGGAGCAGAGGAAAGAGAAAACACAATTGAAAGTATTCGGTCCACCGAAGACGGGCACAATCAGGAAGCAGTAATGGCTGAGCGTTTGCGCATGGTGCCGGGGATAGAATTGATCACCGTTGATCCCGATAATCCCAAAAAACAAATAGGATTCTCTCTATTGCTTGGACATTTTCGCGGTCATTGTGACGGTGCAATTCTTGGCGTAATGGAAGCACCTGGGACATGGCACGTATGGGAACACAAAAGCGTCGATAAGCCATTTGAAAAATTAAAAAAAATACGTGAGGAGAAAGGAGAAAAAAGCGCACTTCGAGAATGGAGTCCTGAATATTATGCACAGGCGCAAATATATATGCATGAGATGCGATTGACTCGCCATTTCTTGACCGTATCTACTCCGGGAGGGCGCAATTATGTTTCGATTCGCACGGAATATAATCGGAAAGAGGCAGAAGCGATTATCGAAAAGGCAAAATCAATAATTTTCGATAATTGGGTATTGCCTCCTCGAATATCTGAAAAAAGAGAATTTTTCAAATGCAAATGGTGCGAATATCAAGAGATATGTCATGATGAACGATTTCCACTCGTTAATTGCAAAACCTGTCGGTACTCTGAACCAATTGATGGTGGCGTTCGCTTATGCCAATTAGAGGATAAAATAATTCAGGAAGATATTTTATATATCGGTTGCGGTCAGCATCTTTATAATCCGGCACTTATCTCCGGAGTTATGCTTATCGAACACAAGGATGATCACGTTATTTATTCCATCGAAGCAAAAAAAATAAAATTTGCAAATGTATCCACGGCATCATTCCCTAATCTCGGGAGTGATTTCGATATTATTTATACGAGCAAGGATCTCCGAGATAATATTAAATTCGCATCAGGAATAAAAAAGGAAAAAAACATTCTCGAAAGTGGAGAAGTCGTCACAGGGGAAAAGAAGAAATGGGACACAGTGAATAAAATCGATCCACGATTAAGGGGGGTATAAATGGACACCATAGGGATAGTCCCTGTCAATTTAATAATTGATATAAAAGATAGCGGGAGTTCTCAAGACGAAGTTTATAATTTTTTAAAAGAAAATTTTATAAACATAATAACAAATAACAATCTTTTAGACAGTGCATTTTCGGAAGCGATGGTTAATGCGGGAATAATCAATGTCCACATAATTAATTGCGATATAGCCATGTCTATAGGACTGGATAAAATTCTGCATTTGGGATCAGTAACTTTTATATAAATCACAAAATGAAAGAATAAATAAAAATGACAAAAAAAGAACTTAATAATATGCTGGAATATTATAATGTTGGAGATTTTTCCATTATAAATTGTTTCGAAAAATTCAACATAAAAATATATTTCGATGGCATGAGATGGTGGATGTTTTTCAGAAAAAAAAGAATAAAAAAATTTATAAAATATTTTGAATTACAAAAACCAATTTATATATATCCTGAAATTTTTTACAGATATGGAAATAAAGAAAAATTAACAAAGAAAGAAAGAGGCATGTAAATGAATCAGAAAAAAGCAATACAATTAGCTATCGCCGGTCATAACATTTTTTTAACGGGAAACGCCGGGACAGGCAAAACCTACACTCTGAATAACATAATACAGGAATTAAGAAACAGGGGAAAAATTGTCGCGGTTACCGCAAGCACTGGAATTGCCAGCACTCACATAAATGGTTGCACAATTCATTCCTGGGCGGGAATCGGGATAAAGGAAAAACTCACAGAAGAAGATTTATGGAAATTAAGAAATAATAAATTTTCTTACAATAGGATATCTATCCCCGACGTGTTAATAATCGATGAGATATCCATGCTCCACGATTATCGATTCGATATGGTAAATGATGTGTGTACTTTTGTGCGAGGCGGGTATAAAAAAGCATTCGGCGGATTGCAAGTAATTGTTGTCGGTGACTTTTTTCAGTTGCCGCCCGTCAATAAGAACAGTGATAAAAAAAATTATTGTTTCAATGCTGAATCGTGGGGGCAGGCCAAATTTAAAACATGCTATTTGCAAAAAATATATCGTCAAAGCGATCCTGTCTTTATCGATATTTTAAATAATATCAGAGGAAATACAGCGAACGGAAAGCATCATCATGAATTAGATGCGCTGGCATCGAATACAAAAAATCGTGATCTTGCAGTGAATCTTTTTTGCAAGAATGTGAATGTGGATATCCTCAATTCTTCAGAGCTTGTTAAATTAAAAACGAAATCTGTTATATCCAATATGGAAAGCGATGGTCTCGACTTTAAAGTAGCAATGTTGAAAAAAAACTGTTTAGCAACCGAAACGCTTATCTTAAAGGAAGGGGCCAAAGTTATGGTCCTCGTCAATGACTTTATTCGGGGGATAGTAAATGGAACACTCGGAGAAGTTGTTGACACCTCGGGAATAGACGACGGGGTTATTAAAATAAAAGTATATCGCACGGAAAAGGTACTTGACATAACTCGGCATAAGTGGAAACTTGAAGAATACAGTGAACGAGAAGGAAAAGACGTGGAAGTGGCATCTATAACACAATTTCCGCTTAAACTCGCCTGGGCACTAACTATCCACAAAAGCCAGGGAGCAACATTCGATTATATCAATCTTGATCTCCGAGACACTTTCGCTGACGGAATGGGTTATGTGGCATTGTCTCGAGCGACAAGTCTTGATGGGATATATCTCGAAGGATATAACAAAAATGCATTATGCGTTGATGAAACGGTAATTCAGAAAGATGAAAAATTCCTTTCCGAATCAATGGAAAATGATTTATGCTAATTCCACGATATTATCAGGCTGACGCGATAGAAAGTTTTTTTAATTATTGCGCTGACAATCATGGGAAACATCCCTTGATTGTCATGCCTACCGGAAGTGGGAAATCGCTTGTTCAGGCGCTTATCGTTGACAGAATGCTCACATTCCCAAATATCCGAGTCCTACTTCTTACCCATCAGAGATGGTTGATTGAACAAAATGTTGGTGAATTAGTCGATTTTCTTGATGGGAGATTACTCAGTATCGGAATATATAGTGCTGGGTTAAAACGACGGGATACCCATACGCAAATCCTTTTTGCGGGGATCCAATCAGTACACGGCAGGGCATGGGAACTCGGATTTTTTGATTTAATTCTTATTGATGAGTGCCAGCGTGTTCCCCAAAAATCATTTGGAACATATAGAAAATTTCTCGATGAGATGTTCAAAATAAATCCTAAAATTATTATTGGAGGTTTATCAGCAACGCCTTATCGCCTCGGGACCGGCATGCTTAACGAAGGTGTTGATGCGATTTTTGATGATATCTGTCATGTTACAACTGTTCCTGAATTAATAAACAAAAATCATTTTAAAAATAAAGACCACACGCAATATCTTTGTAAAGTTATCTCAAAAGGAGCGCTTAATAAGGCTGATCTCACGGGAGTCCACGTCAGGGGCGGAGAATATATCCCGGTCGAAATGGAAGCTGCGTTCAACAAATCTGATCTTATTTCAAGAGCAGTGAAAGAAATAAAAACTCTTACTTTCGATAGGAAAAAAATTCTTGTTTTTTGCGCTGGCATTATGCATTGCGAAGCCGTTGAAAAAGAAATGATAGCGCAGGGACTCGACGCACGGTGTATTCACTCCCAAAAGAGTGATGAAGAAAATCAGCGGATAAAAGATGATCATCTCAATGGCAAATTCAAATATTTGTTGAATATTGGAATTTTGACCACGGGATATAATGATAAAGCAATCGATTGTATTTGCCTACTTTTCTCCACAAAAAGTCCAGGATTTTACGCGCAAGTCGTCGGTCGTGGATTGCGTATGTCCCCTGGAAAAGATGATTGTCTTGTCCTCGATTTTGGAGGGAACATCGTTCTTCACGGGCCGATCGATAAAATTGAAATAAGAAAGAAGAAGGATGGCAATGGGAGAGAAGTCGCAACCGCTCCACAGAAGGAATGCCCATCATGCCAGCAGATTCTTGCTCTCGCCGTCATGGTCTGTCCATCATGCGGATATATTTTTCCTCAGTCTAACAAGCATGATGATACTGCGAGCGAAGCTGATATTCTGTCAAAATGGAAAAAACCGATTGAATATGATGTTGTTTCGGTAGAATATTATATGCATGTAAAACCGGACAAACCCGCATCTTTATGTGTCGAATATAAATGTGACAAATATAATATTACAAAATTTAGAGAATATATCTGCATAGAGCATGTAGGATTTGCTAAAAGAAAGGCCGACAAATGGATTCAGCGTCGGTATGGCAAACCCATCGACTCGATAGAAGATGCGCTTTTGCTTTGCAATGAATTCGAGAAACCAATCAAAATAATGGTTGATATAAACGACAAATGGCCCAAAATAACTTCATATATATTTGAGCCAAAAAAGACTTTGGAACAAATACAGAAAGAAAAAGAGGCAGAATTCGACAAGAGCATAGAGGCGCTATTATGAAAAAAAATGAAATTGTTATTTATAATTCGAATCATGCGATTGACGTTAAAAATGCTGCATGGAATTCCCTTTCTGAAGAGAGTAAAAATGCGTATCAAAATGATTATAAATTATTTTTCGAATATGCTAAAAAAGATATGAAAAGCATTACTGCCAATGATATTCTTGGATATATTGAATTCCTTCGGAAAAAAGATTATAAAAATTCATCCATAAACAGAAAAGTGGCCTCCCTGTCGAAAATGTTTCGTGTCATGAAAATTGCCGGCGAAATAAAGGAAAATCCGGTAGAAGTGTTAAAGCAATTTAAAAATATATCAATGAAAACAAATCGAGAAGTCAGGATATCGCTAACAATCGACGATATTAAGAAAGCAACCAAAATCAAGGGATCCGATTCCCTCACTGACAGAAGAACAGCCATGATTGTGCGCATATTGGCGATGACAGGATTGCGAATAAGCGAATTCACCGGCATTAGATATGGGGATATAACTGATTACGATAATAAAAATAAATCAATCCGGATAGTCGGAAAAGGCAGGAAGGAGCGATTTATTTATCTCGAAAAAAAGACAATCGATGAGATCAAAGATCTTTATCCTCGCGTCCAGGAATGTGAATATCTTTTCCATACTATCCGAAAAACACGATATGATCGGAAAACATTATGGAGTCAAATTAAGCAATTTTTTTGGACTAGAATAGAAAAAGATGTTCATCCGCATTTATTGCGTCATTGGTTTGCGACGTATAAGATAGGGGTTGAAAAACAAGACATAAAATCCGTGAGCCGATATCTCGGCCACGCCGACGTCGCAACAACCATGAATTCGTATGTCGATAAGGCGCTGAATGTAAGTGAATCAAAAATAAAAATATAAAGGGAATATTAATGGAAACAAAACATCTTTGCGACTCATGCAAATTCGAATTTAATACATGCGATGGGAAAAATATAATATTCGGAATAGATAAAGACAAGTCTCTTCGTGGAGAATTTGCGGACAGGATACTCGAATGCGAAGGGTATAAAAATAAAAATGGAATAAAAGATTGTGACAAAATGAGCGTTATGTAATATGAAAACATCATATGAATATATAAATTTTGTAGAATGGACTACAAAAAAGAAAACTTCCGAATGGGTGTGTTATAATAATAATCATGATTATACGTTAGGTTTTGTCAGATGGTATCCCCCATGGAGACAATATTGTTTTTTCCCAAGTTACGATATGTTATTTAATAAAAGTTGCATGTTAGATATTATCGATTTCATAAATCAATTAATGGAAGAAAGAAAAAATGCAATTGCAAAAAGAAATAAAAAAGATTGAAAAAAAAGTTCCCGTTGAAGTTTGGTCCCGAGTTGTTGGATATTTCCGGCCCGTCGATCAATGGAATAAAGGCAAGCAGGAAGAATTCAGAGAGCGGGTGACGTATAAATATGAACCGTAAAAATCTATTTGAATCGTACAATCTCATAGATATTGCAATTGAACGCCTGCGCACATTCGAACCACCAGAAGGGTATTATCTCGCATTTTCAGGCGGGAAAGATTCTATCTGTATTAAAAAAATTGCCGATATTGCTGGGGTGAAATACGATGCACATTATAATGTTACGACCATAGATCCTCCCGATTGGGAAAAACCAGAAACACCATTTTTAAAAGAAATGGTAAAACGCGGATTTCCCCAACGTCATCGTCGTTGGTGCTGTGAATACCTGAAAGAAAAAGGTGGTGCTGGGAGATTAGTTATTACGGGTGTTCGGTGGGCTGAATCTATGCAGAGGGCAAAAAGAAAATCAGTCGAGCATTGCACCAAGGACAAATCAAAAATATATATAAACCCTATTATTGAATGGACTGATGATGATGTTTGGGAATTTATACATATGTATAAAATACCCTATTGCGGATTATATGACGAGGGATGGAAAAGAATCGGTTGTTTATTCTGTCCCATGGCGGGAAAACGCCGACTAATAGAAGCGAATCGTTTTCCAAAATATAGACGAGCATTTATTCGGTATTTTCAACTTTTATATGACAAGAAAAAATCAGAGGGAAAAACATCGGTTGACAGATGGAAAGACGGCGAAGAAATGTTTAACTGGTGGATTAGCGAGGAAAAATCTTCTGATATTCCTGATCAATGTGTAATGTTTGAATAATTCTGCAATAATTAGAAGGATCCCTATGACGAAAACATATGAACAATGGCGAAAGCATGTTACAAGAATGAAAATGATATTGGCCGTAGATTTTGATAAAATACTCGATGATTGGTGCGAAGAAAGAACAGCACGAGGCTGGATAGATGTCAGAGAAAAAATGCCTGAACATAATGGCGAATATCTAACACTATGGGATGATAATGGGAAATTTTTTTGTCAAGTTTCTACTTTTTTTAAAAATTCTCGTAATTATGGAGACATGTTCGTCAACAATTATAGTAACGGAAAAATTGCCTTTTGGCAATCAATCTCAGACTTTCCCTCTTATGCTCCTCGATGACATGCATGCGGAGGTAATTCAATGAATTTAAGCAAAATACCAAAACCATACAATCGATGCATCAATCGCCGTCGCTATCTCAGATATGCTTTTTCGTGGTGGGCTGAAGCATTTGTATTTTTTGGACTTGGAATATTTGTTGGTTATTATATTTGGAGTTATCTGCATTAAAAATAACCGGAGGGACTATAATGCAATCTAATATAATAAAGCAATATTGCGATAATTTAACACATCACGGCAGGAACCAAATGGTAGAAGATATTTTAATTAAGGAATATAATACTATTGGATCATGCCTTAATGAATGTTATGAAAATGATTCGTGGGTGAAAGAAGCAAATTTACTTCTTAAAGATTTGCAATTG
>Ga0172380_10003870_pt1 | contig 19940 bp, 12 predicted proteins | sample Leawe162metaG_FD_119747 | JGI IMG/M metagenome (GOLD analysis project Ga0172380, IMG submission 119747) | Leachate microbial communities from a municipal landfill in Southern Ontario, Canada - Leachate well 162 metaG | ecosystem: Engineered > Solid waste > Landfill > Unclassified | place... | reverse complement strand
GAGCCAGCAGCAGATGGTGGGCATGGACCAGGTGGCGCTGGCGATGGAGAACATCAAGCAGGCGAGCATGCAGAACGTCGCCGGCACCAGGCAGGCGGAGACCGCCGCCCACAGCCTGCATGAACTGGGACAGAACCTGGGTGCCATGATCGGCAGCAAGACCTGATCAACGGGGACGGGAGCACAGGACCGCAAAGCCATGGCCACAAACAACGACGATTTTCTGAAAAAACTCCTCGCGACCTTCCGCGTCGAGGCGGACGAGCACATCCAGGCGATGTCCTCGGGACTGGTCGAATTCGAAAAAATGCCGGCGGGGGAGCAGCGGTCGGAAACCATTGAGCAGATCTACCGGGAAGCGCACAGCCTCAAGGGTGCGGCGCGCGCGGTGAATCTCGCGGAAATGGAATCCGTGTGCCATGCGCTGGAGAGTGTGTTCGCCGGACTGAAGAGCAACCGTGTTGCCGCCACGCAGGCGCTTTTCGATCTGTTGCATCAGACGCTGGAGGCGCTCGGCGGGCTGCTTGCCTCCGCTGGCCAGGCCAAGGCGGGAGCCCAGAAGCAGGCAGTCGCGGCGCTGATCCGCCGGCTCGATGATGCATTGCAAGACGCGCTCTCTGTGGTGAAGGACGCACCTCCCGCCGCGCCGGCCGAACCTGCCGCGAGCCCAGACCCGGCTGCGGGGCTGCAGACTTCCAACCGTGGTGCCGGGACGATACGGGTGCGCACCGCGAAGCTCGACTCGGTGATGCGGCAGACGGAGGAGCTGCTTGCGCCGCGGCTGGCAGCGGGCGAGCGGGCACGCGAGCTGCGGGAGCTCGGGACCACGCTTGGCGCCTGGAAAAAGGAGATCGCCAAGATTCGGCCTGCGATGCGGGCGGTGGAACGCTCGTTCGGACAACCGCAACAAACAAGCGGCGCCACCATAGCGCAGCGGGAATTGACGAAGCTGCTCGAGTATCTGGATGCGGAGCCCCCGCTAATGAAGCTACTCGAGGACCAGCTGACGAAGCTGGAGGCGTCCGCCGCGCACGATCATCGCGCCTTGAGCGCAATGGTCGACGGTCTCCTGCACGACGTGAAGGAGATGCACATGCTGCCATTCTCCTCGCTGCTCGAGGCCTTCCCACGGCTAGCGCGCGAGCTCGCGCGCGACCAGGGCAAGCAGGTGGAGCTGGTGATTCGCGGGGACGAAATCGAAATCGACCGGCGGATTCTCGAACAGATCAAAGACCCGCTCAACCATCTGTTCCGGAACTGCGTCGATCACGGCGTGCAGCAGCCGACGGCGCGCGAGCATAAAGGCAAGCCGGCGCACGCAACGCTCACCATCGCCGTCGCGCACAAGGACGGCAGCAAGGTCGAAATCCTGATCGCCGACGACGGCACGGGCATCGATGTGGCGAAGGTCAAGGCAGCTGCGGCGAAGCTTGGGATGATGTCCGCGGAGGAACTGGGAAAGTTGAACGAACGCGAGGCGCTGGCGCTGGTGTTCCAGTCCGGCCTCTCCACCAGCCCCATCGTCACCGACCTTTCCGGGCGGGGACTGGGGCTTGCCATCGTGCGCGAGCGGGTCGAGCGGCTGGGTGGCACCATCGCTCTGGAGACGCAGCCAGACAGGGGCACGAGCTTCCGCATCGTGCTGCCGCTGACGCTCGCCACGTTTCGGGGCGTGCTGGTTCGCGCCGGCGACCGGATGTTCATCATTCCGGCAGTCAGCGTGGAGCGGGTGGCGCTGGTGGCGGCGAAGGACATCCGGACGGTGGAGAACCGCGAAACGATCGCGCTCGACGGGCAGGCGCTGTCGCTGGTCCGGCTGAACGATGTACTGGAAATTCCACGTGCGCCGGGAGAGCCTGCAGACAACGCGCAGGTGGTGGTGCTCGGCGTGGGCGTCGATCGCATCGCATTCCTGGTGGATACGGTGCTGGCGGAGCAGGAGGTGCTGGTCAAGGGGCTCGGGCAACAACTCAAGCGCGTGCGCAACCTCGCCGGCGCCAGTGTGCTTGGCACGGGCCAGGTGGTGCCGGTCTTGAATGTGCCCGATCTGATGCAGTCGGCGATGAGGCCGGCGGCAAGCCCGCTCGCGAGCGTCAGCGGCGAGCAGCAAGCGGCGGCTGCAAAGCGGTCGATCCTGGTCGCCGAGGATTCGATCACCTCGAGGGCGCTGATCAAGAACATCCTGGAATCGGCGGGCTACAGCGTCACGACCGCGGTCGATGGGGTTGAGGCCTACACCGCGCTCAAGACCGGGACGTTCGATCTGCTCGTGTCGGACGTGGAAATGCCGCGCATGGACGGGTTCGATCTCACGGCGAAGGTGCGCTCGGACAAGCGGTTTGCGCAAATGCCGATCGTGCTGGTGACGGCGCTCGAGTCGCGCGAGCACCGCGAGCGCGGCATTGATGTCGGGGCCAACGCCTACATCGTGAAAAGCAGCTTCGACCAGAGCAACCTGCTGGAAATCGTGCGGCAACTGATATGAGCGCGAGCAGATGGATACGCCCATGATCAAAGTCCTGGTGGTGGAAGATTCACCCGTGGTGCGCGAATTTCTCGTTCACATTCTCGGCGCGGATCCCGGCATTCAAGTCATCGGGACGGCGAATGATGGCGAGCAGGCGCTCGAGGCCGTCGCGCGCAAACGGCCCGACGTCATCACCATGGACATCCATATGCCCAAGCTGGACGGATTGGAGGCGACGCGCCGGATCATGGAAACGCACCCCACGCCTATCGTCATCGTCAGCGGGAGCACGGATCCGCGGGAGGTCGCGACGACGTTTCGCGCCATGGAGGCGGGCGCCGTGGCGGTTCTGCGCCGGCCGGCGGGCATCGGTCATCCGGACCACGAAGTCACCGCCGGCGAACTGGTCCAGACCGTGAAGCTGATGTCCGAGGTCAAGGTGATCAGGCGCTGGCCCAAGGCGGGGCGCCACGCGGAGGTTTCGCGTCCGGCGGAAGCGAATCGCGCGCAGGTCGAGGCGAAGGTAAAGGTCATAGCCATCGGCGCCTCCACCGGCGGTCCGCCGGTGCTGCAAACCATTCTTGCGGCGCTGCCGGAGGATTTTCCGGTGCCGGTGCTGATTGTGCAGCACATGGCGGCCGGGTTCACTCAGGGGTTCGTCCAGTGGCTGGCACAAACGTCCAGCTTGCCCGTGCATCTCGCCACGCACGATGAGTATATCCGTCCGGGACATGTGTATGTGGCTCCCGATGAATTTCAGATGCGGGTGGAGCGGAGCGGGAAAATCGTCCTGACGAAAGACGAGCCCGAGAACGGCTTGCGTCCCTCGGTATCCTATCTCCTGCGTTCGGTGGCCGAAGTCTATGGACGCGATGCCGTAGCCGGCCTGCTCACCGGCATGGGACGCGACGGCGCCGAGGAACTGAAGCTGCTGAGGGGCAAAGGCGCCGTGACCTTCGCTCAGGACAAGGAAAGTTCCGTGGTGCACGGCATGCCCGGCGAGGCGATCAAGCTCGATGCGGCAACCTTCATACTGCCGCCGGAAAAAATTCCCGCAGTGTTGACAAATTTGGCACACAACAGAAAGTAAGCAGGAGCAGTCCATGAAAACCAAGCAGAAAACGAACGGCAAGATGGAGGTTCTCATTGCCGAGGACAGTCCGACCCAGGCGGCGCAACTGGCGCACCTGCTGGAGGAACATGGCTTCCTGGCGACGATCGCCGCCAACGGACGCGAGGCGCTTGCCTTGCTCGATCGGCGCAAGCCTACCCTGGTGATCAGCGACATCGTGATGCCGGAGTTGGACGGCTACGGCCTGTGCAGAGCGATCAAGGCGGACAAGAACCTGAAGGACATCCCGGTCATGCTGGTGACCACGCTCTCGGATCCGCAGGATGTCATCCGCGGGCTGGAGTGCGGGGCGGACACCTTCATCCGCAAGCCGTACGACGAGCGCTACCTGCTGTCCCGCATCGACTACCTGCTGATGAACGTCGAGTTGCGCAAGAGTCAGAACATGCAGATGGGCGTGGAGATCAACCTGGGAGGTCAGAGACATTTCATCAGTTCCGAGCGACAGCAGATTCTCGACCTGCTGATCTCGACCTACGAGCAGGCGGTGCAGATCAACGAAGATCTCAAGCAGCGGGAAAAGGAACTAGCGCATTCCAACCAGGTGCTCAAAGGACTCTATCTCATTGCCGAAGGTCTCAACCGGGCCGGCAGCGAGCAGGAGGCGGCAGAGTTGGTGCTGGAGCGGGCGATGGAATTGCCCGGGATTCAGGCCGGCTGGATAAGCCTGTGGGAAGAAGCATCGGGCTTTAGATGTATCGCCGCGCGTAACCTGCCGCCGGCGCTCGAGGCGCCGGATGCCATGGAAGGTGATTGCTTCTGTCGGCGCGGACTGGTGTCTGGTGCGCTCGACCACGTCACCAACATCCTGGAATGCGAACGGCTGGTGAAGGCAACAGGCGACACCGGGGGATTGCGCTACCACGCCAGCGTACCGCTGTGGCTGGGCGACCGGACGCTGGGCGTGATGAACCTGGTCGGGCCGGAGAAGGGACTGTTTACCGACGACGAATTGAAAGTCCTCTACGGCGTCGGCAACCAGGTAGCGGTGGCGCTCGACAGGGCGCGTCTGCATGCGAATCTGGAGCGTCTGGTGGAGGAGAGAACCGCCAAGCTCGAAGCGGAAATCAAGGAAAGAAAACGCATCGAAAAAGAACAGGCCAGGCTGGTGGCGATCATCGAGGCCACACCTGATATGGTAGCCACGGGCGACCCGAATGGCCATGTGCTCTACTACAACCGCGCGGGACTGCGGATGCTCGGTTTCGATCCGGGGCTGGATCTGCCTACGGTACGCTTTCTTGACACCCATCCGGAGTGGGCGGCGAAGCTGGTGGCGGAGACGGGGATTCCCCACGCCATCGAGCATGGAACTTGGAGCGGGGAAACGGCACTTCTCCGGCGTGATGGGCGCGAAATCCCCATTTCTCAGGTAATCATTGCGCACAAGGAACCCGATGGATCGGCTGAGTACCTGTCCACCATCGCGCGCGACATCACCGTGCAGAAGGAGAACGAGAGACGGATCATGCGCCTGAACCGCCTGTACGCAGTGCTGAGCGGCATCAACATGGCCATTGTGCGCACCCACGATCGCCAGGAACTATTCGAAGAAGCTTGCCGAATCGCGGTGGAACATGGCCAGTTCAGAATGGCCTGGATCGGCTTGCTCGATGCCGATGGGATCACCGTCACGCCGGTGGCCAAGGCCGGTATCGAGGAGGGTTATCTCGACAACATAAAGATGTCAGCCATCCAGGATGCGCCCGACGGCTGCCGGATGGTGACCAGGGCGCTGCGGGAACAGACAGCCGTGTTCTGCAACGATATCGATACCGACCCACAAATGGCGCGCTGGCGTGAAGAGGCGCTGCGCCGAGGCTATCGTTCGATAGTCGTGTTTCCGCTGCAAGTCGGAGAGAAGGTCGTGGGGCTGCTGCTGCTCTATGCTGCAGAGACGGATTTTTTCGACAGGGAAGAATTGGCATTACTCACCGAGCTCGCCGGAGATATCTCGTTTGCCCTAGATCATATGGAAAAAGAGCAGCGGCTCAATTATCTTGCCTACTATGACGCCCTCACCGGGCTGCCCAACCGCGCCCTGCTCAACGACCGCTTGGAGCAAACGACGAGGGCGGCGCGGCACAACGAGTGGCTGCTGGCGGTGCTGTTCGTCGATCTCGACAATTTCAAGGCGGTCAACGACACCCTCGGCCATACCATCGGCGATGTACTGCTGCAGGAGGTCGCCCGCCGCCTCGCTTCATGCCTGCGCGATACCGATACCGTCGGGCGCCTGGGCGGCGACGAGTTCGGCATCATCCTGCCCGAGATCAGCAACAGCGAGGACGCGGCGATGGTGGCGCGCAAGGTGATCGAGAGTTGCGCCAAACCCTACCTGATCCAGGGTCACGAACTGTTCGTCTCGGCCAGCGTCGGCATCACGCTGTTCCCTGACGATGCCGTCGATAGTGAGATCTTGATCCGCAACGCCGACACCGCGTTATACCGCGCCAAGGATCTGGGGCGCAACACCTACCAGTTCTTCACGGCGGAGATGAACCAGAGCACGCAGGACAAGATGCGGCTGGAAACAGACCTGCGTCACGCGCTGGCCAACGGCGAGTTCCTGCTCCATTACCAGCCCAAGGTCAGTTGCGTGAGCGGCAAGATCACCGGTTTCGAGGCGCTGCTGCGCTGGCAACATCCGCAGCGCGGGCTGGTGGGGCCGGACGAGTTCATTCCGGCGCTGGAAGAGACCGGCTTGATGGTGTCGGTCGGCGAATGGGTGCTGGCCAGCGCCTGCGTCCAGGCAAAGAGTTGGCACGATGCGGGGCTGGGCACGCCGAGCATGGCGGTAAATATCTCCGGGCGGCAGATCGATGCGGCCGACCTCTGCGAGACGGTGCGTTCAGCGCTGACGGCGAGTGGGCTGGCGCCGGCCCACCTGGAACTGGAACTAACCGAGAGCCAGTTGATGAAGGAAGCCGAGGGCATCATCGGTCTGCTAAGTCGCTTGAAGGTGATAGGCGTGCATATCGCGGTGGACGATTTCGGCACCGGCTATTCCAGCCTGGCCTATCTGAAGCGCTTCCCGATCGACAGCCTGAAGGTTGATAAGGACTTCGTTCGGGACATCGTTGCCGATGTCAACGACGTGTCGATCACCCGCGCCATCATCACCCTGGCGCACAACCTGAAACTCAAGGTGGTGGCCGAAGGGGTCGAGACCGAGGGGCAGTTGGGCCTGTTGATCGCCAACCATTGCGACGAGGTCCAGGGCTATTATTTCAGCCGGCCGCTGCCGGCCGAAGCAGCGACGGCACTGCTGCAATCGGGCCGGACGCTGGATAGCCGAATGCTGGCCGGCATGAAGCTAAGCCGGACGCTGCTGCTGGTCGACGACGAGGAGAACATCCTCTCGGCACTAAAGCGGCTGCTGCGCCGTGACGGTTACAGTCTACTGACCGCCAATAGCGCCGCGCAGGGCCTGGAACTGCTCGCCAGCCATCCGGTAGACGTGGTCATTGCAGACCAGCGCATGCCGGGCATGAGCGGGGTCGAGTTCCTGCGCCGGGTCAAGACCCTGCATCCGGAGACGGTGCGCCTGGTACTCTCAGGCTACACCGATCTGCAGGCAGTGACCGATGCGATCAACGAGGGCGCGATCTACAAGTTCCTGACCAAGCCCTGGGACGACGGCATCCTCCGTGCCAACATCGAGGAAGCCTTCCGCCACAAGGAAATGGCCGACGAGAACCGCCACCTGCATACCGATGTGGCGCTGGCCAACAGCCAGATGGCAGTGGTCAACGAGCAGTTGCAAAAACTGCTGGTGAGCAAGGATCTGCAGGGGATGCACGACAAAGCCTCGCTCGACATCGCGCAGGAAGTGCTGCAGCAACTGCCCTGGCCGATCATCGGCATCGACGACGAGCGCAACGTAGTCCTGGCCAATGCCTCTGCCGACGCGCTCTGCGGTGATGGCGCGCCGCTCTTGGGCAGAGCCATGGACGCATCCCTGCCGGCGGCACTGCTCGATGCACTGGGCTCGTCCTTGATGGAGGAGGGTGACATCAACATCAACGGCGCCCGTTATCATTTGCGCTGCAGCCGCATGGGCGAGCACTCCTGCTCGCGCGGCACCCTGATCGTGCTGCTGCCGCTTAAGGCTGAACCATGACGGCCTTGATCCGAAAAATTCCGCTCGACCAGGCGCTGCCTGGCATGGTGCTGGGTGAAGAAGTGACGAGCGACGGCAACATGCTGCTGCCGCGCGGCACGGTGATCAGCGCTGCCCATCTCGATAGTCTGCGTCGGCGCAAAGTGAGTGAGATAGTCGTGCTGGCGCCGAGCGAGCTTTCTGCCGCAGAAAGCGAAGAGATGCGCGAGGAACGGCGCGAAGCGCTGCGCGGGCGGGTAGAGCGCCTGTTCCGACGGGCCGGCAGCGATGCCACCATGCAGGCCCTGCTGCGGGCAGTGCTCGAGTACCGGCTAGGTGGGCTCGAATGAGCAAGATTATGCTGCAGACGGTGGTGGCCGATCTGGACCGGCTGCCGGCCTTGCCCGAAGTGGTACAGGATCTCATCGACTACCTGCAGCATCCTGAAGTGGATGTCGGTCAGGTCGCCCAGAGAATCACGCGGGACGCGGCGCTGACGGCGAAGGTGCTGCGTGTCGCCAACTCTTCTTTTTACGGGCTGCAGAGCCAAGTGGCGACGATACCCGATGCCTTGGCGATACTGGGTTTACGCGCCGTCTCCACCTTGGTCACCGGGGCAGCCGTGGTAGCACACTTTCAGACCCTGGCCGTGGCAGGCTATGATCAGCGCGCCTTCTGGCTACACAACGCAGGCACCGCCCTCTGTGCGCGCATGCTGGCGCGCCAGGTTGACGCCAATACCCTAAACCCAAGGGCGGGCACTAGTCCGGAGAACGCCTTCACCGCCGGCCTGCTCCACGATATCGGCCGGCTCATTCTGGCGGCGCGTTTCCCGGAGGAATATCGCCGCGTCGCGTTTTATCGCGCCGAGCACGATTGCCACCCTATCGAAGCAGAGCATGAAGTACTGGGCTTCGATCATGCGCAGATCGGTGCGGCACTGGCAGCGCGCTGGAAGTTTCCCCCCGAGATAGCGGCGGCGATCGCCAGTCATCACACCCCCATGGATCAGGCCGCCGACTCGCTGGCCAGCCTGATCCATCTGGCCGACGTGATGGCGCATGTGCTGGAATTTCCGGGTGGCGAGGAGGATCTGGTGCCGCGCTTATCCAGCGGTGCCTGGGACAGGCTGGGCATCGGCTGGGGCGAATTCAAGCGTCTGCTGGGCGAAGTGAATGTCCAGCGCGATGAGGCAGAGCGGTTGCTAAACTAAGCAAGAATGAAGGGCGACAGCATGGAAGCGGAACCGGAGGGTATTGGAGTCATGACTCATATGAAAAGATTGATGACGTTGTTTTTTGATGCCCCTGTGATGCTGACGATCGCGGCAGGTTTGATCATTCTGATGAGCGAATTCTTGATCATGCTGCTGGGTTCATCAAGTTTCGCCATTCCCATGCACGATGGATTGTTTCCAGATGTCTGGAATTTCATCGATCCCATCATGCTCACCTTGATCGTTTGCCCCACCCTCTATATCCTAATCTTTCGGCCGATGCGCACCCAGAAAAGATTTTTGCGCATGCTGTCCAATACCGTCGCTTCTGGCGTGATACTGCATCGTGGCGGCAAGCTGATCTATGCGAATCCTGCAATGGAGCGCCTCACCGGCTTCACGTGCGAGGAATTGCTCGCAATGGAATTCTGGGAAATCGCCCACCCCGACTCGCCCGACTCGCGCGAACAGTTGCGCGCGCGTGGCGAAGCGCGCCTGCGTGGCGAAGCGGTGGCGGGCCATCTCGAATACCACATTAACACCAAGAGCGGTGTGGTTGTCTGGATCGAGAACAGTGCCGCAATGACCGAATACCAGGGGGCGCCGGCGGTGCTCGCTACTTATGTCGACATCACCGAGCGCAAACACGCCGAGGAGGCATTGCAAAATACTCACAACAATCTGGAGCAACTGGTCCTCCAGCGTACCGCCCAGCTTGCCCAAGCCAACCTCAATCTGAAGGAAGACATGCAGCGACGCGAACAGGCCGAGGCCAAACTGCTACGCCGCAACGCCGAGTTGGCCGACCTCAATGCCCGTCTCGGCGAAGCGCAGGGGCAACTGCTGCAGAGCGAAAAGATGGCCTCGATCGGCCAACTCGCCGCCGGCGTTGCGCATGAGATCAACAATCCGATCGGCTATGTGCAAACCAACATGGGCTCGCTGGAAAGCTATCTCGGCGACCTGTTCCGCATCCTCGATGCCTATGCCGGCGCGGATGAGGCACTGCCGGCCGACCTACAGGCGTGTGTTGAAGTGCAGCGACTCAAGGCCGAACTTGATCTGGATTTCCTGCGCGAAGACATTCCCAAGCTCATGGCGGAATCCAGGGACGGCATCACGCGCGTCAGCAAGATCGTCCAGGACCTGAAGGACTTCTCCCACGTTGACAGCAACCAGGAATGGAAATGGGCCGATTTGCACCAGGGGCTGGACTCGACCCTCAACGTGGCCAGCAACGAGATCAAGTATAAGGCCGACGTAGTCAAGGAATATGGCACGCTACCCCAGGTCGAATGCCTGCCTTCGGAGCTCAACCAGGTGTTTCTCAACCTCCTGGTCAATGCCGCCCACGCCATCGCCGATGGCGAGCGCGGCACCATCACGTTGCGCAGTGGCTGCGACGATAAGCAAGTGTGGGTCGAAGTCACCGACACCGGCAGCGGCATTGCGCCGGAAAACCTGAAGCGCATCTTCGATCCCTTCTTTACCACCAAACCAATCGGCAAGGGCACTGGCTTGGGCCTCTCGCTCTCCTACGGGATCGTAAAAAAGCATGGCGGCAGCATCGAGGTGGACAGCGAATTGGGCAAAGGCTCGACTTTCCGGGTAATTCTGCCGATCAACCAGATCCATGCGGAAGTAGCGCAATGAGCGAGATTGCCCAAGTGCCGGCGGCGAAACCCTTAGCGAGTGCTGAGACAGCAACCCTGCTTTGCGTCGACGATGATCAGAACATCCTCTCCGCTCTGCGTCGGCTATTCCGCCACGACAATTACCGGCTATTGATCGCTACCAGCGGCGAAGCGGGCATCAAGCTTCTGGAGAGCACGCCGGTCGATCTGGTGATCTCCGACATGCGCATGCCGGAAATGGACGGGGCGCATTTTCTCGAACAGGTCAGCAGCCGCTGGCCGGACACCTTGCGTATCCTGCTTACTGGTCATAGCGACATCGCCTCGACCATCGAGGCGATCAACCAGGGGCGGATTTTCCGCTACATTGCCAAGCCCTGGAACGACCAGGACGTGCGCCTGATCGTTCGCCATGCGCTGGAACGCAAACTGCTGGAGCGCGACAAGCGGCGTCTCGAAGCCTTGACGCAGCGGCAGAACGAAGAGTTGCGCGAGATGAATGCCAGCCTCGAAGCCCGGGTCGACAAGCGCACCGAGGAATTGCGCCTGTCCCATGATGCGCTGGCTGCCGCTAACGAAAAACTGAAGACCGGTTTTCTTACCTCGATCAAGGTCTTTTCAAACCTGATCGAGTTGAACGAGGGCGCGCGCGCGGGGCATTCGCGCCGGGTCGCCGATCTGTCCCAGCGCATCGCGATCAAGCTCGGGCTGGGCCGGCCTGCGGTGCAGGACGTGATGCTCGCCGGCCTGCTCCACGACATCGGCATGATCGGCCTGCCCGACGCCGTGCTGGCAAAACCGGCGAGCCAGATGAACGCCAAAGAGTTCGGCCTGTTCAAGAAACATCCGCGCAAGGGCGAGTCGGCCCTGATGGCGCTCGACAGCCTGCGCAGCGCCGCCCGCCTGTTGCGATCGCATCATGAGCGTTACGACGGCCAAGGCTATCCGGATGGTCTGACTGGCATGGATATTCCGCTGGGCGCACGCATCCTCGCCGTCGCCAACGACTACGACAGCCTGCAAATCGGCACCTTCAATGCCAACCGCCTGTCTTCAGCCGAGGCGCTCGCCTTCATCCAGAAGTCGCGGGGCAAACGCTACGACCCGCAGGTGGTCGATGCCTTCGCCAGCCTGGACGGCAGCGAGAGCGCCGACAAAGCGCTGAAGGAGTGGGCGCTGAGTCCGGAAGCCCTCAGGCCAGGCATGGTCCTAAGCCGCAACCTGATCAGCCACGAAGGCGCTTTGCTGCTGGCGGCCGATTACCTGCTCGACGACAGCCTGATCAAGCAGATCAGGGACTACGCCGACAGCGAGGAAGAAAGCGTCGTGATTCACGTGCGCGCCGGGCGGATCGGCGCCGCCGCCGATTCAGCGGTGCGGCCATGAAGCTTGCAAGGGAGCATGGAATGAAACGCCGCATCATGCTGGTCGACGACGACGAGGCCGTTCTGCAGTCGCTCCAACGCCTGTTCGGAAGAATGCCCTGTACTTACGGCAAGCTGAGTTATGCGCTGGAGATCGAGACGTTCACAACACCGAAGGCGGCTCTGGAACGGATGCGCGAAATCGAGTTCGATGCCTTTCTCAGCGACTACCGGATGCCGGAGATGGACGGCATCGAGTTCCTGAGACAGGTACAGGCACTGAGGCCGAATGCAGTGCAAATGCTGTTCTCCGGCAGCGGCGATCGCGCTGCCGTCGAGCGGGCGTTCGTGGAAGTAGGCATTTTTCGTTTCATCGCCAAGCCGTGGAACGATTTGACGCTGGTTTCCGCCCTCGCCGAGGCGCTCAACTACCGCGACATGATGCTGGAAAAGCGCCAGCAAAAGCGGGAAGGGGAATAGGGGTGTGCTGCAGGCGTTCAGCTTTTTTGGGTAGCAGTCACTCAAGTTTAAAACGCCGAATTTATTTCTCGGCAATTCTTTAACGACTGCTGTACACGCAACATCGGTCGTTGACTCTAGCCTCCCCACTGACCGCAGATTGCTGAGACTTGCCGTTGGCATTTGCGACGTGAACCAAGAATTTCAAGGCACTTCAAATGGCCGCTTTTCCAATTGGGCGAATTTGGATGAATGACCGGTTCCAAAATTCACTACGTCGGCATTGGCCGAACCGCTGTCCGACGACCAATTCTTGTGGGCGGCAGCTATGTGATCAGTAAGCCGCCATAGGTCTTGCCCACGTCATGTGACGGCAATGGGCACATTTGAGTCGGCCAGATGAGATGCGTTTCAGTGGTCAGCGGAAACCGATTGCACACCCCTTTCAGGGTTTTCCGAGCGGCTCATGCCCTTCGATGTGCTCTTTGGCGGGAGCAAGGATTTCACTAAGCCGATCAAGGAAGGGCTTAAGCTCTTTCGGGAGGCGTTTCCCGGACGATTCGATCTCGTGCTTGAGCAGAAGTCCGTCAGCAAATAGCTGGTCGAATGCTTGAAGTCGCGCAAGCGCCTTGTCCGTGACAGCCCACACGCCCAGTTCTTCCCAAGCCAAATCAATGTAATGCCAGAGGCTCTGAACCGATCCGTGGCCGGTTTTTGCGGCAACTCGCTTCAGGATGGACTCGTAATCGATGTCGGTCATCATCTGGCGGGATTTGCCTGACTTGTCGATGAACTCTTTCAGATGAACCGTGACCTCATAAGTGATGAACCGGTGCCGGAACATACTGAGGCAGGCCTGAACGTCCTTGTATCCGGCCTGTGCTACAAGTCGCTCGAAGTCCTTTTCGAGAGAGGTTTTCTTGATTGGCTCGCCCTCTAGGGTCAGGAAGAACGCGATGCCAGGGGCAGGCTCTGTACCTGCCTTTCTGAGAGCGCCGCAGTAGGCGGTTCTGGCCAGCAGGTAGCGGTATACGACCGTGGCGGCATCAAGCAAGATCGGGAAGCTGCGCATGGGCGCGGTGACCTTCCTCCGCTTCTTGGTCGGGATTTTCAGGGCTTTGGTCGTCAGGATATTCTCGTGATCCTTGACGCTCATTTGCACCAGTTCGCTCGGCCGCATGCCGGTTCGCATCATCATCCAGATCATAAAGGTACGGCGAGCCCTCATGTATTCGAGCTGCGCCAGCAACAGGTCGCGGTCATTGCCGTGGCGTTGGGTGAATCGAGCGCTCCTCTCCTCAAGCACGCTTTGCCTGTAGATGCACCTCTGGATATCCTCGATGATCGGGCGCGCTATCGGGCGCTTCGGTTCGCGGCTCTCTGATGATGGCATGGCCGAGTGAGTGTAGTAATACTCGATCTGCCTGTTCTTGCCGCGACTGTGATCATTCTTGATCCGTTTGACGGTGATTTGCGGGGATACCTTCTGCTCGCCAATCAGGGGCGTGCGCAGCAAAAGTATGAAGGTCTCCTGGTACCACAGGAGAAACCGGATCGTCCGGCTCAGGATGCCCCGAACGGTGTTGTCATTTCGCGCCCGTTCAAGCGGGTGCCGGCGGGATCGCTCCTCTCGTAGTTCCTTGGATAGTTCAACGATGTCAGCATTGGTCAGGTTCTCGATCCCGACGTTCTTCTCGCCACAGTACCGGACCATGTGGCTAAGTTCGGCAGCGTAGGTCTTGAGCGAGTCGCCCGTGACTTCATGCGAGATGTCGAGAAGGTACATATTGACCGACTCACAAGGCTTGCCGCTTGGCCAGTACATGAACGGGAAGGCGAGAATAGTCTGGGTCGTGACGTGGGTGCCGGCATCGTGCTTGATGCCGGAAACGGGCACCTTCATCTCCGGCAGGACATGGAACAGTTGGGTGCTCATTGCGACTTATTCAGGTCTTTGAGGAGTTGCGCGACTTGGGGATCGATCCCTGTCGCGACATCGGCATTGGGTTCAAAGAGGTCGGCAAATGCGGCGTGGTGGTTCTCAAGGAGCCGGTAAAGGCGCTCCTGCGCCTCCGGTGGCAGGTGACCATGCTTGATCAGCCCATTAAGTGCCGCGTAAAGACTCAGGTACGCCCTTTGGCGCTTGACGCTCTGCGCTTCGGCGGCGGTAAGTCGTGCCATCAACTGCTCGGTCTTGTTCTCAGTGCGGTCAGCCTTGGCGACCTTAGTTCGCGTCACCGCGACTACGGCCAGAGCCTCATTCAACCGGACGCGCAGGGCGTTTAGGTACTCGAAGCCCTTGCGCCCTTCGGCATCAGGTTCCGTAAAGAGTTCGTCGGACAGGCTCTTGATCGTGTTGAGTGCAATGGGCGTGATCTTGAGCCGTGGCAGGTCGAGCGCGGCAAATGCCCGCTGCCCGATCAGGGCGGCGTGGACGGCCTTGTCGACGCTGGCGGGCGCTCGTATGCCATTGAGCAAGAAATCGTGCCGTGCGCGGACATTCAGGATGTTCTGCGCCTTCTTCTGGTAAGCGCCCCGTCCGGCCATTACGGCAGTTCACGCATCACAAAGGAAACATTGATGCCGACCACAGAGCCGTCCTCATCCTTGATGGAATGCGGCTCAAGGTGAAACTTGTCTGTCTCTCGCAGCGCTCTCACGTAACCTGTCCACTCCGCCTCTGGGACCATGTTCAAGGACTCTACGTTGAAGTGCCGCAATACGGCCTCGTACAAGGCATTAGCACCGTCCTCTTTTCCGGAATCACCCTGTTTCAACCGGCGCAAGCGCTCCTCCGAGTATTGCGCCTCAATCTGCGGCAGTTCCTCGCCGGGGAACTCCTTCTCAATGTAGGCATAGATGTGTGCGGCATTGGTGTGTCCGGCGATCCAGCGTGCCGCGTCGAGGACATCGAATCGGCCTGACCAGAAGAGCAGCAGCAGGAACCACTTGCGCATCTCGTGGATGCGGACGTACCAGCCCCTCCCTTCGCTATCGGGTGGCAAGCCAATGAAGTCGCAGAAGAGGTCGAGATGCTTGTTGAGCAGCTCATTAGACGCACTCAACGCCCCAAGACCTGCAAATCTGGGCATGTAGAACAGATTGTCCACAGACTTCCTGTCTCCCCCGAGAATTTGAGATAGCCCATCACCCAGGCGTTGCAGCAGTTGGATGGCCTTGGCGGCGATCACCGGGATGGGGCGATCCGCCTCCTGCCACGCTTCGACGCCTTTCACGTTGCTTTTGCCGAGGTTGAAGTTGAACCAGTAGCCGTTGTCATCGTGACGGAGGCAGTGGCGTTTCACATGGGTCAATTCTTCTTCTCTAGACGGTTTAAGGATTGCCATGCACACAATGCAGGATCCGATCAGCACCCGGAGCGCATCATCGAGCGTCGGGTTTGATCGGAATCGGCTGAAGTCACGTGGACTCTGTTGGCGACGGAACTCCGTAATGTTCAGGACTTTCATGATTGGCTCGCCCGAGGCGATGCACCAATCTTTGGCGTGCAGCTTGAGCGCACGGTTTGAGGCTCTGGCCCCACTCGTTTTGCTTCGTCTATAGCTGGGAAGCGTCGCGAGATACAGGCCGATGATCGGCTCGCCATACAGATGAACGAAGCGCACAGCCGCATTCAGAAATGCCAATCCCGTATTGACCGGCATGAAAGGGGTGTGGCCGGCCGGCCGCGCAATCCGATTCGCGAGTTTCACGGCTCGGCGCAGCGAAAGACTCGCGGGATCGGGCAGGAGATTCGGCAGGTGCCGGTGCGCGTCGAGGAGTGGCCTGAATACATCACCAAGCATCTTGATGGAGTGCTCACTTGCGCTATCACTTTCGTCGCCCACTGAACGGACCCGTTGGGACGGGAATTCCGTCTGTTGCACTATCGCAACGAGGAGCGATGTGGTCTTGAAGTCCGGCTCGAATTGCCGGCAGAAACGAGTAGTTTTGGGTGATTTAAGGGTATCGGCCGATTCGTTAATCAACCGGCCAAGCCACTGGCGACTCAGAGCGCGTTTTTCGACATGCCGACCCTTACGCGACTTCGTATACCCGCCTTGACTTTCGATCCATCGGACAATGGGCTGAATCTCGGCAGATGGAAGCACATAGGGATTGTCCAGCAGCGACGGGGGGCAGTCAGTACCATGAGCGCCACGGTACAGGGCGGCCAACCATCGTTGCGGAATCTGCAGGGCTTGTGTCCAGGCACCCTTGGCGTACTCGCCGAAGAGCCAGTCCAGCGCGGCCTGGTCGATCAAGCTCAGGGCGTAGGCTTCTGGTTGGAACCGACCCTCGTGAAGGACGACCCACCGCAAGATGGCAACAAGATTTAAAGTTGACTGGAACCAAGAGGCCGGCGATGAATTGCCGCTAATCAGATCGCTCCGCATGAGGAAACAGACCTTCTTGGCGACGGCCAGAAGCTTTTTGTACCGCGCATCCGTCAAGAGGCGTCCGTTGGGAAGTCGGATACGCCAATCGACGCGGATGGTGTTTTTCCATTCCCCATTGATCAACTCTTCACGACCGCGATTGGTCGTTTCCCACACGTCCGACTCGAACGGAACGAGGAGCCACGGTGCCTCAAAGTTGCCGTCGTACGGGCGAACCTGCTGCTTCCCGGACTCCAGCAGCAGCTCAATCAGTTGCCGATCTGCCTCGCTGACGGAGGCGGGAATCTGCGGCGGCGGCAGCCGGTCAATCAGTTCGGCCAGTTCATTCATGTCGCGTTCGTCCAATCCCGTTTCACGGCCAGCTTGGCAAACCGCGCATCGAGGTCGGCCTGCATTGCCAGCGCCTGCCCATGGCACGCAGTCAGCGTCGCCACATCGAGGACACCGCGCAGGGACGGATGGATCGCCTTGTTTTCGGCCGCGTGTTTCAGGAACGTCGCCATATCGGTGAACTGCCTTGGCGCGAGGCCGCTCAGCGTATCCACCTTGTCAAGTTCATCTTCGGAAAGGGTTCTCTGCACCAGATCGCGGTAGGCGTACAGGTAGGCGAGGCTCTTGGGTGAAAGTCGGATATTGAGGAAACCGGGGGGCGAGATCGCAGCGACGGATTCATCTTGCGACGCGGAACCCAATCGCCGCTGCACTTCGTCCGCCAACGGGCTCGTCCTGGCGGGGTAGTCGAGGATCAATTGCGCGATGAAGTGCTGCAGGTCGGCAATGTTGGAGAAGTCGGTAACTTCCAGCAAGTAGGGTTCGTCGTGGGCCGCCAGCACGATCAACGTATTCTGGAACCGGCGGATGATGCGGGTGTTCCACGCGTGCAGCAAGGCCGGTGGCAGGTAGTTCTCAAGAGTCACCTTGCGCGTATTTCCCAATCGGCGGCTCATTTCAAGGATAGAGCCCGTCTCGAACCAGCGGATGATCCCCATTGTGTTGCGCAGGCGCCGGTAGTCGAAACTGCCAGTTCCGAGCCCGTTCTGCTTCAGCACCGGATACAACCCGGCGAGAGAGATTATTCCCAGGGGGTAACCGTTCATAAAGCTGGTACTCGCATCCACCGCCGCAAGGACTCCGGGCGCGTTTCTTCTTGTTACGACCCCAAGGAAAAGGTAGCGCCACGTCTTGTCTCCAGCACGCTTCAGGACGTTTCGGACGGGCGCGGTGGAGCGGACGATGTCCAGCACGATTTGTTGCGCCAGCTCCGACAATACAGCAGATTTGAGTCGACCGGCGCGCGGCTTGTCGACATAAAGAATCGACCGTTCGTTGTTGTCAGTGAGGAGCAGTCGTGGCTTGCCGCGCACATTAAGCAGAACGGCATTTTTAAGCGACTCCGACGTGAATTGGGGGTGCTCGATGGTGAGGAGGCTGCAGGCAGCGACCGCATCCAATGGGGAAAGAAGTCCGGCAAACCGATAAAACCGAGCGTGCGACGGTAGTTGCTGCCACTGCTCCGGCGTCAGCGATGTGAGGCTATCGAGGGTCGCATAGGATCGTTTTTCTCTGTCTTTGAAAGTCGTTGTTTTGAAGAACGGTGACCGTCGCAGTGCGTCTCCTGAAATGCAATGGATGTCGCGAGTGGCATTCAATGTATGCCGAACGAGCGCAAGCGCCCAGTGGATGCCTTGAGGATGGGAGGGGCTGGCGTATTTGACAAATTTTGGCGTGAGATAATAGTCATGCTCTAGCATTTCCCCGTATCGCCCCTCCGCCAGTGCCGCGTTAATAGCCGCATCGGTCACCCGGGTGGCCAATTGCCGCCCGATTTCGGCATCCTTCATCAATCCGTTCCAGTGCGTCAAGGAAACATGCTTGACCACGCTGACGAGGTGGCGGCATTTCCTTTCGACGGCATCGAGGTAGTCCGCATCAGTCATGCCAAAGCTGATATCGACCAATAGTTTTTGGGCTGGCTCGGTCGAAGCGGCAATCCTTTTCCCTTTTTGCCCGAGGAGCGGCTGATCCTTCGCGAGGCTGCGGATCTTCTTCTTATTGATGATCGGGATCACGACATTAAGCGGGATGACCTCTTCGTCCTTTAGGTAGGCCAGAAACGCCCTAAAGCTGGTCCTCCACTGGTTGACTCTCGTGGATGTTTTGGCTTGACTGAAGTCGGTATCGGTCAGAAAGAACTGGAAGAACCTCAGCGAAAAGACATTCCAGGCTTGGGAGGTTGTGGGCCAGGGACTACCGCTTGCCTTGAACCACGCAATAACCGCACGCAGTAGCTTTATGGAATTAATCTGGCTATTAGCAGACATTCCTCGATGCGTCGCGACGATTGCATCCAGAATCGGAGTGATCTGCTGCGCGGTGAGGCAAGTTCCAGCCAAGGATGCGGTACGGATCGATTCTGCGTCTCGTTTTGGATTGTCCAGATAGAACATCACCACCTCGCCAACGATTTCATACCGCATAGCCGATCCTGATGCCGTCGGTCAGAAGGTTGGCAGTCTTGCCGTCTGAATAGACTTTCATAAATCTAAATCGCCACCCTTTGCCGCACGTTGATTTCTGCACTGGTTGTCGCACTAAAAACCGACTGACAGGGTGGCCTATCCACAACTACATTGACTGCGCGCAAAACAAACGATTGATTCACTCAAGACCCCTCTGCTGCCTTAAGGCAAACCTGCACTGCTTGCACGAAGTTGAACCCCTTGAGATGCATGACCAGGTCGACTGCCCCGCCACCACCGCGATTCGCAACGCCCCGATCAATGAGTTCATCAAGCCATTTCTCGCCGGTCAGGAGTAGCCGAAAGTCGCGCTTCGAACAATTTACGTGGAAACGCCGACTGCCCAGTGACGGATCGCGCGGAGTGTAGTCTTGATCTTCTTTGAGATAGTCGCAGACGTGCCGAAGGACTTTCAGTAGTGGGACGCTACGAGCTCGATGGATGTCCGATTCACTCCACGGGCCGGTCACGATCCGGTTCCCCGCATTGACACTTGCCGAGCGATCTTTTCTTCAACCATGCACTCATTCTAGCTGTCAATTAAATCGTGTCAAGTTTGTTTCCACAGCACCTGCATAGATGGTTGTAGATACCACTAACAGCCCACTATCTAGATTCTTTTGACACCGTACTAGTGTCGATTAAAT
>Ga0172380_10003868_pt1 | contig 19950 bp, 15 predicted proteins | sample Leawe162metaG_FD_119747 | JGI IMG/M metagenome (GOLD analysis project Ga0172380, IMG submission 119747) | Leachate microbial communities from a municipal landfill in Southern Ontario, Canada - Leachate well 162 metaG | ecosystem: Engineered > Solid waste > Landfill > Unclassified | place... | reverse complement strand
CCGTCAAACAGAAGGCTCTCGAAAATTATGCGGCCAAAAGACATGGAAAACGCCACCCCAGTGAGCTAGCTAAAAATATGGAGAAGGCGCAGACCGAGGCGAACAAGACGTTGGCGAAACTGGGGATTCAATTCAATTTGACGCCGCCCAAGTCGCGCAGACTCAAGTGAGGGGTAAGCCCGTCATTTTGGTTAGCGGGCAGGGATGGGTAGAAGTCACCCCCGAGATGGCAACTCATCTTACCCTTCGTTTTCCGGGACCGGTCGGCGAATTGACTTTACCAGTCATGATTGGTGGGACAAGAAAGGGAACCCATAATTGGACATGGAACGGAGATGTCAATAAACCTACGTTGAAACCCAGTATAAAAACGGAGATGTGGGTCGGAGAGAATTCGTGTCACGAGGATGGCTGCCCCGGGCGAAAGGTTGTTTTTCACTCGCATATGAACGACGGTAGAGCCGAGTTCCTGAATGATACGACCGAAGATGTTTCGACTCAGGGTTTGAGAGGTCAGTCCGTCGAGATGTTAGATGTTTAATCCGCTTGCTCGCGCTTTCAACCAGTTGGTCCTATATCTGGTCTCCCAGATCCATTTGGCGCGATCCGTGGTTATCGAGGAGCCGATTTTTTCAGACTCGACCCACTTAATCTTGTCAATCTCCGCCCGCTCCTCTCTATCTCGTTGGTAGAGGCTGGATTGCTCAATCGGAAATAAATCCCCTAGATTTGACATGGAATGACGAAATGTTGTTGACACCATCTCCAAGGATGTTAAGATTAGAATACACTAGGACTCAACCCTCTTAACCAAAAACAAACATATGGCACTCGGAAAATCAAATCGCGTAGATGGCAAGGCCCTCTCGCTTAAGTTAGCAACCAAACGTGATGGCGCATTTCTCCCTCGCCCGGAATGGGAGGTCTCCATCAAGCAGGCGGACGGCGAGTATAAGACACTCAACAATCAGGAACTCGTCGAGGCGGTTGGCGTGGAAGGCCCCCTTTACGATGTGGCCGGCGACCTGATCGGGGTTGATACTCGGGTGGGTTCCTATGAGGATACCCCCATTTATAATGTGAGCCTCAATCTGCGCGACAAGGACCGGAACGAAGTCTACTTTACCGGGTTTAGCGTGGGTTCCATCTTGGGACGTAAACTGGCTAACTCCGTTCTCAACCTCAAGGCCTTCACCAACGTCCAAGTCGGTCTGTATAACCAGCAGAACAAGGAGACTAAGAAGGTCTATGGCGCGGCGGCTCTCCGTCAGGGCGACGATACCGCGACCGTGAAAGGCAAGTTTGATGTCAAGACCGACGAGAACATGCAGCCGCGAGTTTTCGAGGGTAAGGGTGGCAAACAGGAGAAGGACTGGACAAAGGTGGACCTGTTCCTTTTCGAGCAGCTTAAGGCTTTTGGCGAGGCGCTGCGGGCGAATAAATCGAATTCACAGCCGGCGAAGGAGCAGGAAGAGGTTCATGAGGAAAATACCTACGCGGCCCCGGCAGAGAATGAGGAGCCCAAGCAAGAGGGTGAGCCCGTTCCATTTTGATCTTCTAGGATGATGCTGCGCTGAGATTAGTGTGTTCATACGAGGGACCCCGAGAAATCGGGGTTTCTTGTTTTGGGGTATCCAAGTGCGGGACAAAAAGTTGACAGGGGGCGAGGAGGGGTTAAGATAGAGGATATGCCAGCCGCTATTTTTACAGCCGACGAACAGAAGCTAATCTTAAAGGATTATGCCGTAACCGGAAAAATGAAAAAGACGGCCAGTAATTTCGGAACGACCATTGATGTGGTAAGATACTGTCTTAAAAAACATGGGGTGACGATTATTCCACAAAAAAGTCTTTCGGACTCCGAAATCGACGAGGTCGTCGAACTATACCAAGAAGGATTCAGGTTCAAAGATATCGGTAAACGCTTGGGATTCGGAGGCAAATCCATCAAAAATGCGTTAGAAAAAAGAGGAATTGGGTTGAGATGTAGGACGGATTCGTATAAAAAATATAACATTGATAGAGAATACTTTAGACATATAGATACTCCACTGAAGGCATATTGGTTAGGGTTGATGTATGCCGATGGGAATCTTTCGAAAGATACGTTTTCCATCACCCTGCAAGACGGAGATGAATACCTTTTAGAGTATCTACAGAAAGAGCTAAAACACGACGGCCCATTAAATTATCATGGGCAAGACGCAAACAGGAAAAAAGCTGTCCGGTTTTATGTCACCGATATCCCATTCGCTAAGATACTTAGAACACAGGGGATGTTCGATAGAAAAACTAGCAGTGTCAGATTTCCTTTCGATATTCTTAAGAAAGAGTATTATTGGAGTTTTTTGTTGGGATTGGGTGACGGAGACGGATGCGTAATGTGCAAGCACTACGGGAAACGCTTCAACTATCTCTATCAGTTTGCCGGATCAGAGGGTATGATGAAAGACGTTAAGAAAATTACAGACGAATTGGGAATCCCCTCCGTATACGAAGGACCGATATATACTCGCGGATGTAAATTAGTCTTTAATACGGTAAACGGTATTCGGGTGATGAACGAGATGTATAAGCAGCGCCTTGAAATTTTCATGACAAGAAAATTTAACAAATACAAGAATATCATTAATCACATAATGGAACCCTCAAGGCGCAAAGCAAAAAAGACGGTGGAAAGCGCCATTAAAGCACAACAGATTATAGCACAATACAACTAATATGCGTCATCGAGTAATGATTCAAACCGACCCTAGTTGGATATCCACAGGCCTATCGGAAAATGTAAAACACCTTCTTAGATATCTCCATAAGACGGGACGATTTGATCTCGCCCACTACTGCGTGCAGGGGACCTCGACAATTCACCCCGAATTAGGCATGCTTCCATGGAAGGGATATGGATCTATTCCACCCGATCCCGCGCTCATTCAGCAGATTAATTCAGATCCCGGACGTGCTCGGGATGCTAGCTACGGAGCGTTCAATATCGATAATGCCGTCAAGGATTTTAAACCTACTATCTGGTTGGGGGTCAACGACATTTGGAGTTTTCCCAAGGGGTCCTACATGGACAAACCATGGTATAAAGCGATTAATGCAATCCCTCACATTACCATCGATTCCGCTCCCGTTCTTGACATGGCTCTAGAGCAGGCCGCAGCCTCCAAACACTATTTGGCGTGGTCCAAGTTCGGGGCAAACGAAATGAGGAGACATGGCCCCAAGTATTCCCATGTCGATTTTATTTATGGGGCCTCCGACACCGAGAAGTTCTCACCCATTTCTGTCAACGAAGCGACAGAATTGAGAAAGCGATTTGGGATTAGCCCGACCACAACAATTTTCCTGATGGTGGGAAGGAACCAGCTCCGCAAGAGTTTTCCAAACGCACTGGATGGACTGGCGCGATTCAAACGAGAGCATCCTCAGGCCGACGTTAAACTCCACATTCACACTTCGTGGTCAGAACAGGGCGCGGGTTGGAACATCCCCAAGCTGGCCGCAAGATATGGGGTTGACATGTCAAATCTTTTGGCGACGTATGTCTGTAAGAAGTGCGGACAGTGGCACGTTCATCCTTTCGCGGGAGAAGATTTGGATTGCCCTTACTGCGGTGAAAAGAAATCGATGATTACGGCGACGATTCAGAATAGAGTTCCCGACGAGGAAATGAAATATCTGTATGGACTTTCCAACGCTGGTATCTCTGCCTTTTCCAGCGGCGGATTGGAGATGCAAAATATACAAACTTTGCTAGCGGGCAAACCCCTTGCTTGCACCAATTATTCTTGCGGCGAGGATTTCTGCGAACAGAATTTTGTTTTCACTCTAGGCTACGAGGCATACTACGAGGCAGGGAATAGCTTTATCAAAGCGACCACAAACCCCGAAGACATCAAACGGTTCATGAAAAAAGTGTGGATGACCAATCCTAGAGATATGATATCTTGGGGCGAAAAAGGTCGAGAGTGGGCCAGTAAAACCTTCGGAATCGAAACGATTGGTAAGCAATGGACAGACTTGTTCGATAAAATGCCGATGCCGGATTGGAGTAGTATCAGTCTGGTGCCGGAAGCAAAGAATGACCAGTTCCCGTTCCCCGAGATCGAAGATGAGGACACCTTTATCGACACCCTCTACCGGGAGATTCTGAAGATGAACGAGCCGAAATCAGGGAGTGGATTTCTCAACTGGAAGACGCAATTGAAAGCGGGGATGTCTCGACAAGACGTGTTCAGGTTTTTCGTCAATGTCGCGCAGCAAGAAAATGCCCGTAATCAAGTTAAGCCCTTCGACCTCTGGGATCTAATCGACAAGACCACGGGAAAGAAACGCGCGATTTTTCTCATCAAGGAATCCGGGGGCGATGCACTTATCTGCACCCAACTCTTCGAGTCGTTTCACAGGGAGTATAAAGACCACGATTTATACGTGGCTTGCGAGCCTCAATTCGCGGATGTATTCACGGGCAATCCTCACGTTTTCAAGACCATCAATTATCACCCCATCATGGAGAACGAACTCCTCATGGGAGGAGCCGGTGGTAAGGATGCATATTTCGACGTGTTTATGCACCCGGGCATCCCGACGCAGAGACACTTGGGCTACTTGAATTCTACCCCGGGCGCGTTTACCCCCCATCTTACCCTCACATGAAGCTTCTAGAACGATACGCAACGATGACGGGCCTACAGATTGGCGACCAAGACATGTTGGAGCAGTTCTATGCCCTTCCCTTCACCCGCTATATCACTTTACACGCGGGATCGGGAATGATTGGAAAAAACTACCCCTTCTTCACCGAGGTCATCAATTTGATCAAACCCTATCTGGTCGCCGCCAATATCGAGATTGTCCAATTGGGGGTTAAGGAAGATGTGGGCATTCCCGGATGTCATCACACCATGGGGAAGACGACCAAGCATCAGGCTAACTACCTTGTGTCACGGGCACTTCTGCATTTATCGAACGATTCGATCTGGGCGCACCGAGCGGGTCATTTGGGCATTCCGTTGGTCGAGACTTTTTCGACTACCAGCGTTGAAAACCACTCCCCGTTTCAGTTCAACGAGGCCAAAACCCGGTTTATCTCATCTCACCGTTGGGGGAAGAATCCCACGTTTGCCTCTCAAGAGAGCCCGAGCACCGCGATGTTGATAGACCCCTTTCTTGTCGCCCGCTCTGTGCTTGACCTCCTCGAAATTCCGCATCCCCTCACTCAGCGCACCCTCCATGTTGGCCACACCTACAACGCGACTCTCTTCGATTGGGTGCCCGACATGCCCGTTTCTCCACAATTTAACCCCGACATGCCGCTCGCAGCGCGGATGGACCTGAATCATGACGAAAACGTGCTTTTGGCGACTCTCCAGACTGGTCGTAAAATAAATCTGCTAACCAAGGCCCCTATCAACCTCCAGTTACTGGCCGCCTTCAAGGGTTCTATCCAGTCGTTCAACTTTGAGATCAACGAGGAAACGCCCCTCGACTACGTCAAATCCGTCAAAAAAACCCTCCAAAACCTCACCTTCTTTTCGCGCACGGCGGACCTCGACGAACTGAGCCGGATTCGATTCAAATTCTTCGACATCATCAACGTGCAGCACATCCCGAATAAAACGCGATTTGATTTCGAGAAAGAGAGCGCGGAATACCAGAACAGGCCGCTTGAAGATGTCAAGAACGAGCTTGACTCGTTACTCAAGTCTGGTAATCTTAAATTCAAAGCGAACAAATTCGTGCTCTCAAAAGGAAAGACCTACCTGTCTTTGGCTCACGCCATTTCTGATATCCCCATGGAGGGCGATAAGAGAGATGGGGTGGTTATTGATAGCGCCGAATGGTTCAGAGACATCAATCACTACCTAGTATATGAGTAATATCAAACCGTCCCAATATCGCACCACCAAAAACGGAGCGATTGAACTGCGCCCACGTTTTCGGACCCGCAAACACAAGGGGTTTAATGCCGGGTCGTTCGGTAGACCCACCAAGTAATTTATGAACACTAGATTGAAAGCCAAGGTAGAAGAAGCCATTGACAAGGTGATTCAAGATGCGTCCGAAGACGATTGCTGGTCGGGTTGGATTCACGATGAGTTGGTGGCTCAAATGACCAATGCCGCCGAACAGGTGTTTGATTCGGCAATGAAGGCGCAGGAATATGCGGAGGAGCAAAAGTGAGCGGTCCCGCCAATTATCAGCGCGACGAGTTCGGACTCCTCAAAGGGGTTCAGCACCAGTTCAATGAGGATAACTCGGTAAACTGGCGTGCCTGCCTTCTGCCTGAACACCTCTACGTCAACCCAGATTACGAGAAGGAACTCAAGATGCAGTTCGGCGTCACGTCTAGACGCCAGATCGATGTGAGTAAGGTGGAGGATAAAAAACTACTGGTGCTACTCGACGGGTGGCGCTACCTGCTCAAGTTGCGGGGATATCACTCGATTGATATCAAAATGGATTCGGTCACCCCAGAGAAGGCCGCCGCAACCTGCACCATCAAACTGATTGGGAACTACGAAACAGGTGGCCAGCCCATCACCTCTTCAGATTCTGCGTCGGCATCTTTGTATAGCGTCACCGGTTCATTCCAACTTCACCTCGAAGCCATGGCCGCGAATCGGGCTCTCGTCCGTTGCGCACGCGCTCTGCTGGGTGTCAAAATCTACGGGAAAGACGAGTTTGATTCGGACGCTAATGCTCAGTATATCAAAGACTTGGAGGGCGGGCTAACGCCGCAAAAGATTGCGACTACCGAAACGGGAACCGCCAAACCCGACATCAAAGCATGGGAGAGAGTCAGGACAGTAGCCACCCAAAAGAATTTTACCTTCGAACAGATTAAGGCGAGAGCCATCGAGTTGCACGAAAAGTGCAAGACAGATGTCGAGCTTTCCAAGACCAGCAGACTAATCAACGATCCCAGCACTTGGACCGGGTTTGACTCGTTGGACGGCGGGGATGCTTATACCATTCTTACTCTGATGGAGAAAGCCGGTAAGGTCGCGACCAAAGCCAAGAAGTAATCACCCCTGATTGGGGTGTATACTAGAGTATGGAGACAAGGAGTTAGTATGGCATTATGGTTACTGGGTCCGGACCCGGATGGGAACTGTTGCGATTGCACGGGGAGGACGAGTCCTTGTGATACGTGTGGGGAGCCTGATCCATGTCCATGTAGTCATAATTTCGGTCCCGATTTATCTCTCACCAATACTTTCTCCACCTACTCGGAAGCACAATTCATTATCGATAATTACACGAATAACTGCTTTGGGGTCATACAATATATACCGACGTTTACCGTTGCTTCTTTCACGGCTACAGAAACGGTTGACGGATTTATTTTCGCGGCAAGAAGCACCAGAACGCCCGACCCTGTGGATAGAGTCTCTCATACGATGCAGGTGGGATTCTATGCGGCGGCTGGCACTCTTACTATTGACTATTCAACGACTAGCGATGGAAGTTCGGGCACGGTCGGTAATTCGGCTGTTTTGGTAGTGTGTAGCGGAGGAGTATATAGTAACGTCGATAGTCAATCCTCAACTTCGACCACCGGAACATTTATCTTTACTCTGTCTGCCGCCGCACTGTATATAGTGCGTTTTCAAGGAACCTCAAAGATAAATGCTTCTTATGTGGAGAGTTCATTCGATTTTAGTTTTAGTGCAAACATGGTGATTGCACCTGCGGTCGCACTCTATGACGACAGTGGAACTACTAGGCAGTTGGAGGCTTGTCCGAAGATGTTGTTGCCACCGTTGACGGAAAGCACGGGGGACTGGTATGCAAGCGAAGCTGCGGCACAAACGGCTACCACGACCTTTGTCAAGAGCTGTATAGCTTATTTTCTTTTTGCTGATACTGGTTGGTTTTCTAGTCAGTCTATAAGCGGGTTTACGGTTAGTGGCACCAGATCAGTTTCCGGTTCGTCTTCAATTGCGTTAGTGGCTTATATTTCTGTGAACGGTAATCAAGGAGACACCCTTACCTACACTTGGAATAATGCGCCAAATTTGGGGCAATTAGTGGTATACGCCTACGACGGAACCCAAATATTCTCTTCCGTTTCTGCCACCTCTCCCATCGCATCTTCCGTGCTCCCATATACAGGAAGATATATTGTGTTCTTGGGGCAGAACACGCTGGTTAGCACGTCCTCTTCAGGAACCCTAAGTTCCTCCGGAACCATTTCTATCAATCAGGTGCAGGCGCTATATGCTACAGTTCCTCTCCTCGACTGTCCAGCTCGTTTGAATTGCTAAAAATGGAACCCCAAATCATCACCCGCGCCGAGAGGGAGGCTAGAAAACTGGCAGTTCAAGAGATTGCCGCAAAAAACGCCCTGCCCTCCAACTGGCAAATGTTGAAAAACCTAGTGCAGGCGGCGGGCGACGTGATAGCGAATGGGGTAGAGTCTAGGACGAAGAAAGAGATTGAGGTGGTTCTCAAGATATGTGCGGGGTGCCCGAAGCTAGTCAATGACGACGGTAAGTTTCGTTGCGGAAGCTGTGGTTGCTATCTCGGAGGTAGAAGCGGGCAGGGATTGATGGGAACAACCTTTGGCAAGGTCTCCCAGAAAAGCTGGAAGTGCCCGCTAGGGAAGTGGTGATTATCGGACATAGGGAGACGAGAATATACCCAACATCTTCATTGCTGTCGAATCATTGCAGACATCAATCTCTCTCAATTGCATGTTCAACGCCCCACTTGCCGCTGTCGTGCTGCCCGCGATTAGGGTTTGAATATCCGTCACGTTAAATGAGATTTGCCCCAACTTAGTGGGGGTGGCAACTCCCGAGACTCGGGTCAGATTGATCACGACGCGTTCGAGGACATCAGGACGACCCGCCTGACCAAAACCAATGGCTTCCCATGTCGTATCAAGATTCCTACCGAGTATGATTTGCGAACCATATGCAGAACCAGAGGGAGTATAGCCAAGTTGGGTAGAGTAAAAAGTGTTCATGCGGTAAATGTAAGGGTTTGGTTGATTGAGTTGAGAATGTCGCCGCCGGAAATGACGAGTTGGGCTTGGTTACCAGATATTCCAGAATAGGTGATTTGAAAATTAATTCCCGAGTTTGGAGGGAAGGTGCCGACTCCACTAATTAGACCCGTCGAATAGGTGCCCGCGCTGTATAGGGACACCAGACTACCGACTCCATTCCCCGTGAACAAATTCCAGACACCCGTAAAAACCTCTTGGCCGGTAACATGTCGGAGTTGAAAGGTCAAGTTGGTGTTAAAACTGCTGGATACAAACCCGCCGCTATAATTCAGGTAGGTCAAGTCTCGGTTTAGCACATCGGACTCATTGAAGGAGAAATCGGTGGGGGCCGTCAAATAAACGTAACGACCCAGCGATGTGGCGTCCGTGATGTAGAAGAGAACCGATTCGTCACCGTAGTTGGTGTTGAACGTCGTGAGGATGGGCTGAGTAAGGTCTAGCGACCCAAAATCGCCCGTATACGCAAACGTCCCCGTGTTCAATGCCGCTACATCTCCCCGGAGCTTGCCGAACGTGTAGTTTTGAGAGGCCAGAATCGTAGAGTCGAAGACCTTGATGGGATAGGTCCCGTCGTTGACATAGTAGCCCGTTACACCGGCCTGCCCGGTGGTAAGAAGATAGCCCTGCGTAGTGATCGTTCTCAACGCCACATTATCGCCAGAAACGTAGAGGTCAAATTCTGCTCCAAGAGAAGCGCTGGCGCGCGAAAAGTAGAAGTAGTCGAGATTGCCGGTGGCTTTCGGTTTGCCGTAAACGAGGGCCTGCCCATCTTTTATCACGTTCAATGACCCGGTAGTGAACTGGCCTTCGATAGTGAACGGTTCGTCCGCTTGATAGGCGTGGATGAACTGAGATCCATAGTAAACGCGTCCGCTCTCCAAAGTGAATTGAACGGTCCCCGCATCGCCCGAGAGCCCAAAAAGGTATTGGCCAGTGGTGTTGTCTACCGTGCAGTTGAGACCAAAGCCTACATTCCCGGTTTGCGAGTAGTAGTTGCGATAAACCGCGAGTTGGGAGCCCGTAAAGGTCATGTGATAACCTCCGTGGGTTGATACTTTCTCAGTGTGCTGTTCCTGATTCGCTGGCTGTAATCCGCAATCTCTTGGCGCGCCCGATTCTCACGGAATCTACCCGCCACTTCCAGTATCTCGTTGGAATACGTGTAGGTCGCCCTCACCCCACCCTCACTAAATCCCATGGACATGCCGACCAACCCCTCGGTGAGAAAATTGGTGGGGACATCGCGGAAATAGTTTAGGGTGAACGAAACCCTCTTGGTCGAAAACGTGCGAGCTTGAGCGAGAGTGGACAGGAGCGGCGGGTTTACCTCAGCATCAATCACGGAATAATTCCGGTTGATCTGATATGAGTTGTTGGCGAGCTTGGAGAAGGTCACATCCACTTGGTTGTCGGGCGAAATTTGGTTGGCATTAAATTCATATCCAAAATAGGAGTCCGCACTTGAGGCCGACGCGCACTTGGAATACTTGTTGTAGTAAACGGTGTAGTTACCCTGTTTCAGGGTTTTAATAACACTGGTGTTTGAAGTTACACCTCCCCCTTCCGTTCCGTTTACCACCTCAATATCATCACTCTCGCTTTGAGAGGCTTTCAAACTGGAGTAATCCCCCTCGGAAATACCCTTGATTGGGAGGGACGTAAAACGGGGTGCGAAGATCGAGGTTTGGGATTGAATTCCATTGATCAAGGCGGTTATGTCACTCGGCATAGACGCCGCGCTGTTATACGCCACGTAGGTGTTATCACCATATACGGGAGCGAGTTGGGCGTTAAGTTGCGAGGAGAGATTCCCCTGAATGAACAGATCGTTATACGTGCTGTTGATAAGCCCCTCGTTGGCGGCGGATAATGCAAACACTCCGCTGATATCGGGGACAACAGTATCAAAATACGCGACTCTGGCTTGGTCGTAAGAGAATCCCGGGAACGTCTGATTTATCGCCGTCCCGGGGATGATGGTAGACCCGCCCGGAACCTCGTTTAAGAAAATGGGAGAAATAACCTTGTTGTCAGCATCCTCAAATGAAAGAGTTTGAGCAGCCCCCTCATTGAACCAGATATAGTTTCTGTCAACAGACAAATCACTGCCGGCCTCTGACATATACCAGCGCCCCGCCAATTGCTGGCCGTATTGATAGTAGGCTTCGTATTTCTCGTTGTAGGTCCCCTGATCGAATGTGGCTACTCGCCCATTCCCGTTTGCCGCTGTCGCCGCTGATTGGACGGAGGAGTAGGTGGTCGCAGAAGGATTAATCGGGGTCAATCCACAGTAGGTTGCCGTAGTGCCCTTGGAGTAGTTGTAGAGGAACCAGAAATTTTGACCGTATTGCGCGGCGGCAACCTGATCCAGTGGCATAGTGGGCTGAGTGAGATTGAACTCGTGCCCCATTGGATAAAGGAGTTTGTTGCGGGTATATAGTGGACCGTTGGTATTTGTGGTCTGATTCAACGGGAATTCCCCACCCTCCTGCTGATACCAGTTGAATACTGTTTTGCCATAAGTTCCTCTAATGTCCTCTTCGTCTTCAAACGAGAGGATGCCAGCGGATGTTAACGAGGCTTGGGTAGGAAGGGTCAGAAACACGGTTGTCGGGTCAAATATCTTCAATTGCCCGTTCTCAAAGAAGTAGGAGAGGTTGTATAGGGCCAACCATTCCTCAAGAACACCGCGAAAAGTGCCCACGAAATCGCGTTGGATGGTCGTGTCAAACGAGGCTTGGACCACAAGATTGATTTTGGTGCCGAGTAGGGTGAGGAACTGCTGGAAGGTATACGCGTAGTCAGGGAACTGAGTAAATTCCTTAATCTGTTGGGCGATAGGGTCTAACGCGGTTTGTAGCTTGGCAGACAACTCACGGTCGTCAACCGGAGTGCCCAGATTGTAGACGTTAGTCCCACATCCCCGCCCGGTCAGCGCCAGATAAAAGTGACTCAACTTGAACAAATCGTCCACAAACTCGACTTCCATCACCCTGCGCCCGCCCGCCAGTGACAGTTTGCGCCGGATGGGATACATTGAGAAACTAGCACCCCCTATTTGGATGAAAGCCTTCTGGAGGGGGAGGAGGGTAGGGAGCGTGTAGTTACCGTCTTCCTTGACAAAGAAAACCGTGATGTTGACCCCATCTTGGGGCGAGTAGGAGTAGTCTAAGCTGTAGATCTGGCCCAGATTCATCGAACAAGAGACTTGGCTTAAGATTTGCATGGGTTAGCTCCAATATAGGTCCGAATTCTCATACAGGGAAACGCACTCCCCGGGATTGAAGGAATTCCCGCTTAGAAGGTCTATGTTGGCCCCCTCGGTATATAACGACCTTATCTGTTGGCGGACCCCGTTGTAGTAGACCGCCGAGGTGTTGCGCTGAAAGGGCACGGTGTTAATAACCGTGTATACCCCGGTTGTTGGAACAAGCACTATGGGTATCTGGGAAAGGTCGCCGGTTACTCCAGTGGCGGATTGACGGAGGAGAATATTCCCGTTGATCGCCCAAAACTGGTCGCCGCTGGCCAGATTGACTCCGTTAATGTAGAGTTCTTGTCCGGTGTAGGACATGAGAAAACCGCTCCCCGTGATGGTCACAGAGGCTTTATCTCCCGATTTGAGGTCTGCAAGTGCTGAATCCGAGTTCGTTGCACCCGAGACTATGATATATTCTCCTGTAGGAGCCCATCCTGAGATTCCCTGAGCGATGCCGTTCAAATACAGGTTAATCAGCCCGGTTGGATAATCTGCTTGATACCCCGAATAGCTGCGGGGCAACACCCTGTTGTATACATCGTTGAAGGGTGTCCTGTCATAGGCGGTTTTGACAAACTCAGAGGACTCGATATAGGAGAACAGTTGCATTTTAGTCATGCCGTAAGAAAGGGCATAACCAGTAAGGTTTTCGAACAGGGTGGTTGCGGCCCCGGTGACAGTATAAGTAGCATTCCCGCTAACGCCCGATGAATACAACCCCGTGCTCAAAAACCCGGTCAAGTCAGTCTGGGTGTAAAACGTCGGGAAAGCGCCCGTATAGTAATCTCTCCCCTCATCTCCGCCCGGCGCGATGGAGTAGCCAGTCACGCCCGTTTCGTATACCACCACGTCTTGATATCCAGTAATGCCGGTCCCCAAAAACTCTTGGGTTTCATACGAGGTGCCAGTGGGGATGGCGTAGAAGCCAGAGCACAGCTGACTCAACGCATCATTACTGATGGCCTGCGTGAAGTGCAGGAAGTAGTCCATGTAGCCGGTTGTTCCACCAAGTTTCCAGTCATCTGATCGGGTGATCCCAAACGGGAAATCAAATGACTCTGTTTCCAAAACTTGGGCGTTAAAATTATAGTAGCCCATCGTCACGAAGTTGGGCATATAGGTTACTGTCAGCAACGCCTTGGACGACAAGTTATTTTCGGACGCGACGATTACCGGTTCCTGATTGAAGGACTCCACATAGGGTTTGTTGGATTCGGTCACCCCGACCTTCCAGCCCGATGTCCCGTTGAGCGAAGAGAACAGGGTCAAAGGATTGGCATTCACCTTCTCATACGCAAAGACTTGGGTCCAAGACGTTGAGTTTATCCCGCTCGCGCCGCTGATTTGAGCGTAATTCCCACTAAAGAACCCAGACCCGGGACCCACCCAGAAGTTGGTCGCCGAGTTTAGGGTGGCCGAATAGAGGGGTTGACCGCCCGAGATGCTAGCCAGAGTGGTTCCGGCCCCTTCCTCGAAGGTATAGAACGCCGCGAATGTCCCCGTGGGTATCCCGAGGTAGTTGTTGAAATAGTTGATTCCACTTTCCTTCATGCCTTAATCCTTGATGTAGAATACACCGGATTTTGGCTACACTGCCAGTGAACCCACCGTGGTAGGACCAACAATTGTGTTCGGCCCAAACGACCACGAAAAGTCGAATGATAAGACTCGGTCATCCAGTCGGCTAGTGGTCAACACATTTCGGTCGAGAGACACATAGGAGAAACTCCCGTATTGGCCAAAGAGAGATTGGCACGCCGCTCTGACCGCCGATTCACCCGCCGCCGCAGAGGCTGTTTTGCTGGTTATTGCCGTCCCATTGATGGAGAGAGATCCTCGCCGGGCGTAATTGAGATTAGTGACCGAGTATTGGCCGAGACCATCCAATTTGGGTTGGGCGTCTACCTGAGCGATGGCAGGAACAAAGTCGAGAGAGTATTCGAACCGGTCAAGAATCGCACTTTTCTGTGCCTCGTTGGTGTAGGTGGCATTTAACTCCACCGTGCCATTCGACTGGTTGATTCCCTTACCTTGGGTTATGGCCACCGGGTTTAAAGCCGCACTAGAGGAGGTATCAAACGGATAGTAGAACGGTAAGATGAGGTTATACAGATTGATGGTGGACGCATAGGTAAGGCATCTCGGAATCTTGGTGGAGACATCTCCGCCCGCCGCTGTGATGGTCCCCTGAATAGATGCGGTGATAAACCCGTTGGTGCCCACCGACAGACTTACCGTGTAATCAAAGGATACCTCGGGGAGGTTGTCATTATCGAAGGTGTAGGAAAAGTCGATTCTGGTCGTGAAAGGGTCCTCACTAAAGGACTGGGTTCGTGGGAACGGATTTAGGTCGTTACGATTAAAAACGCTCTGATATTGTTGGGTGGCAATTGCGAGTTTATCAACCCTGTTGAATGCGGCTCTTAACCCGGTGATATTCCTCTGGCATCCCTCCGCCGATCCGTTCAGGTTGACAGTAATCGCGTTGTTGCCGGACTCAATTGTAGCGGCATACCGAATAGTCCCATAGCCAGATCGCGCCAAGTCATTCGTGTAGGTTTCGGTGAGAGAATACGTCCCATTAAACCGGTCGATACTCTCAGCTTGGGTGAGCAGACAGAAGTTTTCTGACGATACCCCCGAAATCATGATGGGGGAAACCATGGAGGTGGTGCCAGTGCGCCCGAAGGCCCAATCTCTGGCGTTTGTGAGAGCATTGCTGTCCGCCGACGAGGTGTTAAAACCCCGGCAGGAGATAGTATGCACCGCGTCTAATGTCGCATTCTGTTGCTCTGCGAACGACCATGTGTCTTGCGGGTCGAGAACGCCGTAAACCCCGCTGAACAATCCTGAGGGATAACACGTCAGGTTGACCGTATAGGGGAGGACACCAAACATTTTGGTTTCTGGGAAGGAGATTCCTTGGACTTCGACAAAAGGCTTCTGGTATATCAGACCCGACACCGACCCCGTTTGTTGCCAAATCTCTAGTGTCTGAAACGACTTGTTGAAGCGGGAGAGGAGAGTGGTTTGGGCGTCTACGATTGCAGAGAACGAGCACCCTGTTAGCTGGCCTTGAAGAGTGACGGCTTCGGCGACCCCCCATCTTTCGCCCGCATAAACGGTCTGGTCGTCCACGCCGATAAAGGGAGTGGGTTGCGGGGAGAAGGCGTCCGCGCCATTGTAGACTATTTTTACGATATCGGGCATCAGAGATTCGCGGTCTTCACCGCAGTCTTATTAAACAGCCAAGTCAACCGAGCGGACATGGCGTTCTGATTTGGGTTATACGAGTAGGAGCAGTCGCCCACCCAGACTTCCAACCCGACTGGTTTGTTCGTGTTGATTTCACTCACGGCGGCGGCGCGGAATGTGGGGAGAGTCACGGTTTTATCCCCCTCCATATCGACTGTCACGGTTTGCGCACCAATAGTGGATTGTTTGTCATCTTGGATTATCTGCCTTAGATTGAATATGTCGATGTGATTATACGAGTAGAGAGACTTATCCTTGGAGACCGTCACGTTCTTGCGGCGAATCCCAGCGTTGGCGATAAGGGATGGGTCGTTAGAATACTGGTAGGAATACCCGACATTGGAGCGAACTGGAGCAAACGCCTCTTGTTTCGATTCAAGATAATTGGTGGAGGACCCGAAGGTTGATGAAAAAAGGGTTGTTGCACGGGTGGGGATTCCCGCTTTGACGACCACGAATCCTGCTTGGGCGTTATTGAAGGCCGCCGTGGTGTTCTCTCCCCTACCTTGAACACTCCCCTGTTCGGTCACCGTTCCCACCCCATTCTCTAGGCTGGTTTGCTGGGTATAATCCCAGAAGTAGGTTCGTAGATTAAGAGGGCTGTTGTCAAAAGAGACGGTATATCCGATATTGTTGTTGAAGATATCTACGGTTCGACCCTGCGCGATGGGAGAAGTGACGAGAATGGTTCCTGAGGGAAGGTAGGCTTCCGCCGCGCCCGAGCACCGGTAATAGCTTCCTGTCATCTCGGTGGCCAATGCAGTTAGGGCAATCTGATAATTGGGGTTCTGTATCCCGCGAATGATCCCCTGTTCGGTGGCCCTCGTGACACCATCTTCACCCCGCTCGACACTCACGGTTTGAATCGCCGAATACGCCCCTAGATCATTGTCGAAATCGAACGTCTCTTGAAACGCGCACGTTCCATCTATCAAATCATACGACTCACTCACATATCTCTTGCCCTGTGTGTTGGTATAGCCGGGATAAAACGCCATACCGAGGTTAGAGCCCGTGAAAAGAGAGCGGGCAACATTTTGCGCGGCGGTGATGACGTTAGCATGTTGTGCCCCCGACACGAATTGGATGTTAGCATCGTGGGAATATGAATATCCCCCATTTATCTTCTTGGTGAAGGCGTAGGTTTCAGAGAACGAGTTGAGCAGGGAAGCGTTGGAGAGGTTGACTCCACTGTAGTAATACCCGGTCAGATTGAAGAGATTGCCCGAGTCATAGACCACCAGACTAGCTTGGTATCCCTTCGTTTTGACATCTATCCCGGGGTCAAAAGTGAGAGTCTCAATCCGCCCCGAGCCGAAATCTACCCCGTTGAGAACCAACCCATCATAATCATGATTATTCCTGATGGTGTTCAGCATTCCCAAGTCCCCCGACCAAGTGCCGGAGATACCAAAGGTGGAGGCCAAATCATTACAGGTTCCCGCGATGCTTAGGCGCTTGAAACTGGCGTATTGGAACCCCGCTCCGAAAAACCGGGAGTCGTGGGAGTAGCCCAGTAGGGAAACGTTGGGGAAAGAGAGAGACATTACTTAGACGGCAAAAAAGTCCGACCGACAGGATTCTGGTTGATGACCTCGGCGTAGATAGACGGAGGGTTAGGAGCGCCCCTGTCAGCGGCCTGATTGTTATACAGAGCCTGTATAGACCTCTGGATAGCGGCGAGAGTCTCTGGATTTCCCGACCCATTTACGGTCACGATGATTTTGAGAGTCTGTTGGAGGGCCTGAATGGCAGCTTGCGCGGCGTCCTTTGAGTCTTGGGCTATCTTCAGATAAGCTTGAATATCGGCGTCTCGACCTGCGGCGTTTTGTTGCGCGGATTGAGACTCTGAGGGGAGGGCGTCGAGGGTCGCTTGAGAAAGAGAACTGTTGCGCCCTGCTGCCGGTGCGTTGGGGACTTGAGTAAGGATTGGATTCCCATTGGCGTCGAATCGCCGAAATGCCCTCTTCCCAATTTTGTTGTAATTCCCATAGCCTACTCCCGGAGCAAATCCGCTACTGAAATTGGCCTGATTCGACATAGGCCCCGAAATAGTATTCACTTTGGCGTCCGCCAGATTGTTTTTCAAAGCCGGGATGATTCCCAAAAGCTGTTTGACCGTCTCGGCATTCGCCGCTCCACTCTTCGATACGATTTCGAGAGTTCTCTGGATGGAGTCCAAATTGGGATTGCCCCTCGCGTCACGTAATCCTCCTCCCATGGAATTATTGGTTTGGAGATACTTGATTAGGGCATCCCCAATATTCTCGGCCTGAAGTCCTGCGGTGGCCTTCTGGTATAGCTCATTCCCCTTGAGGTCTATCTCGTTAAATCCCGGGGCTTTTGATCCCTTCAATTCTTCAAATAGATCGAATTGGGCTCGCGCTTTGTCTCCACGATTAGCAAGGGGGCTACGCCCCGTTAAAGCGGCGTTGCGGTAGATATCAAGATTGGGAGAGTTCGTGAACGCGCCCGGGGCAAGGCGACCACGAGACGCCTCTTTTTGTCTCTTAGCCTCTGCGTCGGCCTCAATATCCGCTCGTTTTTCGCCCAAGGCTCTGACGATATCAATAATGGTGCCCTGAATATTTTTTTGATTCACTCCGCCAGCAGTCACTCCGAATTTTTCCAAGATTGGAGTGAGGGTCTTCATTGCCTCTTTGAAATCCTCGGTTGCTTTCGTTGCCTCGGCAAATTGTTTACCAGAATTGGCGGCGTCAACGTCGGAGTCCCCAATAAACGAGAAGGGGACATCGTAGTTTTTGGCAGCCAATCCTTGGAGCCCCCTAATTTGTTCGTTGGAAATACTATTAAACCCCTCATCGGTTATCGCCTTCTTAAGGCTGGTAACAAACGAGGAGTTATCTGCCTGAAGCGATTTATCTTTGGAGTTAAACGCGTTGATGACCCCCTTTTTACTGAATGCTAAAATGACATCGTTAATGGCCAAGTCACGAGCATCCTTATCCAATTTCTCGGCCTGAGCTTTGTTACGCGCCAGAGGATCTTTGATGTCAAAAATCGCCCGGCCCGAACCCGTCGCCCCACGCGCCTCTCGGAGTTGACGTTCAATTCTTTCAACCGTGGAGGCGTCAGCACCTTCCTTGAGAGCGTCACTTAGTTGTTCCTGAAGTTGGATGGCGCGAGAGAGCGCATCATTTTCCCGACCGCGCGCAGAAGCTTGCTCATCAAACTCGGCGGCAATCTCTTCGGTGGACTTCTTGAGTTTGCTAAACGCCCCGACCAGAGCACCGATTCCTGCGCCCACTGCTAACCCCGTGGGGCCAAAAATACCACCGATACCAGCGCCTTGGGCTGCCCCGCCTAGTGCTCCAGTGATTCTACCACCAGTGGTCCCGCCACCCGTGTTGATGCCCAAGTTTTTGGCCAAGGGATCTATGCTGCCCGCCAAAAAGGGGAGGATGAAAGCAGCACCAAGAGCTTTGTTTTGGCGGGACTGACGACGCTGCTCCTGTTTCGCCAACCGCTCTTGGTCAGCCGCCATAGTAGCCTGAAGAGTGGCATTTTTCTTTTCCGCCACAAGACTTTGCATCCGTTGTCTCAGTGTGGACTGACGCAAAGCCTGTTCTCTAGCAAAAGTCACCCGGTCGGGAGGACCAATAGGCGTAGAGTAAGCGGACCCCGGAACGATACCCTGTCTGGCCAAATTACTAGACTCAAGCCTTTCTCTTAGATCAGGATTGATGGGGAACGCCGGACCAAAAGGCTGTTGAGGACGGCTCTTTCTTTGGCTTTGTGCTAGAAAAGTGGCGGCATATCCACCGTCACCAGAAAATTGTCTCTGTTCTGGGTCGGCAAATGATTGGGTGGTGTTCCCATATGTTTTGGGACCATATAGAGCGGCCTTAAATGCAGCTTCTGTTTTGGCGGCTTTGATAAGGGGTATGAAAGCCTTATCCAACATGAGAATGGTTGATTCAAGTTTTTGGGCGCTTGCCGTGACCCCATCCGTGCTCGCCATCGCGATTTGGACGGCGGTTTGTGCGGCACCCTCGTAGGTTTTTTTAAGACCAAAACGCTCTTGAATGATATCTCGTTGACTTTTTAGGGGCGCGAAATTGGGGGTAGTTCCTGCGATTTTTGGATTCCCGCCCTCCCCAATGACGCGATTCACCCCTTGAAATCCACCCAACGGTTCATCACGCCTATTCGCCACCAACAACCCCATCGGGTTAGCGAAATTGGCGACCCTTGGGTCTCGGTCCACATAGATTTGATGGGCGGGAACCCCAGCGGCCTTCTCTCTGTTAATCGCCGCACCAATGGGGTTAGCGAAGGAGGGAACGCCCAAATACCGATTGCCTCTCTTAATATTGGGATTTATTTTCATCCCCGTCCCGAGAGGTCCCGCTATTTGAAATGACCGTTGAAGCGGACTGCCCGCGAGTTCCTCTTG
>Ga0172380_10003867_pt1 | contig 19953 bp, 3 predicted proteins | sample Leawe162metaG_FD_119747 | JGI IMG/M metagenome (GOLD analysis project Ga0172380, IMG submission 119747) | Leachate microbial communities from a municipal landfill in Southern Ontario, Canada - Leachate well 162 metaG | ecosystem: Engineered > Solid waste > Landfill > Unclassified | place... | reverse complement strand
TGACAAATTGCGCCGGGCGCATATAGTCAGGCAGTTGCTGCAACTGTTGTTTGATGCCGTCTTCGTCAATACCCTCGCCGACCAGGTATGCGACCAGGCGTTTGTCCCAGACTTTGACGGCAGCGTCCTTGATGCCCGGATACTGTTTCAGCACCGCTTCTATTTCGCCCAACTCGATGCGGAAGCCGCGCAACTTGACTTGCCCGTCCTCACGGCCCAGGTATTCGATGACGCCGTCAGGACGATAGCGGCTGATGTCGCCGGTTCGGTACAGCCTTTCGCCGTTACCGTAAGGATTCGGGATGAAACGTTCGGCGCTCAGTTTCGCTTTGCCGTGGTAGCCGCGCGCAAGGCCGATACCGGCGATGTAAAGCTCGCCGGCAACGCCTATCGGCACCGCTTGCAGTTGCTTGTCGAGGATATACAGTTGGATATTGTCTATCGGCCTGCCTATCGGCACGATGCTGCCGCTTCCCGTCGCTTCGGCGGGCCAGGCGCTAACGTCGATCGCCGCTTCGGTCGGGCCGTAAAGATTGTAAAGTTTGGCCGGCAGTTTGTTATGCACGCGTGTGCTGAGTTCCTGCGGCAAGGCTTCGCCACTGCAGACGATGCGCGCCAGGCTCGTGCAGTTCTTGGCATCCGGGTCTTCGATGAAGGCTTGCAGCATCGAAGGCACAAAATGCACGGTGCTGACTTGTTGCTCTTGGATCAGGCTGCACAAATAGGCGCTGTCCTTATGCCCGCCGGGTTTGGCAATGACCAGTTTCGCGCCTGTGATCAGCGGCCAGAAGAACTCCCAGACCGAGACATCGAAGCTGTACGGCGTTTTCTGCAAGACACTGTCTTGTTCTGTTAAGCCATAACTGCGCTGCATCCATTGTATGCGGTTCAACAATCCCTTGTGCGTATTCGGCACGCCTTTCGGTTGGCCGGTCGAGCCGGAGGTGTAGATCACATAAGCGATGTTGTCCGGGTGTATTGTGACTTCCGGCGCGTGATCGGCTTGCCGGCTGATCTCGTCCGACAGCTCGTCGATCACCAGCAGCTCGCCCTGGTAACTGCCTAGCCGGTCTTTGAGATGTTGCTGCGTCAGCAACAGCTTAGCGCCGGAATCGGCGATCATATAATCGAGGCGCTCCCGCGGATAATCGGGATCCAGCGGCACATAGGCCGCACCGGTCTTAATAATCGCATGCAGCGCGATGACCAGGTCGAAACTGCGTTCCATGCTGACGGCGACCAGCGTCTCGGGTCTCGCGCCGCGCTGTTGCAAGTAATGCGCAAGGCGGTTCGAGCGGCGTTCCAGTTCGCTGTAGCTAAGAACTTCGTCGTTGAAAACCAGGGCCAAATGATCCGGTGTTTGCTGCGCTTGCCGTGTGAGTAAGCAGGGTATCAGGCCGGTTCCAAGCTCATGATCCGTGGCATTCCACTCATGCAGGCAACGCTTTTCTTGAGCATCGGACAATAAGCGCAGCCGATTTAACGGGCAATGCGGATTTTGGACAAGGTCGGTGATGACGTTGCCCAGTACCGCCAGCATCTGCGCTATCGTTTCGTCATGAAACAAATCGGTGCTGTATTCCAGCGCCATCGACCAGCCGTCATCCTGCTCGGTCACATATAGGCTAAGGTCGCATTTGGCGACAGCGCTGGGCAAGACGATCGGCTCGACGTCAAGCTCCGGCAATACCAGCGTTAGCGGCGCTTGTTCCTGGTAAACAAACATCGTCTGGAATAACGGCATAACCGATAAGTCGCGCACCGGCTGCAAGGCGTCCACAAGGCGTTCGAAAGGATAATGCTGGTGCTGGTAAGCGCCCAAGGCCGTTTGCCTGAGCGCCGCTAATAACTGTTCAAAGTCGCCGTCGGGTTCTATCTGAAAGCGCATCAATACCGTATTGACAAACAGGCCGATCAGATCGTGGACTTCAGCGCGCTTGCGGTTAGCCGCCGGCGCGCCGACCAAAAAGTCGCATTGTCCGCTGTAGCGATACAACACGAGTCCGAAAACCGCCAATACACCCATGAATGGCGTGGCGCCATGCTGTTGCGCAAAAGTCTGCAATGCCGTCCTGGTATTGGCGTCGATGCTTGCAAATCGCATAGCGCCGCGAAAAGCGGGCAGCATCGGGCGGGCTTTATCGTAGCTTAATGCCAGTTGCGTCGGCGCGCCTCTCAGCTTATCCAGCCAATAGGCTTCCGCCTCCCGGAACCAGCCTTCGTCCATCAGCCGCCGTTGCCAACGGCAAAAATCGCGGTAAGACACCGGCAATGCGGCAAGCGGCTGGCTGCCGTCGCCCAGTTGCAGGCGGTACAAATAGCTGAGTTCATCGAGCAGGATATTGGCCGACCAGCCGTCCGCAACGATATGATGGACAACGATCAACAAGATCCAATGCCGGTCGCCGGCCTCCAGCAATGCCGTTTTAAAAACAAAACCTCGCTCCAGGTCGAACGGCGTCTCGCTTTCCTTTCGCAGTATCGCTTCGACGCCGCGCTCCCGCACGGTTGAACGGGCATAGATCGTCAACGCATCCAGCGGGTCAATCAATTGCTGCCCGAGCCGGCCGTCTTGTTCGACAAATGCGGTCCGCAAGGCCTGCTGCCTGAACATCAATTCATGCAGCGCCTGTTGCAGTGCGTTGACATGCAAAACGCCGTGTAAATGGAAAGCCAGCGGGATATGGTAAACCGTCTGCGCATTTTCCAGTGTGTTCATGAACCACAGGCGCTCCTGCGAAAACGCTAGCGGGGCCGAGGTATTCGCGTCGGCTGCGATGGCCGGCCAGGTGTTTTGTTGGCCCTCGGCCTTTTCAAGCAGCGCGGCTTGCCTTGCGATCGTGGCATGACCAAACACATCCTCGACGCTGAGCTCGGTTTTAAACGCGTCAACCAACAGCGCGACCAGGCGCAAGGCCAGCAACGAGTGACCGCCGACGAGGAAAAAATCCGAATGAATGCCGAAGCCGTCGTGTTTCAGCAATTGCCGCCAGATGTCCGCGATGCGCTGCTGAATCTCATTTTCGGGCGCTGTCAACGCCGCATCGGGCGTTTCGCCGGCAAACGCCGGCAAGGCCTTGCGATCGACTTTACCGTTCGCCGATAACGGAATTTCCGGCAGCACGATAAAAGCAGACGGCACCATGAAATCGGGCAATGCGCTATGCAAATATTCGCGTAATTCGGCGCTGTCGGTCTCTTTGCCTGTCTCAGACAGCGTTAGATAGGCCAGCAAACACTTTTCACCGCGCACGTCATCGGCGATAACGACGCAGTTCTCGACGGCGGCATGCTTTTTCAACACGGCCTCTATTTCGCCCAACTCGATGCGGAAGCCGCGCAGTTTGACCTGCCCGTCCTCACGACCCAGGTATTCGATGACGCCGTCCGCCCGGTAGCGGCTGATGTCGCCGGTGCGGTACAGCCTTGCGCCGTTGCCGTAGGGGTTGGGAATGAAGCGTTCGGCGGTTAGCCTCGCTTTGCCGTGGTAACCGCGCGCAAGACCGATGCCGGCGATGTATAACTCACCGGCGACGCCTATCGGCACCGCTTGCAAGCGCTTGTCGAGGATGTACAGTTGGATGTTGTCTATCGGCCGGCCGATCGGCACGATGCTGCCGCTTCCCGTCGCTTCGGCCGGCCAGGCGCTGACGTCGATCGCCGCTTCGGTCGGGCCGTAAAGGTTGTAAAGTCTTGCGGCCAGTTTGCCGTGTACGCGCGTGCTCAGTTCCTGCGGCAAGGCTTCGCCGCTGCAGATGATGCGCGTCAGGCTCGCGCAGTTTTGCGCCTGCGGGTCTTCGATGAAGGCTTGCAGCATAGACGGGACAAAATGCAACGTGCTGACCTGTTGCTGTTGGATCAGCCGGCATAAATAGGCGCTGTCCTTGTGTCCGCCGGGTTTGGCGATGACGAGCTTCGCGCCTGTGATCAGCGGCCAGAAGAATTCCCAGACCGAGACATCGAAGCTGTACGGCGTTTTCTGCAAGACGCTGTCTTGTCCCGTTAACGAATAACTGCGCTGCATCCATTGAATGCGGTTCAACAGCCCCTTATGCGTATTCGGCACGCCTTTCGGTTGGCCGGTCGAACCGGAGGTGTAGATCATGTAGGCGATGTTGTCCGGGTGTATTGTGACTTCCGGCGCGTGTTCGGCTTGCGTGCTGATCTCATCCGACAGCTCGTCGATCACCAACAGCTCGCCTTGGTAACTGCCGAGCCGGTCTTTGAGATGCGCTTGCGTCAGCAGCAGCTTCGCGCCGGAATCGGCAATCATGTAGGCTAGGCGTTCCCGCGGATAATCCGGGTCTAAAGGCACATAAGCCGCGCCGGTCTTGATAATCGCATGCAACGCGATAACCAGGTCGAAACTGCGCTCCATGCTGACGGCGACCAGCATTTCCGGGCCTGCGCCGCGCTGTTGCAGAGTGTGCGCAAGGCGGTTCGAGCGGCGTTCCAGTTCGATATAGTTGATGACTTCGTCGTTGAAGACTAGGGCCGGATGATCCGGTGTTTGTTGTGCTTGCGAAGTCAATAAATCCGGTATATTCGTCGGCATCACGGGAGACTGGAAGCTGGAGCTTCCAGAACCGCATTCCCAATCAGGAGATTGGGAACGAGTAAAATCCTGCAAAATCAACGACCGGTAATGCTCGTTCAGCAACGGCAATTCAGCCGCCCTGTCATCCATAGCATCCGGCAGGCCTTCAAGCAAATGCAGATAATAGTCAGCAAACCGCGCCGCGTCGTCCCTATCCAGTACATCGGTATTGAATTTGAACGTACCGATTAAATCGCCGCCCGCTTCCATCAATTCCAAAGACAGATCGAACTGGCCTTCCTGTTGGTACAGCGTATACGGAGACAGCCGCAATCCGCCCCAATCGACGCTGCCGGTATTGCCGGTGCTGTTCAGGTCCAGTATCTGCTGCGCTTTTTGCAACTGCTGGAAGACGAAAGCCGCCTGGAATAACGGCGGCCTGCCGGTATCGCGGGCCAATGGCAGGCGTTCCAATACCAGCGCTAACGGAAAATGCTGATGCTGCATCGCGGCCAATATCTCGCGGCTGCCGGCATCGATAAAGTCCGCAACGCTAAGCCCGTCGTCAAGCCTTGAAAGCAAGGGCAGCGGGTTGACGAAATAACCGACGACATGCGCATAATCATCATCATCGCGCCCGGCCAGCGGCGTGCCGACGCACACCAAGTCCTGGTTGCAGCAACGGTGCAGCAGCAATTGGTAACCTGCCAGCAGCAGAACATACAACGTGACGCCGCGTTCTGCGGCCTGCACCCTGAGCTTGTCCACCATCTCGTCGGCGATGCGTAGCGGATAAGACGCGCCGCGGTAACTGCGCTTGGCCGGAAACGGCCGTGAAGTCGGTAAATTCAATAACGGCGGCATGTCGGTGAATTTATCCCGCCAGTATATCCAGTCGCGTTCGGCCTCGGCGGAGGCCAGGCGTTGCTGTTGTTGCAGCGCATAGCTTCGGTATGAGGCGGGCTTGGCCGGCAATGCCGGTTCCTGCCCGGCTTTGAGCGCGGGGTAGACCAGGCCTAATTCATCGAGCAGCAACCACAGCGACCAGCCGTCGCCGATAATATGGTGAAAAACGATGAGAATGATATGGTTGTCGCTGCCGCGGCTAAAAATCCTGACCCTGAACAGCGCTTGCGTTTCATCCAGGCTGAAAGGGACCTGATAGCTGTTGCCGACTTCGGTTTTAACGCGTTCATCGTCCCAAGCTGCGGCATCGATGACTTGATAATCGACCGTGCTGTCGGGGCTGAAATATTGCAGCGGTTCGCCGTCATTGTCGGTAAAGCGTAGCCTGAGCGCCGCATGCCGTTCGTGAAGATAGGCCAGCGCCTGGTTCATCACCGCGCTGTCGAACCGCGATGCAATCACGGCGGAAAACGCGACATTATACGCCGGGCTGTCGGGCGCGGTTTTATGCAAAAACCATAAGGCCCGTTGCCCGTAGGTCAACGGAAACGGCTGTTGTTGCTGTTCCTGTAGATGCGCAATCAGCGCTTCCTTGCCGGCTTTCAACTCGCCCATCAGCGCCGGCGATAAAGCCTGTTTAGGCGCGCGATAACGCAGTTTATTGCCGTCCAGCCAGACATCGACGCGATTTTCCGCCAGTTTTTCTATAAATTCCCTGATGCTCAAAGCTCCCCCTCTACCATGTCTTCGTCTTCAACCCGACCTAAATTACCTTTCGAATGTTGCGTTTGATTCATTAAGGCCTGTTCGATAAACACCAGCAATGCCAAGCCGTCGCTTTGCAACAATTGCGATACCGGCGCGTCGACAGCCAATTCCTTGCGGATAAAGCCGCGCAATTCGACTGCCGCCAATGAATCCAGGCCCAACGAGCTCAGCGCTCTATGCAACTGAATCTCAGCGGCGGCGCGCTTCAGCGTCCCGGCCAGCCGGCGGACCAGCCAGTTTTCGAGCAGCGCCCGGCGTTGTCCGGCATCCGCGCTCAGCAAGCGCGCTTGTATATCGTCGTGCTGCGCCGTTCCTGTTTGTCCGGTATCGGCGGCGACCGATAGCAACCGCGTTAATTGCGCTTTACTGACTGAGGCCAGCTCGACGCCTTCAAGACTGATTAAAGCGCGGTCGCCGGCATCATAAAGCGTTAAATCGGCCTGCCCGTTTTCGTTAAGTTGCGCAAGCACCCAGCGGTAGGCACTGAAGTCTTGCGCATGGCATTGGATGCGCGCTATCTTTCTCGGCAATTGCAGGCCAGTGGCATTCACACCTTCCTTGGCGATTGCCGCATCTGCTCCCGGCAGGCTTGCGGCATTCACACCATCCCTGGCGATTGCCGCGCCGAGTGTCTGCAACAACGCATCCAAAATAACAGGGTGCGGTAAGTCGAGCGTTTCGGCAAAAGCCGTTTCCTGGACTGTTTCGGAAGCCATTTCCGATAATTGGGCGATAGCTTTATCCCGCCCCTGCCACAGCCGTTCGATGCGTTGAAAAGCAGGCCCGTAAGCCAGGCCATGCTCGGCATACAAGGCGTAAAACGGCGCGGCGTCGATGCCTGCCGGGCAATCCCGGCGCAACGCGGTGTTGAACGGAAACGTTTGTTGCTCGACCGCGCCCGAAACATGCAAATGCCAGTCGCCGGATTTTAAATCCTTGCTCAAGACCTGCACGACGGCTTGCCGCAATACGCACTGCACGGTAACGGCGCCGCGCTCGGGCAGCAATAAGGCGCGTTCGATCTCTACATCGCGCAGGCTGAACTCCTGTCCGGCATAGCTGCGCTTGACGGCGTCGACAATAATCGCGATAAACAACGCAACCGGTACGACAGCCATGCCGTAGACCCGGTGCTCGAACAGCCACGGCCAAGCCTCGCCGGATAATTCGATTTCAAAGACCGCGACATCTTCGGCAAATGCCGAAGAATCGAGCTGCTTGCCGGACAAACGCAGTTTCTCGGCCGATGCCTGGGGCCTGGCGTTAAACCAGTCCGGCCAATGGCGTTGTTTGCACCACGGATAAGTGGGCAAGTCTGGGAGTTGAGTAGGGTACGCATTGATGTCCCCGAGGGTATCGCGTACCTGTTGCGCGTCTGAGTTTGCGGTAGAACAAGAGGTACGCGATGCGTACCCTACGCGGCTTGGCAACACTCCCGTTAAGGCATATTGCTCTAATTGGCTTTTAAACCCCGCCGCCGTCTCGGCGCTCACGCTCAACTCATGTTTAAAACGGGAGCGGCGGGTGTTCACGGCATGACAAATACCGGCAATATCGACATCGGCTTGGGCGAATACCTGCTCGGCATAAACAGCCGCGAGCTTTTGCAGCGCCCGCGGGCTTTTTGCCGACAAGCGCAATACCTGAAGACCGGAATCGGCCTTGTCCAAAGTTGCTTGTGAAGCTTGCGCATCGGGCGCTAGTCCGACGATTAAATGGGCGTTCGTGCCGCTTAAGCCGAACGCGCTGACCGCCGCGAAGCGCTGAGCATCCTGCCAAGATTCCAGCGCTACCGGAATTTTAACCGGCCAGGCTTGCCAGTCGATATGCCGGCTCGGTGCTGAAAAATGCAAATGCGGGTAAATCTCGCCGTGGTAGACCGACAGCGCGGTTTTGATTAAACCGGCGATGCCTGCCGCCGCTTCCAGATGACCCAGATTGGTTTTAACCGAAGCGAGATAAACCGGACTGTCGTGATTGCCGTAACCGGCCGCCAAGGCTCCGAACTCGATCGGGTCGCCCAACGGCGTGCCGGTGCCGTGCGCCTCGATATAGCCGACTTGCTCCGGCCTGACATCCGCTGCACTCAGCGCCGCGCGGATAACCGCCTGCTGCGACGGCCCGGACGGCACCGTCAGGCCGCCGCTGGCCCCGTCCTGGTTGACCGCCGAACCTTTGATCACGGCAATCACCCGGTCGCCGTCGGCAACGGCATCGTGCAATCGCTTCAGCACGACCACACCGGCGCCTTCCGAGCGCACCAGGCCGTCGGCGTCATCGGCGAAGGCTTTGCAGCGCGCATCCGGCGACAGCATGCGCGCCTGGCTGAAGGCAATAAAGGTTTCCGGTGCCAACAGCACATTAACGCCGCCCGCCAAAGCCAGATTGCATTCACGTTCGCGCAGGCTGCGGCAGGCGCTATGCACGGCGACCAGCGCCGAGGAACAGGCGGTATCGACGGCGATGCTCGGGCCGGTCAAGCCCAGGTAGTAGGACAACCTGCCCGCCAGCATGTTGAGCGACGCGCCGGTGCCCAAATAACCGTCAACCTGCTCGGGTTTGAGATGTTTCGCCATCACGGCGGCGAAATCGAAGCTGCCGGCCCCGACGAATACGCCGCATTGCGTGCCGTACAAATCGGCCGGAACGATATTGGCGTGTTCCAGGCCTTCCCAACAGACTTCCAGCCATAAGCGCTGCTGAGGGTCCATACCCATCGCCTCGCGCGGCGAAATATCGAAAAACTCGGCGTCGAAATCCTCAAGCCGCTCTAAAAAACCGCCTTCGCGCGCATACATCTTGCCGGCTTGCGGTTCGGGATCGTAATAACGCTCGACATCCCAGCGTCCCGGCGGCACCGCCGCAATCGCATCGCGCCCCGAACGCAGCAACCGCAGATAGCCGTCGATGCCGCTGCCGCCCGGAAAACGGCAACCCATGCCGATAATCGCGATCGCTTCATGCCGCGTTTGTTTGGCCGATTCCAATTGCGCCTGCAAGCTGTCTATCTTGCGCAACGCATCGATCATCAGCGCGCGGTAATCCGGTGTTGCCTGCTTTTTGTCAGTCATCGTCAAGCCAGTGAGTCCAGTCGTTGCATTAATAAACGGGCAAGTTGCTCATCCGAGCAATCGTCAAAATCATCCGTCCCGGCAGCCGTCGTTTGCGCATCAAAAGCCAAGCGTTGCACTAGAAAGCCGAGCAAGGCTTCGAGCGTCGGATAATCGAATAACAGCGTGGACGGCAGCTCAAGCGCCAAATCTTTCGCCAGGCGGTTCGTAAAATCCATCGCCAGCAGCGAGTCGAAACCGCTGTCGAAGAAGCGTTGCCGCGCTTCGATAGCGGCGCTGTCGGGATTGCGCAAGACCTCGGCGATCAAGCGGCGCAGGCCCTGTTCCAATATTTCGTTGCGCCGGGCTGGTTCCGCATCGCCGAGCAACCCGCTTAAACCGCCCTGCACCGCAAGCGGTTTAGATTGTTCGGCCTGCATCGCTTCATAAAACGCCGACGGCTTAGGCAACGCGGCAAGAAACACCGGCCAGCGTATCGGCATAACCGCCGCCTGCGCCGCATTGCTGTTCAACAGTAGGTCAAACGCCGCCAGGCCTTGGTCCGGGGCGATGCTGTCTATGCCTTTTTCGGCCATCAGCGCCTCCGCGCCGTCCAGCATGCCGCCGCCCCGCCACGGTCCCCAATTGATGCTGAGTCCGGCCAGGCCGCGTCGTTTGCGCGCCTGCATAAACGCATCGATATAGGCGTTCGCGGCGGCGTAGTTGCCCTGCCCCGGCGATCCTGTCAACGCCGCCATCGACGAGAAGACTACAAAAAAATCCAGCGCGGCAGTCGATAATTTTTCACCCAAATGGCGCAAGGCGTCGACTTTAGCCGCCCACGGCGCCCGGAAAGCGGCTTCATCCATGCGGCTTAACACCCTGTCGTCCAAAAGCCCCGCGGCATGAACGATGCCCGTCAACGGCGGCAAGCCGTCCAATACCGCCAGCAGCTTGGCGATGCCGACGTCTTGCCCCAGATCGGCGGCAACGCCGGTGATCGTTGCTGCACAGGCATCAAGACGGACGCGCTGCTCGGCATTGAGCGAGTCCAGCCCACTCCTGCCGGCGATCACGATGCTGTCGGCCCCGCGCGCCAGCAAATGCTCGACGACGGCGAAGCCCAATGCGCCGGCCCCACCGGTCACGAGATAGCTGCGATTTTTACGGATGCCGACCGGCTTACCCGGCTGCCGTACCGCCATCGGCATCAAGCGGGCGGCATAGCAACGATTTTCGCGCAAGGCCAGTTGCGGTTCGTTGTCGACTCCGGCCAATACGACCGGCAATAAGGCATCGTCCAGATCGTCGACATCGACGGATTGCCAGCGGCGCTGCCGGTATTCCAGCGCCGCTGTTTTCATCAAGCCGATCACGGCGCTTTGCCGCGGACAGGGCGCTTGCGGCTCAAGGCCGGCGGCATTGCAGGTCAATACCGTGACATCAGTCGTGATGTCCTGCGCTTCCAGCGCCTGAATCACGCGTAGAAAACCCAGCGCGGCGCTGCTGTCATCATCGGCGGCGAAATCTTCGGCGCAGTAGACTAACGCCAGCGGGCCGACGGGAATACCGGCCCCTGCCGACAGTTGCGCCAATGTCAATAAACTGCTTTGCCTACCGGCCGCGGCCAGTTTTCCGGCCAAGGCAGCCGCGACGGTAGAGCCGATGCACACTACCTGCCCTACCGGTGCTTTAAGCGGCTGCACGGCATCCAAAAGCCGCCATTCGACCTGGTACAAATTGCGGTCGAGACCTGACTCCAGCGCCTTTAACAGGCTATGCTCGGCGACCGGCTGAAAACTGACTCCGGTCAGTGCCGCGACCGGCAGCCCCGCCGCAACCAGGCTGACATCGACACGACAACGATGATCCAGGCTCTCCGTCACCCACGCCGCGCATTGCAAGCCGGCATGGGCCGGGCGGTAAAAATCGACGCGTTCTATCGCCGCCGGCAGCCAGGTGTTTGAGCCGTCCGTCTCGCCTATCGCGATACCCGCCGTTTGCAAACAGGCGTCCCAAAGCACCGGATGCAGCCAATAGCCGGCCTGGGCATTCAAGTCTTTAAAATCGGTGACGGCCGCCTGCCTGTGACGACTGATGCGTTCAAGCACCTTAAAACTCGCACCGTAAACAATATTTTTCTCGGCAAAGCGGCGATAAACCGCGTCGGTTGCGATCGTTTCACCGCTGGATGGTACACCGTGCTGATATGCCGTTTCATCGCCGCCTACCGCCTGCGCGCCGATATGTCGCCGCCATGACCCCGTCCCGGTTTTGGAAAAAATCCGTATCTCGTAACGATCCCGTTCCTGTCGGCGCACATCGACCTGGACTTGAGTCGCCAAGTCCGCGCGCAGGATCAACGGCTGTTCGATAACGACATTGCGCAATCCCGAAACCGTCTGCCCTAAAGTAGCTATCGCCGCGGCCAACAGCATTTCCAGCAGCACCGCCAACGGCGCTACGAAATGACCATGCACCGTATGCTCAGAAAGATAAGGCGGCGATGAAGCCGATAATTCGGATTCAAAATAACGGCGGCCGGGCTCATCGGCCGGTGCTATGTAATGCTGCAATAAGGGATGCAAGCGGCCGATTGAAACCGGCTGCACCGCTTTCATCGCCGCCGCGGTTAGCCAATAGCGCCTGCCCGAAAACGGGTAAACCGGCAATACCGGGCGCATGCCACTAGGCTTCGCATCAAACAGCGCATCCCAGTTTAAATCGATGCCGCGTGCATAAAGTCCGGCCGCGCCATGCATCAAGCTGTCGTCCTGCCCGGCTCGCAAGCTGCCGAATACGTTATCCGCGCTTCCCAACACCGCCGCTGCCAGCGACGACAATACCAGGCGTGGCCCGCATTCGAGAAATATCCCGCAACCCAAGCTTTGCAAAGCCTCGACGCCGTCGGCGAACAACACGGCATTGCGGCAGTGTTGCAGCCAATACTCAGGCGTCGTCAATTCAACGCCGGCAAGCTTGCCGGTAAGGTTTGACACAATCGGCAAATACGGCGCGCGCATCGTCATGCTCTTCAAGATATGCCGGAACGGGGCCAATACCGGCTCCATCAGCACCGAATGAAAAGCGTGCGCGACATTCAAACGCCGGCAGGCGATATTCCGCCCTTCAAGCTGCTGCTGCGCCTCGGCGATCAGCGTGGCGGCACCGGACAGCACGCACTGTTGCGGCGCGTTAACGGCGGCCATATCCAGCCCGATCAAGCCGTCGCCGAGCACCTCCTCAAGCGTGTCGCGCGCGGCCGCGACCGACAGCATCGCGCCCTGCCCCGGCGCTTCGTCCATCAGCTTCGCGCGAGCGACGACCAGTTGCAATGCGTTATCGAGCGTAAAGACACCTGCGACGCAAGCGGCGACATATTCGCCGAGGCTATGGCCGATGACGGCGTCCGGCTCCACGCCCCAGGAACGCCACAAGCAATACAGTGCATAATCGACGGCAAATACGCAAGGCTGCGCATACAGCGTGCGCTGCAAACAGGCTTCGTCGGCGTTAAACAGCAAATCCTGCAAGGATCTGTCCAGCAGGCCGTCCAGATGGCGCGCGCAGTCGTCTATCGCATTGCGAAACACCGGCCAGCGCCGGTACAAGTCTGCGCCCATGCCGGGATATTGCGCGCCCTGGCCGGTAAACAACATCGCAAGGCCCGGTTTATGCTTGGCGCTACCGCGATACAGCGCGGCATGCGTTTGCCCGTGCTGCAAAGCCGCGAGCGCCGCCGCCATTTCCGCGCTGTCGTTGGCCGCGATAACGGCCCGTTCGGAAAAATCGCGCCGGCATAGCGCGGCGGTGCGGCACACATCCGTTAAGCCGTACTCGGGATGATCCCGCAGCCATTGCTGGTAACGCCAGGCCATAACCGTTAGCGACGCTGCGCTGTGCGCCGATAATTTCAGCAGCAACGGAAAGTTTTCCGCCGTTGTTGCAACTGAGTCCGGCTCGGGCGGCGGCTCGACGATGACATGCACATTCGTTCCGCTGAGACCAAACGCGCTGACGCCGGCAATACGAGGCTGATCGCCGGACGCCGGCCATGCCTGCCATGCCGTGACAACCTTGACCGGAATGGCCTGCCACGGAATATGCGCACTCGGTACAGTCAGGTGCAAATGCGGCGGAATCGCTTGATATTTCAGCATCAGCGCAGCCTTGATCAATCCGGCGATACCGGCCGCGCCTTCGGTATGCCCAAAATTGGTTTTTATCGAACCGAGTAATAAGGGCTGGTCGGCGGATCGTGCGCCGAATACTTCGGTCAGCGCGCTGACTTCTATCGGGTCGCCCAGCGGGGTTCCGGTACCGTGCGCCTCGATGTAGCCGACTCGCCCGGCGTCGATACCGGCGTCATGCAACGCGGCTTTCAAGACCCTGACTTGCGCGCGTTCGCTAGGCACCGTCAAGCCGCTGCTGCGACCGTCATGGTTGACCGCCGAGCCTTTGATGACCGCGACTATCGGGTCGGCGTCGCGCAAGGCGTCACTCAAACGCTTCAAGACGACGATGCCGACGCCGTCGCCCCGGCCGATGCCGTCGGCGTTGTCGGCGAAGGTCTTGCATAGCCCATCCGGGGCCAGCATCATCGCGCGGCTTTCGGTGATCGCCGCGCGCGGCGATAATTGCAGGTTGACGCCGCCCGCCAAAGCCAAGTCGCTCTCGCGCGTGCGCAAGGCTTTAACCGCCAGATGCACGGCCAGCAACGAAGACGAGCAGGCGGTATCGACGACGAGCGCGGGGCCTTGCAAACCGTAAAAATACGCTAGCCGACCGGCCATGACGCTAGGCGCGTTGCCGGTGCCGGTATGCACATCGATGGCTGCGGCATTTTCAATCAAGCCGGAATATTCCTGCGTCATGCAACCGATAAACACACCGGCATTGCATCCCCGCAATGGTTTCGGGTGCAGGCCCGCGCTTTCGAAAGCCTGCCAACTGCATTCGAGCAACAAGCGCTGTTGCGGGTCCATCTGCTCGGCTTCTCGCGCCGGTATGCCGAAAAAGTCCGCATCGAAACAATCAACGTCTTGCAGGAAGGCTCCGTAACGACTGCTGATTTTCCCGGCCGCGTAAGGGTCGGGATCATAATAGTCGTCGATAGGCCAGCGCTCCGCCGGGACTTCGGTGACCGCATTACCGCCGACGCATAAAAAATCCCATAACGCTTCAGGCGTATCGCAAGCGCCCGGAAAACGGCAGGCGACGCCGATGATCGCTACCGCTTCGTTGCCGGCTTGTTCGTAATGCGCCAGTTTCGCGCGTAATTCGCGCAATTCCTGCAAGGCGCGTCGCATCAGTTCCTGCTGTTTATCATTCGTCGTCATCGTTTTTGCGCCTCTTCGATCGCCAACAGCTCCTGTTCCAGCAACAGCGCAATATCGTCGCCGTCATCGGCCTGTTGCTCCGCGAATAAAGGCTGTAAAGGCCCCGTCACGAGGAAGGCGTACAAGTCATCGACCGACGGGTATTTAAAGATCAGCGTGGACGGCAAAGGCGTGTCCAGCGCTTGCTGCAAACGATTTTTCAGCTCCAGCGACATGAGCGAATCCATGCCCAATTCGGCGAAGCCTTTATCGCTCGCCAAAGGCTCTCCCGGCGTCATGCCCAAGACGCTACGGACATGGTCGGATAAAAATGTCCTGAGAGAGCGTTCGCGTTGCGGCATCGGCAGCTCGGCCAATACCGTCGACAGATTGGAAACTTTAGGCGCGGCGGCGCTTTTTGCCTTGATGCCGCCGGAAAGATCCGCAAGCTCGCGGATAAGCGTAACGGTCGGATGCATCAGCGCGAATTGCGCCCAATCGACGGTCAACACGCCGACCTGAGCCTTGGGGCTTTGCAGCGCATGTTCCAGGCCGGCAAACGCCTGCTCCGCGCTCAGCTTACCGATGCCGGAACGCGCCAACCCATCCACCTCCTGGATCGCCGCCATGCCGCCGCCCGCCCAGGGTCCCCAGTTAATGCTCAAACCCGGCAAGCCCAGGCTGCGCCGCCATGCGACAAATTCATCGAGAAAACTGTTCGCGGCGGCGTAATTGCCCTGCCCCGGTGCGCCGAGCAAGGCCGCGACCGATGAATAGGCGATAAAACAATCCAGCGCCAACCCCGAACTTGCCTGATGCAAGTTCCACAAACCGGCGATTTTAGGTCGCAAGACCTGCCGCAAGCACTCCGGCGTAAGATTCGCGATTACGCCGTCCCGCAAGACGCCGGCCGCATGGATGACGCCGCGCAAATCCTCGCCATAGCGCTCGATCACGGCATTCACAAAGCCGGCATCGGCGACATCGCCGTAGACCTGATCGACCTTTACGCCCTGCCGCCTCAGCGCGTCGATTTGATGCGCCGCATCATCCGAGGGCTTGCGCGACATCAGCACGATCTCGCTGATGCCTTTGGCCGCCAGCCATTGCGCGGTCTTAAGGCCCAGCGCGCCGGTACCGCCGCTGATCAAGTAACGGCCCCGCCACTGCGCCGGCGCTTTGCCGGCTTGTTGTAAGCGTTGCAGACGCGGAACATAGCGCTGCCCGTTGCGCAGGATGATTTCGGGTTCTTCCGGCAAATCGCGCAGAGCCGAGACAATATCCGCCGCCGCAATGCTATCCGCATCCAGCCACCGGCAAGGCGTTTTCGGGTATTCGTGGTTAAAGCTGCGGATTAATCCGGCTATCAACGCAACGGCGGGATCGCCCGATTCCGTCTCGTTAAGCGCCCTGACTTGCCGCGTCAGTATCGCCAGCCGTGGTACGGCATCGCCGGCGATGCTGAGCCGGTGCTGTAAAAAAGCCAGCAGGCGCTGCGCGTTATTTTCGGCCAGTTCCGCAACATCGCCGGTTTCAGATTCGAGACAAAACAGTACGCCGTCAACCGGCCCGCTATCGAGGCCCACAAAATTTTCATCGCCGGCCCATTCGCCCCAGTCCGTGCTGTCAGCCATTTGCCGGGCCAATTCCCGGCCGACAACTCGCCAGCGCCCCGGCGCTGCCGCCTCCCGCTTGCTATCCGCCGTTTGCCGCCATATCGTCGCATAAAGGTTTTGTTCCATTGTTAACGCCGAGCGCAGGCTCTCGATGTCCGCCTTGCGCATATTCACGCCGGAAAACCGCGCGACGATGCGGCCGTCATCGCCAAACAACTCGACATCGCCGCTGACCAAGCCGCCCGCGCCTGAGTGTTCATCGTCAAGGCGGGCATGACACCACAGCTCGGCGTCGGGAAGCGCTACGCCGGCCTGCCATTGATTGATCGCCAGCGGGATGTAAGTGTCGGTGTATTGCTCGGGCACCGCCGCGCCGAGCAATTGGAAACAGGCGTCGATCAAGCCCGGAGGCAAGCCGAAAGCGCGTTCTTCGCTTGTTGCGGCGCGCATCCGCGCCAATGCCTGCCCGCGGCCTTTGGACAAGGCGGCAAGCCAGCGGAAACTGTCGCCCAGCACGACCTGCTGTTGTTCCAGCAAGCGGTAAAACGCGGCGACATCGATAGCCTCGCCGCACTGTTGTTTTAGCCTTTCGAGTTCGACCGGAGTCACGGAGGGCAAAGACTCGGCCTCGACGATCACGGCCGTTGCATGTTCGATAAACGCCTTATGTCCCCCGTCCTCTGTCCTCTGTCCTCTGAACATCTCCTCGCTGATAATTTTCAGCGCATAACCTCCCGCCATCGGCGTCAAGCCGATATGCAGCTCGCGTTGCTCCTGTTCGGACAGCACCAGGGCTTCGATAAACTCGATATTTTCCATTTTAATATCGTCGGTTTTAAGCGATGACCGCGCCGCCGCAAGCGCCGCCGACAAATGGCAGGCTCCGGCAACGACAATGCGCCCGAAGACTTTGTGATCGCTTAAAAACGGCAGCCTCGCGCAACCGATCGCGCCTTGATGCAGAATCGCCGGCAGCAACGGCGATTGCGTGCAGTGCTCAAGCATCGGATGGATAGACGGCTGGGCATCGCGCCTGACGATGGGCCTCTGCTTGAACCAATAGCGTTTGCGCTGCCACGGATAGGTCGGCAAGGATACCAATTGTTTGCGCCGCCCCTGGTAAAACGCCGTCCAATCCACCGTAGCGCCTTGTTGGTACAAAGCCGCCAAAGCCTGCTGTATGCTAATCCAATCCGGCTCGCCCGGTTTCAAGGTGGACAGCGCGCTAAGCTTCTTTTCCAAGTCCGCCCGCTCCTCGATGCTGTTCTCCCCACCAAATAGAAACACCGGCGCTTGCGTTTTCCCACCCATCGAGATGTTGTCGTCGGTACCCGCTGTTTGTAAAAAATCATGCAATTCAGAAATATTTTGTACAACCGCCGAAAGCCGGTAATCGTAATCATCGCGGCTGACATTCGCGGTATAGCAAATATCGGCCAAGTCTTCATCACGCGCAAACGCCAGTTTCTGGCTGTGCCGTAAGGCCCAGTCGCGCAAAGCCTGCGGCGTTTTCGCCGACAATTTAAAAAGATGGCAGGCTTCCTCGACCTTATTGCCGGCGACGGCTTGCTCGACAGCTTGCTCGATAATGACCTGACTGTTCGTGCCGCTTAAACCGAACGAGCTGACCAGGCCGACTCTGGGTTTGTCCGACTCGGGCCAATCGGACACCGTTGTAACGACGCGCAGCGGTATGTCCTGCCACGGTATCGCCGGATTCGGCCGGTTAAAATGCAACGACGGCGGAATCTTGCCTTTTTGCACGGCGAGAGCCAGTTTGATCAAGCCGGCGATACCGGCCGCCGCCTCCAGATGGCCGATATTGCTCTTGACCGAACCCAGCAATAGCGGCGTATCGGATTGTTTACGCAAGACCTCGGCCAAGGCGTTGACTTCGATAGGATCGCCCAGCGACGTTCCGGTGCCGTGCGCCTCGACATAGAGCAGCTGATCAGGCTTCATATCGGCAACACTTAATGCGCGCCTTAACAGCGTTTGCTGCGCTCGCCCGTTCGGCACGGTCAGCCCGCTGCTGCGCCCGTCATGGTCGACCGACGAGCCGCGTATCACGGCGATGACACGGTCACCGTCGCGCACGGCGTCCGACAAGCGCTTCAACGCGACCATGCCGCCGCCTTCGCCGCGCCCGTAACCGTCAGCGGCGGCGTCGAACGGCTTGCAGCGGCCGTCGGGCGCCAGCGCTTTAGAGCCGGACATTAACACAAAGGCGGCCGGTGATAACATCAACTGCACGCCTCCGGTCAATGCCAGATCGCACTCTTTAGCGCGCAGGCTTAAGCAGGCCTGATGCACGGCGACCAAGGATGAGGAGCAGGCGGTATCCAACGAAAAACTAGGGCCTTGCAAGCCCAATAAATAAGACAGCCGGCCGGACGCAAAACAAAAGCCGTTGCCGGTGCCGATATACAGTTCCGCGCCGTCGTTATCGCCCGTCTCGCGGACTAAGTGCAAATAATCCTGCTGGCCTATGCCGATAAACACGCCGGTGTTGCTGTCCTTGACGGAGCGGCCGGCAATACCGGCATGTTCGAGCGCCTCGTAAGCCAATTCCAGCAACAGCCTGTGCTGGGGATCGATAAGATGGGCTTCGCGCGGCGGAATACCGAAAAAGTCGGCGTCAAAACCTTCGGCCGGGTCGGATAGCGCGTCTAAAAACGCCGCGGCATTGACATAGGTCGTCCCCGGCGTCGCACCGGCCGGATCGTAAAACGGCTCGTGCCGCCAGCGCCGTTCAGGGATAGGGCCGACGGCATCGACGCCGTTTTGCAGCATAGCCCAATATTCATCGAGAGAATCGGCCCGGCCCGGAAAACGGCAGGCCATGCCGATCACAGCGATAGGCTCGTGCCGGGATTTTTCGCAATCGGCCAGTTTGGCCTGCAATTTCTCAATCGCTAAAAAAGCTTTTTGCAAAGGGCTTAATGTCGCAATAGTGCTTGGGTTTTCAGTCATGCGCTTAAAATTGAAGCCTGTGTTTTATAGTAGGGCGCGCCGCGCGCGCCGATGCCGGGTAATGTGTGAATCCTTTGGCGCGCGCGGCGCGCCCTACAACATCTCCAGTTTTTCGCTAATCAATCGATCCAATTCCTGTTCCGAATACTGCTGTATCGTCGCGGCATCGATCGGCGCTGTGGTAATGATTGCTTCGCTATCTTCACTATCCTGCAAGCCCGCGTACTGCTGTAGCCAGTATGTCCCGACTTCGTGGATATTCGGATAATCGAACAATAAAGTCTGCGGCAACGCGCAGTCTAATTGCCGTTGCAGGCCTATGCGCAATTCCGCTACCGTGATCGAATCCAGGCCCATGTCGAAGAAGCCCTGATAATTGTCCAGTGTTTTGTCCGCAGGGATATATAAAACCTGTTTGACGACCTCGGCTATCCGCGCCGTGACAAAGCGATAGGCGTCTTCATTGTCAAGTCCTGCGATATGCTCCGCAACGCTGACTTTTTCTGGAACAGGTGGCGCCATCGTCAATACCGGACTTGCCGAAGCCCAAAAAGATGCGCTCGCCGCGCCGCTAAAAGCCTGGTTAAAAACAGCCCAATCGATGTCTATCATAAGCTGTTGCGAGGACGTTCCGGCCAGTGCATAGTCAAGCAGGCGGCAGGCGGTCTCGACCGGAATCGGCGTGACGCCGTTGGCCTGCATGCGCCGCCGCGCCGGCTCGCTGAGCGCGGCGACCATGCCGGCCCCGGCCCAGGCGCCCCAGTTGATCGTCAATGCCGGAAGAT
>Ga0172380_10003866_pt1 | contig 19956 bp, 17 predicted proteins | sample Leawe162metaG_FD_119747 | JGI IMG/M metagenome (GOLD analysis project Ga0172380, IMG submission 119747) | Leachate microbial communities from a municipal landfill in Southern Ontario, Canada - Leachate well 162 metaG | ecosystem: Engineered > Solid waste > Landfill > Unclassified | place... | reverse complement strand
CGAGGCAATGAAATCCTTGTAGGGGCCCGTCTGACCGAAAGGAGTGATGGAGGTCATGATGATCCGGGGATTCATTGCTTTAAGCACGACGTAATCGAGGCCTATTTGTTGCATATAGCCGACAGGGAAGGACTCGATGACAATGTCCGCCTTTTTAACTAACTTGAGGAAGATCGGCCATCCATTGTTTGAAGCGATGTCAAGAGTTATACCCCGTTTGTTCAAATTGTATGCAAACCAGGTCAGACTCTTCTCCGGATCAGGTTTATCCTGATAAAAGGGGCCTATCCTGCGGGAGGCATCACCTCCCGGTTTTTCAACTTTTATAACATCGGCTCCCATCTCGGCGAGTATACGTCCGCAGAGAGAGCCTTTTTCGTCAGTCAGGTCCAAAACCCTGATATCTTCAAGCACTGAGTTCATCTATCCCCAACTCGATAAATATATTATCGCTGCACTTTGCGCTTGGGTTAAATTATTGAAGGTATCTGCATAATAGCACTGTTTTTTCGCAAGTCAATGATTTGTTCATTAATATTTAGTAAAATTATTCAATTGATATGAAATATGAACAAATTGATCATTTCTTTTACAAAACAAGTAGTATATGATACTAATAACGACAATGAAGCACATAGATGATATCGACAAAAAAATAGTTGCCGCACTGGAGAAGGATGCCTCTATGAGTAGCAGAGAACTGGCTGAAGCGCTCGATATATGTGCGCCTACGGTTCGGCGCAGGGTTAACAGGCTGATCAGGGACGATATCATACGTATCCAGGCGGTACAGATCAACCGGGCCAGAACTTCACTTACCGTCGCAATATTATTGAAAGTTGAAAACAATGCCATTTCACGCACGGCTGATCTTCTGACAAAACAAGAAGAAGTGGGATTTCTGGCATTAGCCGCCGGCCGCTTCAACATGATAATGGTCTGCTGGTTTGTCACAGTGGAAGCGTATTCCAAATTTTTAAACACCGTGCTATACACGATGAACGGGGTGCTGGAGACAGACACTGCAATCTGTACGGAATACAGGAAATATGCGTTTGTTAATCTATCGCGGGCTGGAGGGATTGTTCAAACAACCGGCAAACCGGTGGACGACATCGACCTGAAGATTGTTTCTGCGCTCGAAAAGGATGCGCATCAGAGCAATACCCGCCTGGCTAAAAGCCTCAACATGAGCTCTGCCACTATCAGGCGCAGAATAAATAATCTGTTAAGTAATAACGTAATACATATACAGGCTTTCCCCAACGTTCGTTTGGGTAAAATGATCACCTCTGTAATAGCACTGAAAGTGGATAACGGCGCGCTAAACCGCATTGCAGACTACTTCTCCGACATGGACGAGGTCAGGCAGGTGCTTTTAACGGCCGGCAATTACGATATAGGCGTATGGGCGTGGTTTGAATCTATTGAAGCTTTCTCGGAATTCCTCAATAACCGCATCAATTCGCTGGAGGGCGTAGAGAAAAAGACCATAATAATCATGACGGAGATCAGAAAATGGGTGCATATGTGGTGATGGTTCTGAGCATATCCCCAGTCTTTCTCATGCCATGACGTTTATTATTACGCTGCCAAACACCGTAAGGATCACATTGCTGAAAGCGTAAGGTACTGCGTAGCCAAGGGCAGGAGCGGTACTATCGGCGTCTTCCTGTAGTGTGTTAAGCGCTGCCGTTATCACCCTTGCGCCGGAGACCGCTCCCAGCAACAATACGATGTTCATTTTCAGTATGTAGCGACCGAAGAGCAGGCCGAGTATGATTGGCAGCAGGGATAGTGCCACGCCCGCAAGGAATACACTCAATCCGGTGGTCTCGAAGGCCTGCACCGCTTGTACTGCGGCAGATACCCCTACACAGGCTATGAACAGATTAAGCCCCAGGTCAGAAAGCAGCCATTGTGCTCCCCCTGGAATCTGTCCGAAAGTCGGGTGTATCGAGCGCAACCAGCCAAAGACCAGTCCGGATACCAGCACGCCCCCACCCACTCCCAGCGTAATCGGCAGGTTACCCACGTGCAATACGATCAGTCCCAGCAATGTGCCGAGAACAATACCCAGGCCCAGCATAACGAGGTCGGTAATATTGGTGGGTCGTTCGGGGTAGCCGAGGTAGTTGATCACCCTCTCCACATCCTCTCTTACGCCAATTAGTTGGAAGACGTCGCACTTATGCACTTCGGTATCGCGGGTTATGGGAATTTCGTGGCCCTGGCGTGTTACCCTGCTCAGGAATATACCATGAGCCTGCTTGCTCTTGCTGAGTTCGCCCAACGTTTGGCCAATAACCTTCTTATTCAGGATGCAGACCTCCATAACCTCGCCTAAAACTTCAGCAATGTCGGCGATATCAATCTCAGGGCCTATCAGCCGTGGTGCCGCCAGCAGCGATTTGGCATTGCCTGACAGAGCGATCAGATCATCAGCCTGTATGATTGTATCGGGCTCCACCTTGATTACTCCGCTGTTACGCTTGATCCTGGTTACGTAAACCCTCTCGGGAAATAGAGACTCCAGCTGGCTGACTGTTTTAGCGGCTATGCCGCTTGCCGGTATTCGATAGGCGCGCAGCTCAAGCTGCCTGGACCAGGAAAACAGCTCCGGTTTATCCGCTGCAGCGGCGCCACCGTTCATCTGCTCTTCCAGCTTCCGGGCCTCCTGCTTCAAATTTATACGCATCATGCGGGGAACCATTTTCAGAAATACTATGGTACCGGCTGTTCCAAAGATGTAAGTAATGGCGTAGGCCACGGCTACATTGGCATCAAGCAATGTTTTCTGCGCTTCACTGACGGGCAATTGGGCAATGGCGCCTTCGGCCGTGCCGATGGCGGCCGACTGGGTCATTGAGCCGGCGAACAGGCCGGCCGTGGTGCCCTGGTCAAAATTCAGCAGCTTGCCGAGGAAGATTGCGGCCGCCAGTCCCGCAAAGCATACTATAAGCGATATCCAGAGATAGTTAAGGCCGTCTTTTTTCAGTGCACCGAAGAACTGCGGCCCCACCCTGTAACCGATGGCAAACATAAACAGCGCAAAGCTCACTGTTTTTAACAGAGGGGACACCTCTACGTTCATTTGTCCCAATACCAGCGCAGCCAACAGCGTACAGGTTGTGGCGCCCAGGCTTATGCCGAAAAATTTGATTTTGCCAAGAGCATAGCCAATGGCCATGGCCAGGAACAGGACAATCTCAGGGTTATTGCGGCAGATATTGACAATAAGTTCCACGTGAGACACCCCCTGTTTACGTCAGTGTAAAACGACTATGATTTACGCTTCGATTGCCGCCATTCGTTGTAGTATGTATCGAGAAGCTCGCTGATCTCTTTACCTATGGCCGAATAGGTAGCGTTGGGGAGGTTGGCCAGTGATACTCTAACCGACATCTCCGGCGCATCGAATCCGCCGCCATCCATCAACACAATGGATTTGTCCTCAGCCAGTCTCACCACGAAATCTATGGGCTGGTGCTTATTAACCAGGAAACGCGTGAATTCCTCGCCATAGCGTAGTCTGGCCAGCGCAGGAACGTCTATGGTGGTATAGTAATGAGCATCGTATTTGTTCTCCGGCGCCGGTACCCCCAGGGAGTCATAGAGCGTAGAAAACCTGTGCGCGACGATATATTGAGCAACTCTCTTGTAGACATTTTCCTTATCCAGCAGGCAGTAGAGTGAAAACAGCGCCATCATCACCTGCTGAGGGGTGGATAATCCGGCGGTATGATGCAAAGCCACCGATCTGCTGTCTGCCACCATTCGGTCTATCAGCTTCATTTTATCGGGTTCAAGCACTACGGTGCTGTAACGCTGGCGCAAACCGGCCCTTGTTTCACCGGGCAGAGCTGCAATCATTTTATCGAAGGCATTATCCTGGTGAATGCCAATGATCCCAAGTCTCCAGCCCGTGGCGCCGAAGTATTTGGAGAACGAATATACGAGTATGGTATTGCGCGGCGCAACGGCGGCAATAGACCGGAACCCGTTGACAAACGTGCCATATACATCATCGGTAAGTATGATCAGGTCTTTGCGTTTGGTACGCACTAAATCAGCGAGCATCTTCAGAGTAGAATCATCTATAGCTACCGATGTGGGATTGGAGGGATGCACCAGAAAGAAGGCCTTGACGGCCGGGTCGGCCAGTTTGTTTATTTCCTGCTCAGTATACTGCCAGTATTTATCCTCGTTCTGTTTTATCTCGAGCTCGACAAACTGATAGTCATTCAGCCTGGGTATCTCAATATAAGGTGTGAAGATCGGCGTACCGATAGCAATAGTGTCCCCTTTGTGTAATAGATGGTTCTCCATGAGGCTGGTGAAGATATAGTCCATAGCGGCCGTGCCGCCTTCGGTGGCGAACAGGTCAAAGTTACCTGGTGGAGGATTGCCCGCGAACATCTCCTGGTCAAGATATTTTTGTACTACCTTCTCACAGAACGACAGCATCCGGTCCGGCTCGGGATAATGGTCGCCCAAAATGCCATCTACCATTTCGTAGGTGAAGTCATCCTCGTCTATCGTGAGCACGTCCCTGATATAATCCAGTGACTCACGCAGCAATCTCGCGCCGGGTGAGGATTGATGCTGATCCAGGTAATGTCTTAACCTGCTTGCCGAGCCGGGCTTCAAAGGAGACATGCCCACGGCGGGCAAATCTACGTTGCGTAGAGCCTCTTCGTTGGCAAAAATACCCAATTCGTAGAAGGCTGATCGTGGCGTAACGGCTATCCAGTTTGGATTGCCCCGCCCGGCATTCATCATCATACGCTCATGGTTGGTACCTGCGATTTTAATGAGCTTATCTTTCAGCTCAAATGGACTGAGTTTCTCATAGCGCTTCTCATCAGACGGCTTCATACTGCCTCCCTTAATCAACTGTCGATCATTAATTCCGGTATTTGTTAATATCTTTTATACGTAACTCATATGGCTATACTTGCTGACCATATCACGTACATCCTCGCCTCTAATAGTCAGGATATTATTGCAGAAATTCTTTGTCAATGCGATGTCATATTGTGCTGGATTATTGTGCCGGTGCTACGAAGTTTAAACCATACTGCCTGGCGTGATCCCTGATAGTGTCGATAATCTCTGAAGCGGGCAGCATGATGTTAATAGTGGATTGCGGAGTTTGCTGCGGCCGTAGCTTTGCAAGCCAGAGGACATGCTCGTTTTGAGGAAGCCTGCCGAGCAGGGTTATCAGCGCATCCAATCCTGCCACCTGCACATGTACCCATCCCTCTGCGGAGACAATGTTTTCCGTGCTGATTATCTCTTCCAGTGTTTTTTCGCGGTTGGTGCCCGTAACCAGCGTGAAATGCCACAGTCCGTTAATCGGCCAGGAATACAGCTCGTATCCTTTGAGGGAATGCGGAAGCGTGTCCACAGGGTATTCCGATGTTATGACCGATAACTTACCGGCCTGTTGCAGCGACCCTATTACCTCCAGATTATTTCTGGGGTCTTCGCCATTGAAGTAAGAAGCCGATGGATAGCCGGGCTCGATTTTAATGACCCTTGAATCACTGGAGCCAAGCGGTTTCATTATGGTGATGCCGTCGAATGACTGGGACGATAACGGCGTCCAGAAGGCGCCCCAGTATATCGGTTGACGGTCGACGCAGACCATAAACGACCTGCCGCTGGTGGGGACATGCAGGCTGGAGACGCGAACGAAGACATCCGCAGTCAGTAAAATTTCATGCGTTATAACATTGTACGAGACGATGTCTTTGGTCGAGATGACGGGCTGCTCTGCGAGATCGACATGGCTCATGATCGGCATCTTTAAAGGGGGTATATCTCCTTCGGTGAGGTAAACGGCGAATCCCTCCGGGCCCGGCGCTGAGCAGCCGCCTGATATAAGAAACACACAGAGCATAATAAACGTGAGTTTTATATTAATGTGATCGTACAACCGTTTAATCATATGAGTCATCTCTCCCATGTCTTTTCCGCTTAACAGTATAGTATAAAAAGATTCTATCCTACTATTGAGGTAAGGGGAAATGTATATTAATGAGATAGCCGCAGTTTCAGGTATCCCTGGGAGTGGCGTGCACGGACCTCAGGTTGATGATGAGCATGGCTGCCACGATGCAGGCTCCTCCCAGCAGCGTCCTAAATGTCAACTGGTCTCCTCCGATAACGACGGCGAAAAATCCGGCAAACACGGGTTCCATAGTCATTACGATGGCCGCCCGCGTGGGTGATACCAGGGATTGGGCCCAGGTTTGCACGATGAAGGCAAGCGCTGTGGCAAATACCGCTGTAATTCCTATGGTTATCCAGACTTCTGTGTTTGGCGGCGGGGTAAAGCCGCCCGGCAGCGCGGCAATTAAGGAGATTACAGCCACAGTGGCGATCTGCAGGAAGGCAAAAGTATAAGGATCATAATAGGGGGACCATTCGCCCAGACCGACTATATGTATGGCGAAAAGTACCGCGCATGCAAGCGTTAGCAATTCGCCGGGGCCGACCGACCATCCGTTGAGGCTGAGCAGGGCCACTCCGATGGTGGCCAGCGCGACCAGCAGCCAGGTTTTACCGTCTGTTTTATGTCGAAGGATGATCCAGGCCATGACCGGCGTCAGCACCACGAACATGCCGGTGATAAATCCGGACACCGCCGCGGAGGCATACAGCAGACCGTAAGTCTGCGTGATATAGCCGAGCCCGAGCGCGACGCCGAGCCCGGCGCCGCGCAGCAGTTCCTGACGTGTGATACCGCGCAGGCATTGCGGCCGGATTACAAGCATTACCAGCGCAGCGGCGGCGAAGCGCCAGGCCATGAAATCCATGACCGGCATCAGTTCGACGGCAGCCTGCACGATGGTAAAAGTGTAGCCCCAGACCGCGGTAATTACTACCAGCGCGGCCAGCGCCAGAAACGGCGACGATCTCCAGTTTGCCAGCATATTAATCCGTATATTCTATAGCATCGGTCGTTTATATTCAGGGCCGATGTATCAGGATACTGCGCTGTAATAATAAAATAAAATCTGTCATAATAATATGCCATTACATCAAGCAAGGAGGAGGCACCATGTGCTGTTTTGTCACGCTTTTCCTGTTGATCGGTCCGCGCTTCGCACTCGTCTGCATGTGGCTGTTCTCAGATATGGTTACCAGGGTTTTCGGCGCCAACTTCATCATTCCGCTGCTGGGAATAATCTTTCTTCCCTATACGGCGTTATTCTATGTAATCGTCTATCTGTATATGGGCATGGCCAATCCCTTCGCCTGGGCGCTGGTCATACTGGGGTTCATCATTGATATCTCCGCTTACGGCGGTGGATGGTGGGGCAACCGCGGCCGCCTGCGCAGGTAATCGTCTCGTGGCCGTAAATCAGCTTATGGGCTAATCAGGCTTGCCCGGATTCAGCCTCTTAAGTTCCATTAATATCTCGCGCAGCAGCAGCAGCTCCAGCCGCCGGTAGGTGATATCGCTCGCCAGCTTGCCCCATGTCTTGGGATCGTCCGACAGGAAATCCTCGGTTATCTCCATTGCGCTTCTGGCCATATCATCCTCCTTGTTTCAGTCGATCAGCACCAGCCCCACGGAGGTGGCGCAGGGGATCTCACTGGCCTCGCCCAGCAGCGGGTAGGCGTTCCATCCAACCTTGCCGATGATGTCCACCACGTCGATGCCCAGCGCCTCCATGGCCGGCCTGGATCTGAGGGGAAAGCGGCACCTGCCGCTGTCCTTGAACTGGCAGACCAGGCCGTGGCAGAGGTAATCCTTGCAGGACCCTCCACCCAGACCCATAGCCAGCGCATATCCGTGCTGGTAGGCCAGTCGCTCGATCTCGTAAATGATTTTTGCGGTCTTCGCGTGAAAGAGCAGGCTGCGGTCGGTGCCGCCGCTGTCCTTGGATTTGCCCGGCGCATAGTCCTCCAGAGGCTCCACCAGCGTTTTAATCAATATGCCGTAGGAGTATCGGGCAAAGGCTTTTCTGACAAGGTCGAGGTCGGGCGCGTTGGGAGGACAGTTCGGCGTCTCGCCGGCCCGCAGGCAACGCGGTATTAAACATTTCAACCTGACGCGCTCATCCACCACCAGTTGGTCGGCCCGTATGATCTCGGCGCCCGCCGCACCCAGCTCCAGCGCCCTGGTCCGCAGCAGCTCCAGGTCAGCCTTCAGTTTACTCTTCTCTGTTTTAATCGACAGAGGAATAGCCTGATAATTCTTTTTCTGCATATGTCTGATGCTCCTTGTACAGATTTTAACACGCCGCCGCCGCCCGTTTATAGCCATAAGAAAGGGGTTGCGCTAAACTTTAGGTTGTGGAGGAAATACATGCCCAAGTGGCCTGACCTGGCAGCCGGCTTCAAACTACTGCGCGAAGTGGACCTCAATGCCATCCGCCGGCAGGCTGAATCACCCTTTCATCTAGCCGTGCTGGGTGGAGAGGATACGGGAAGATCTTTACTGATTAGCCAGTTGCTCACCGGGCCGCGCTCGCAGGAGAGTGGAATTATAGCCAGGGTGAGTGAGTGCAGCCTCAATGCCGAGATGCCGCTTGGCGCCTGCACTCTGGCTATACTGATGGTTGGCGGCAGCGATGATTGCGCCCGGGAGAGAGATGTCTTTAAACAGCTGCGGCGCGATAAGATCCCCGTAGTCGTCTGTTACGGCCGGAGCGATCTGCCGCAGGACGGAGATGTTATTTCGAAAGATGCGCGGGATTGGTGGGATGCGGAGACGGTGGTTGCGAATCCAGGCGACCGTCAGTCGCTTACCGGAGTGCTGGCGCCGGCCATATTGCGCGCCTGCCCCGGGCGGGAGGTTCAGCTTGCGCGAAACGTCCCCATGTTGCGCGAAGCCGTCTGCCGCAAACTGATCGATGATACATGCCTGGTCAACAGCACTTACAGCCTTACCACGGGCCTGGCCGAGATCAACATATTTCTCGACCTGCCGCTCAACATAGCCGACATGGTGATCCTGACCAAGAACCAGGCCCTCATGGCCTATAAGATATCCCTCGCCATGGGATTGACGGCAGACTGGAAGGAGACCGTGCCCAAGATGAGCGCCGTGATAGGCGGCGCGTTTCTCTGGAGACAGCTGGCCAGGATGCTGGTCGGGCTGATACCGGCATGGGGCATCATACCCAAGATCGCCGTGGCTTACGCCGGCACCTATACAATCGGGCAGGCCATTTACCAGTGGTGCGCCAATGGCGAGAAGCTCAAATCACAGAACCTCAGGGCGATCTATCTTTCGGCACTCAAGCGTGGACGTGAGGCGGCACAGTCCGTGATCGCCAGGCGTAAAGCCCTGCGGCACCCGCAGCCCGGAGCGTAACACGAGAACGGCATCACCGCTTCCGTGATGGAGAGACGCTAAATACGCCTGCGTGAGATCGACGTCGCGATCAATACTATGATCAGCACGATGACCAGTATGGCCACCAAGGCGCATATCCATAGATAGATGTCGTTGGCGAAAAGCGCGGCCAGGTTGAGCGTGCCGTTATCAGCGGCGCCGGACTGCGCAGGCTTATCGGGTGGTGGTGTTGAGGAGGGCGGCGCCGTGGTCGCCGGCGGAGACTGTATGTTTTCCGATGGCCCCGGTGCAGGCGTCCCGCGAATTTCAGTCTGCTGCGCAGGTGTTTGGGGTACTACGGGAAGGGATGGCCCGGGAGTGACATCTTGTTGTGCAGGCAATGGAGTCGGCAGGCTGTACCTGGGTGTGGGGGAGAGACAGTCGCAGAAGGTCCACAGCCTTCCCGTGCCCGCCGCATAATCATAAGGCCTGTTGTCTATAGCCCACAGGTTTACGCCCGATGACAGTTTTAGCGACACAGGCTCCCGCGTTAAAGCCACTCCCGCCGGCAGTCCCGTGGTCAGCACGTCCCATTCGATATTGGGAGGTCCCAGAGCTTCCGCATACAGGGTCCTGTCTACGGAAGACCCGCCCGCAACGGAGGAGGCGCCGTAGAGCGTGCCCATCTGGGCCAGGCCCCAGAAGCCGGACGAGGGCGCTGCCATGATGTCCCAGTCGCGGCTGTAGCCGACAAGCCAGTAGTAGATATCGCTGTCGGCCGCGTCGCCGGCAGCGTATATCAATGCGGTGTGCCTGTAATCTAAGATTGTGTGTACATTGCCCGGGGACGGCAAATCTGTTGTAACAGTGAACTGGCCGACGCCGGACGAAGCGGCCACCCTGCTGTCGGAGCTGTTGCCTCCCACCACCACAATGCCGTTGGGCGCGGCGAAAATAGTGTGGCAACCTCTCAGTGTGGTGGCCGCCTGCTGCGACCAGTGGGGTGTCGGCGCTGACGCGTTTGCCCTGCGCATGGATGTAGCGGAGAGAACATACAGATAGCGCGTATCATCGATGGTGGTGACCGATAAGTCGGTCACATTCATTGCCGGAAGCTGCGCCTTCCAGGTCTGTCCGCCATCCTGCGACTGGCGCAGATCGTCCGTGCCGCGCGAGGACATAAAAATCGCCCCATCGTTACCGTAATTGCTCATGCGCAGTATGATATCGTTGCGTGCCGCGGGCAGGCAGAGCACGCGCTCCCACGATTTGCCCGTGGCCGATCCACCTGAGCGCCAGACGCTGTCCAGGCCTGCGCCGGACTCATTGATCGAGGCCAGGTAGATCGTGCTTGAATCCGCCCTGACGGCCACGTCAGAGAGGTAGCTTATCTGTGTATCGATGAGACTATGTTGATTCCAGGTCTTCCCGTTATCTTTACTCAGTGAGAAGGCCGATTCGTCAAGGGGTGCGCCGGTGAGGTATGCTACCGGCCAGGCGGCCGCGCTGTTGAGTTGTGCCGATGCGGTTCCGCAGTAGGCGAGGCTGCCTTCAGGTGACCACATCACAATGGCATTGCCGTAGCTGGAGGCGCCGGCGCCGGTAGGCGGTTTTTCGGTCTGGTACCAGCAGGCGGTAGGACAGGTCATGGGAGTGTCGGTAAACCATGTCAATACGGTGCCCTGTGCGGCGTCCCCTGTGACCGCTCCTGCCAGCAGCTTGCCGCCCGAATAGGTGCCGTAATAGGCTATGCTGGAGATGCGGCGGTTGGGTTGCGAGGCCATTAGCTGGTAGACCACGATGTCGTCCACCCTGAATATGCCGGCATTGCCGCCCGGAGCGTCGATGCTCAGGTAGGCCCGGCACAATGCGGGGGCCTGTCCCGAGTAATCCGCCGTGAGCTGAAGACATCCGCTGACTACCTGCGCGGCTCCGGGTGAGCCGCCTGCCCCGCTTACCGTTATCTCGGGAGGATTGCCGCTGAAGACCGTAGCCCAGTCGGTCGTATTGGCGTTCAGATCATGTATGCCCGCATTGAAGTAGGTGCCCGCCGCCGTGGAGTAGAGCACGGCTATGGAAGGGTCTGCCCGGTAGGACGATGGAAAGCGAATGGAGAGCACGTCCCCGCCGAACCCCTGTGCGGCCCAGGCGCCGCCCATACTGCCGACCTTGTATATATAGACTTCGCCTGCCCCGCCTGAACGGGTGCCGGCTGCGATATCGCAAATTCCGTAAATAGGGGATATGGCCAGAGCGCCGATATCGGATGCAGCAGGGAAAGCAGTGTCGTTCCAGGTCTGCCCTGCGTCCTGCGAGACGTAAACCTGCCTGGGGCGGTTTCCCGAACTGGTTACCGCAGCGACAAACTGAGAGTTATCGGGAGAAATTGCGATATTCCAGGCGGGAAGCTCGGCCCCGGCTGCCAGCAGGTTGCCGCCGATCTCCAGCCAGCTCGCGCCCGAGTCGTCCGATCGGTAAAGCCGGCTCTGCGATGTATCGGAAGCGTAAAAAGTGCGACCGTCCCTGGACTGAGCCAGGAAGTTGATTTCGCTGGGGCTGGCCACGACGTTGAACTGGTTGCCTGGCGTGTCCACCGCGCTCCAGATCATGCGTCCGGCCTGCGCGGGCACGGATAAAAGCGAGAGGGACAGCGCCAGGGACAGTGCCGCCAGCGACGGCCCGACCATGCGTTTCATGAGATTAAACATCGGCTACTGATGATTATAGAACGTTTCAGCCGGGCGCGCAGTTTATGGCTGCTCAGGCCGGCAACTGGTCGGAAGGTATGATCTGCGATGCAGGGATATTGATCTCGGGCATCCCGTCGGTGTAGTGCGGGATGGGTGGCTTAAGCGGCTGTTTGGGCCCGTAGTTGATATCCTCGCTGATGGTATCAATCAAGCTGTAGACGATCTCGGTAACGCCCTTGTGCATGCCCTTGTGCCCCAGCGGCAGCTTGCAGATATGCAGTTCCCATTCGTTGTATGACTCGCGCGTCCAGGTTACCGTCCTTCCGCCCGCCATAGCTGCGCTCTTCTTGTCGCCCGGTATCACTGTAATGGGCTTGATAGCGGCGTTCTTCCACTGCGTAACGACGGTGCGCAACAGCTTCTTGGAGGTCGAGCCGCATTCCTCCACGGTCGACTCTTCCTTTGCCGTGGAGTCGACGGCGCCGGCATATTCAGGCGCGGGCAGTTCCTTCTTATCGATCATGGTGGCCATCTCGGGCAGCTCCTGCAGGGTCGGCGCAGGCAGCTCACGGCCCTGGGACAGCTCATCCTCGTATTTCTGCAGCAACTCGCCGAATTTCTCCATTAGCTGTTCGCGCGTGCTCTGCGGCCTCTTGAGACCTTCTCCGATCATAACCACCGTTGTCTGCGGAGGTATAGCGGCCGGTGGCGGCTGCAGGGGTGGTGGGGGCATAGTGGGATAAGGCGGGTAATAGACCGGAGGAGGAGGAGGTGGCGGTGGTGGTTGTTGTACCTGTGTAGCCCAGGGGTTGACCGGCTGCGGCACGCGGCCGCGTCGGGTCAGGGCATAGATGCCGTAGATGAGCCCGGCGATCACCAGCACGGTTATGGGTATTGTAACCGCCGGCGTCGAGTAATCGGGATCCCACTGCACGGTAACGGTCTTCGGCCCCTCTATAAGCGCGGAACCCGAGGTGAGCAGCGCCCTGAATTTGCCGCCGAAGAAGCCGGCGATTCCGGGCATGGCCACCTCTTCCGGGGACACACTCCATTTGACGGTGCTGCCGGCCTTCTGCCATCCTCCCCCCGTTGTATTGCCGTATTTCGAATCCACGGTCAGCCTGTAATACATATCGTAGGTCGCAATATACTTGCCGGCTGCCTCGACCACGGTGTTGAGAGTAGCCGAGCTGATTTTTTCACCTGTCGGCGTCACCCAGTAGGCGAACCTGTACTGGGATTCGGCGTCCCTGGCCACCTCCTGCGGCGCACTGACGTTGAGCGGCTTGCCCTCGCGGTGCCAGCCGGACCCGCTCATCGATGCTATGCCCGTGGGGCTGCTGGTGATCTCGATATCGTATTCGGGATAGTACGTGAACAGCAGCTGACTGATCCCGCCGCTGACGGAGGCTGAGTTGGACTCCGCCCTGTACTGGATGTCGGTCCGTCCCGACGGCGTTACTATATTGTCCACCGATATTATCGATGTTGTGTCGGGATCCAGCCCGGTAATCTTGTACGATTCGCCACCCCGCAGCGTGGCCCTGGGCGTATTGTTCATGTAGACACGGGTCTGGCCCTCCTCCAGGCCGGAAGAGATGCTGACGGTCACATCGTAACTTCCTCTCTCAACGGTCAGTGTGAAAGTCTGCTGCGCGGTGGAGCTTCCCGCCGTGGCTGTGACCGTGATGGAATAGCTTCCCGACGTGCCGCTGGCGGGCGTGCCCGATATCTGGCCGTTGTTGAAGGTAAGTCCGGACGGCAGCGTGCCGCTGGTCATGGCATAGCTGATGGTGCCGGTGCCCCCCGTGGCGACGATGCTGGCCGAATAAGCCTGCCTCACGGCCGCCGTGGGTATACTGGTGGTGGAGAAGATCAGGGCGGGTACGGTTATATATATGATGTAGGATTCGGTAGTACTGCCCCAGGTGGCGTCGGTGACGGTTACATCTATAGAGTAAGTGCCCGCTGCTGTTGGTGTTCCTGTGATGGTCCTGCCGGAGGCTACCAGACCCGGGGGTACGCCGGATATAGACCAGACAGGCGAGGAACAGGTGGTGCTGTTGCATGTGGCTGTGAAGCTGGTGCTATAAGATGTACCCACCACTCCGTTAGGCGGTGAACCATAGATGACGGGCGGCGCCGCATCAGCCCTGCCGTAAAACAGGCCGAAACTGAGGCAGGCTAAAATAAGGCAAACGCACAGGTACCTGACGGTCGCGGCAAGGATACGCCTGTAGCTGTTCACTCGATCTTAATCCGTATGGCCGGGGGCATTTATAACTGTATTATAATAGCAATTCATAGCATTGTCGATATCATCGCGTACGCGCTCTACTTGCCCGCACTACCACCGATTATGTACGAAGATTATTAATAGATTATTAAGAAGCGCCTATTTCAGCTTAAGTGGCAGGCCTGCCGTCATGAGTATGACCTCGTCGGCCGATGCGGCCAGACGCTGGTTGGCCTTGCCCAGGGCGTCTCTGTAAACACGCGCCAGAGCGTTGTCCGGCACGATGCCGCTGCCTACCTCGTTGGAGACCAGTATGAAACTGCAGCGCGACCGCTGCATAAAGCCGATGAGAGCGTCCACCTCGGCCTCGACGGATTTTTCGGCCTGCTTGCCACTGGCAGTATCGCCCATGCAGTTGGCGGCCAGCAGTGTAATGCAGTCCACTATGACCGTGTCATACCTTTCTGTCTTATCTGCCAGGGCCGCCGACAAGTTGTCTTCGGCCTCCAGCGTGTCCCAGCCGGCAGGGCGCGACCGCCTGTGCGCCTCTATGCGTTCCCGCATCTCATCATCCAGGGGCCGGGCTGTCGCGCAGAAAAGCACACTGCCGCCCCTCTCCGCCGCCGTCTTCTGCGCGTACGAGCTCTTGCCGCTGCGGGCGCCTCCTAAAATCAGGACTATTTTTTTATCGCCGGTCATATTCAATCAAAACGGAAGGGTGATTTTGAACAGATTATAGCTGGATATATAGGGCATCAGGCGGAGAGATGCGATGCTCAGGATCAGAGTGATCACCTCGCCGGATTCGATCAGCGCGCCGCAGCAGTCGCCCGTCAGGCCGCCGAAGAAACGGCTGAAGAGTACACCCAGGCAGTACAGCAGACCGAAAAGCCCCAGCATGATCAGCGGTCCGATCAGCAGGCCGTTGAGCGGTATGGCGGCTGCCAGCGTTATGACCGTTGCGCCGATAAATCCGCCCCAGCCGGCGCCGCTCTTGAGCGCATAGAAGGAGCCGCTGTCTCTGGCGGAGGGGAAGATCAGCACCAGTCCTGTGACGGCCCAGCGGCTGAGCAGGGGAAAGGTCAGCAGGGCATATACGCTGATGGCCGCTGAAAGGCAGATGTACTTGGAGAGCATCAGGAGGATGGCGCCTGTGATGCCGAAGGCGCCCACCCGCGTGTCCTTCATGATCTCCAGCCGTTGCGTCCTGGTCCTGTTAACGGCGAAGGCGTCGCAGGTATCCATCAGGCCGTCGATGTGATGCGCTCCCGTGATGACGGCCAGCGCTCCTATCAGCAGGACGCAGTTCACCGGCGTCGGCAGGGCCGCGCGGAAAACGATATAAAGCAGGACGAGCACCAGTCCGATGATCAGTCCAACCAGCGGGAAATATATTGTGGAACGCCCGACCGAACGTATCTCTTCATCTGCGGCCGACGTTTCGGGCAGGATGAGCACGGTCTTCATCTCTGCGGAGGCATGTTCGCTGCGCTGCCCGGCCGACGGAACAGCCAGGCGCGTATTGCCTGCGCCTGAATCGGCTGCCGGCGCAGGTAGTATGGTCAGGAAACGGAGCACGGCCAGGAAGCTCAGCATGCGCCTCCCCCGGGAATGTCGGACACGCCGGCGCCTTCAAAGGTGGACATATCGCGCATCACGTTGACAGAGCATTCGGCTAAAAATATGCCCAGCGCCGCGCCGGTTCCCTCGCCCAGGCGCAGGTCGAGCTCGAGCAGAGGCCGCAGCCCCAGGTGTTTCAGACAGGCGGCGTGTCCCCTCTCGGCCGAGAGATGAGCTGCGATCAGGTAGTCCCTGGACTGAGGGCAGATGCCCGCTGCTATGAGGGCGGCGGCGCCCGAGATGAATCCATCGATAACCACCGGTATGCGGTTGGCCGCCCCCGCTATCATGGCGCCGGCCAGCCCACCTATCTCGAACCCCCCCACTTTCTCCAGCACTCGCAGGGTATCGCTGGGGTCCGGCCTGTTGACCGCCAGGGCCTGCTCGATGATCTCTATCTTACGCTCCAGTTGTTCATCGCCGATGCCGGTGCCGCGCCCGGTCACATCACGCACGGGTGCGCCTGTCACGGCTGCAGTGATGGCGCTGGCCGAGGTAGTGTTGCCTATGCCCATATCGCCGGTGCCCACAATGTCTAGTCCGGCGGCCAACTCGTTTTTCAGCACCTCCGCGCCTGCCAGCAGGCTGTCTAAGGCCTGGTCACGGCTCATGGCGGGGCCGGCGCTCATATCATCGGTGCCGAAATCGATCATTTTGCACAGGATGCCTTCGTATGACGGCAGCCCGCCCTTCACACCCATATCCACGATGACCACGCGTGCTCCGACCATGCGGGAGAGGACATTGATGGCGGCGCCTCCGGCCGCGAAGTTGAGGGCCATCTGGCAGGTGACCTCCTGGGGATAGAGGCTGACGCCGCGGACGGCCACTCCGTGATCGGCTGCCATAGTAATAATCACCTTGTTCTTCAGGCGCGGAATGACCTCGCCGCGTATACCGGCGATCTGCACGGCCAGATCCTCCAGCGCTCCCAGGCTGCCGCGCGGCTTGGTCAGGCTGTTTAACCTGCGCCGGGCAGCTTCCTGGAATGAAGGGTCGATGGGCTTCACCCGGCCGATCAGATGTTGCAGTTTAGCTGCGGCATCTATTTCAGTGCTCATACCAATAACCTCGTCATTGCGAACCTACTTCCACCTCGTCATTGCGAACCTCACTTCCACATCGTCATTGCGAGCCCGAAGGGCGTGGCAATCTTGTGATCCCGCATGGCAGTACAAGATTGCTTCGTCGCTGCGCTCCTCGCAATGACGAAATAAATATAGGCGCTCCTCGCAATGACATTATGCTCACCATTTAATATTCGATCCCCTTGCGTTGATGGACGCCTTCCGAAAAAGGATGCTTGATCATAAGCATCTCGGTCACCAGGTCGGCCATCTTGACCACTTCCTGCGGCGCCTTGCGTCCCGTCAGTATAAGCTCCACGTTGGCCGGCTTCATTTTTATCAGGTCCATGATCTGCGCCAGGCTGAGGAAACCCCGCCAGTGGGCGATGAATATCTCGTCCAGCACCACCACGTCGTACTTTCCCCCGCTCAGGGCGTTCATCGCGTAATCGTAGGCCTGCCGCGTCTCAGTCAACAGTTGATCTTCTCCCTTCTTGAAAATGTCGCCCTTGCCGAACTGAACGATCTCAAAGGGCCGGTATTTGTCGGCGAAAAAATGCTCACCTCCGGGCTGTGTTTTAAGAAACTGGACGAACACCACCCTCAATCCCTGCGCACAGGCGCGCAATGCCTGCCCCAGCGCGGCTGTGGTCTTGCCCTTGCCGTCACCGGTATAAACCTGTACCAGACCTTTAAAATCCTGTTCCGACATATAGTCCTCCGCAGATAATATTGTACAGTATAGTCAGTAGTCCGCTTTCCATGCCATCCCCGCAACAGCCTGTGCCAGCTTTTTGCAGTCATCCATGCGGCGCGGCGATATACGCACGTAGGCCGGCAGCCCGAAGGACGAGCAATCGCGTACCAGGAATCCTTTCTCAAGCAGCCGGTTTTTAAAACCGGCTGCATCTCCTACCCTGACCAGGAAGAAATGCGTGTCGGTGGGCATAATCCTGTATCCCATTCCTGACAACCGGCGCGTGAGGTAGGAGCGGCATTTTTGCATGCGGGTACTGCAACGCCGGACATAATCGCCGCATCCGGTTGCCGCAATGCCCGCTCGCTGGGCCGGCGAATTTACATTCCAGGGCGGCTGCACTTTTCTCAGGTTGTTGATGATTGAGGGAGAGGCCAGGCCGTAACCCAGGCGCAGGCCGGCCAGCGCGAAGTCCTTGGTCATGGAGCGGACGATCAAGACGTTGGGCTCGTCCATCAGATCGAGCCCGCCGGTTGATTCGTCCGTGAACGCCATGTAGGCCTCGTCCAGTATAACCACCGTATCGGGCAAGCCTTTGACAAACCTGCGCAGGTCCTCTTCAGGCAGAAGCTGTCCGGTGGGATTGTTGGGATTGCACAGAAAGACTGCCCCCGGATTGTGAGCCTGCGCGAAGGAAGCGAAGTCATCCAGGCTCAACCGGAAGTCCTGATCTTCGCGCAGTTTATATTTTACGATAGCGCATCCGGCAATCGCTGCGGCCAGCGCGTATTCACCATATGTTGGAGACGGTATGACAACCTTATCTCCCGCCGCCAGATAGGCCAGGGCGGCCAACCTGATTATCTCGGTCGAGCCGCTGCCTGCTAGGAGCCTGTCGGCAGCCGTTCCCAGGCTGCCGGCCAGAGACGCCACAAGTTCACCTGAATGCGGATCGGGATAGTCATGGATATTTATTGCGCGCAGTGTGCGGTAGACTTCCTTAGGCGGCCCGTAGGGATTGCAGCAGGTGCTGAAGTCGAGCAGGCCGGAATCTTGCAGACCGGCGTAGCCCGCTCCTCCGTGTTCGATGGGAGGGAGTTTGTGTATGTGGGGATTAGCGCGCAATCCCAACCAGCGCCTCCACCACGGCAATCATTAGTCCCCATATGCCTGCGGACGTCAGCATTACAGCCTGTGATCGAGATACCACAGCATTCGACAGGGCGGCGCCGCCGCCGTTGAGAGTATATTCGCCGCTTTTCTCAAGTTCGATGCCCAGAGAGCCGGCCATGGAGCACATGGTCCAGCCTGCGTTGGGACTGGAGGTCCTCCCGTGCTGTTTTTGCATAGTGCGCCAGCTACCGCCGGCATCGGCCCGGCAGATGCCCGAAGCAACTACGATCAGCAGCGCGCTCAAACGGGCGGGGATGTAATTGAGGGCGTCATCCAGGCGTGCTGCGGCTTTACCAGTATATTCCCAGCGTCCGTGATATCCGATCATGGCGTCGAAGGTATTTACGATACGGTATATCAGGGCTCCCGGCAGGCCCAGGATTGCGAAATAAAAAAGCGGCGCTACGAAGCTGTCGCAGAGGTTTTCAGCGCAGGACTCGACGGCCGCCGACATAAGCTGTTCGTCTGATAGCCCCGAGGTATCACGGCTGACCAGCGACTTTGCCTTCCGCCTGGCCTGCGCCGCATCGTTGCGTTGCAGGCACAGCCTGACGTCTTCCACGGCCTTCCACAGCCCTTTCAGGGCGAAGGTGTTCTTGAAAAGATATGCTGAAACAAGTATGTAAATGACCGGATTGAGGCTGAGCAGGAAAGTAAGGCCGAGCCAGAGAGGAACGGCTATTGCGATACAGGTCATCACGACCATGACGGCGCCGAATAACAGTTGGCGGCGGGGACCTTCAGGCGGCTCGAGTTTAAGCTCCAGGGAGATGAGCTTGCCGAGCCAGGCCACGGGATGCCAGGCATTGGAGGCCTCCCCGATCAATGCATCCAGCAGAAGGGCGATGGACAATATATACAGGCCTGAAAGCTCCATTATTTGCGCTCCCCTTCAGCGGCTGACGTTATCATAGCTGTAGGAAGTCCGTTAACCGGGTGGGGGTAGACTGTGACGCCGATGCCGAAGGCCTCCTGCAGTGTGCGGCTATTGATCACTTCATCCGGCCCGCCCTCTTTATAAACGGCGGCGTCCTTGAGGACGATAATACGGTCGCCGAACTGAGAGGCCAGGTTGACATCGTGCAGGGCTGAGACGATGGTGAGCCCCTTGTCCCGGCAGAGCTTTTTAAGGAAATCCAGTATGCCTGCCTGGTAGTTGATATCCAGACTGGCTGTGG
>Ga0172380_10003865_pt1 | contig 19964 bp, 16 predicted proteins | sample Leawe162metaG_FD_119747 | JGI IMG/M metagenome (GOLD analysis project Ga0172380, IMG submission 119747) | Leachate microbial communities from a municipal landfill in Southern Ontario, Canada - Leachate well 162 metaG | ecosystem: Engineered > Solid waste > Landfill > Unclassified | place... | reverse complement strand
ATACAGATTGCAACACAAAAAAACGCCCGCGAGCAAAATACTCACGGGCGTCATTATGGCCCGCCGCCGGTCGCCCTACCTGCGGCCGCTGGCCTCGCTATCTCCCCACTGTCTGAATCGCAGCGAGCCTTGTTTTCCGAGCCTGAAATTACGACAACCTGCAACTTGCCGGAACGGGGCGCCAAGGGGTATGCAGAAAGTGCTTGCATCGCAGGCCGCGCGGGGGCATAGTGCCCCACTTTTCCGGGTTAATAGGCTTTCGGCAACTTTGCCGTTCTATCCACCATAGGCGGACAAGTCGAACGGCCTCTACACCGAACAAATAAGGAGTACTTTACGTGAGTCGTCGCATAGCATTAGAGCGTATTCGTAACGTCGGCATCATGGCGCATATTGACGCCGGTAAAACGACGGTCAGCGAACGGTTGTTGTTTTATTCCGGCAAGACCCACAAGGTGGGCGAAGTGCACGATGGCGCGGCCACCATGGACTGGATGGTCCAGGAACGCGAGCGCGGCATCACCATCACCTCCGCCGCCACGACGCTCCCCTGGAAGGACCATGAGATCACCCTGATCGACACCCCCGGGCACGTGGACTTTACCGCCGAAGTCGAGCGCAGTCTGCGTGTGCTGGACGGCGCCGTGGCGCTTTTCTGCGCGGTGGGCGGCGTTCAGCCCCAGTCGGAAAAGGTCTGGAAGCAGAGCGAGAAATACGGCGTGCCCAAAATCGCATTCATCAACAAGATGGACCGCACCGGGGCCGACTTTTTCGGCGTCGTCAAAAAAATCCAGGATATCCTGGGCGCAAACGCCGTGCCGGTCGTGGTGCCGATCGGCAAGGAAGAAAAGTTTCAGGGAATCATCGACTTGCTGACGATGAAGGCGCTGACCTATCCCGAAGACGATAAAGGCCAGACCTGCCTGGAAATCGAGATCCCGCCGGAATTTCGCGCCAAGGCCAAAAAATGGCGCGCCAACCTGGTGGAAAAATGCGCGGAGCAGGACGACGGCCTGCTGGAAAAATTCCTGAACACCGGGGATCTAACCGAAAGCGAGATGCTCGGCATTATCCGCAAGGCCACGATCGCGCACAAGGTCATTCCGGTTTATTGCGGCTCGGCCTTCAAGAACAAGGGCGTCCAAAGTCTGCTGGACGGCATCGTGCATTTCTTGCCTTCCCCGAAAGACTTGCCGCCGGTGGTCAGCGCCGCCGTGGAGGGCGAAACCCCCGTCCAACGCGCGCCGTCCGACGACGAACCGATGGCGGCCATCGCCTTCAAGGTCATGTCCGACAAGCACATGGGCAAGTTGACGTATCTGCGTATTTATTCCGGCCGGCTCAAGACCGGCGACGCCGTGTATAACAGCACCCAAAAGGCCGATGCGCGGATCGGCCGTCTGATGCGCATGCACGCCAATCGCCAGGAAGGCATCGAGGAAGCCGCCACCGGCGACATTGTGGCCGTGGTGGGCCTGGCCAAAACCCGCACGGGCGACACGCTCTGCAACCTGGAAAAGCCGATTCTTTTGGAGGCCATCGAATTCCCGACCCCGGTAATGTCCATCAGCGTTAAACCGGAAAGCCGCATGGATGGCGAAAAGGCCCTGGCTTCCCTGCACCGGCTGGCCGAGGAAGATCCGACTTTTTTCGTCAAGCTGGATCCGGAAACCAAGGAAACCATTATTTCGGGCATGGGCGAATTGCATCTGGAAATTCTGGTGGACCGGCTCCTGCGCGAATTCGACGTCAAGGTCGCCGTGGGGCGGCCGGAAGTCGCTTTCCGCGAAACCGCCACCGTGACCGTCGAGGGACAGTACAAACATGTCAAGCAATCCGGCGGGCGCGGCCAATATGCGCACGTTTGGCTGCGGCTGGAACCGATGGAGACCGGCACGGGCTTCGAGTTTGTCAGCGAAGTCAAGGGCGGGCGTATTCCGACGGAATTCATCCCCTCCGTGGAAAAGGGCATTATCCGCTGCATGGATAAAGGCCCCTTCGCCGGCTACCCGGTGGTGGATGTGCGCGTGGTGGTTTTCGACGGGTCGTACCATGAAGTGGACTCGAGCGACATGGCGTTCCAGGAGGCGGGCCGCGCCTGCTTCCGCGAGCTGTTTCTCAAGGCGCATCCGGAGATCACGGAGCCGGTCATGTCGCTGGAAGTGACCACGCCCGAGGATTTTGTGGGGGGCATTACCGGTTCGATCTGCCAGCGGCGGGGCCGGATCGAGGCCATGGAAACCCAGGGCACTTCCCGGGTCATCCGCGCGATGGCGCCCCTGAGCGAGATGTTCGGTTATTCCAATGTGATCCGCACCGTCAGCCAGGGTCGCGCTTCCTATATCATGCACTTCGAGCGTTACGAGGCCGTTCCCTTCGCGCTGGCCGAAGAACTCGTCAAGAAGCGCCGCGAAGCCGGCAAGGTGCACTGAGAGTCACGCTCCGCGTGACTCTCATTTCCGATTGTTGATTTTCGATTTCTGATTGCTAATCCCCGCCTGTGCCCAAGCGCTTCCCCCTACATGAAGCCGCTTAGACAAGACAGTTCGGAGGGCGGGCTGACCTCTGACTTCTGACATTTGATCTCTGTTATGAGCGGCTCTGCCGCTCTTCCATCCATTGCACGTCAATCCAGCGGCGGACGGAATTGATCAAACGAATCGCGCGTGCCCGGCGCAGGTCGTCGCGGTGCAACACTCTTTCTTGCAATGCGCCGGTCTCCAATAAATGCCGGCGGAAAGTTCCGGCCAGCAAGCCGCAGGCCACCGGCGGCGTCCAAAGTTTTCCGTCGAGCTCCAATACCACGTTGGCCATGGTGCTTTCCGTTAGCTCGCCCCGTTGGTTCCACAGGATGACGTCCTCGCAATCCGGCCGGGACAGCAGGGCCTGCCGATAAATTTCCCGACAGGTGGTTTTATGATAGAGCCATACCTGGTCGGTATCCACCGGCGCGGTCGCCAGGCCGACCCGCAACGGCGCGCAGGGCTTCAGGGGTTCGCCTTCCACGCGGCACACGCCATTGCGATCGAGGAGCAACCTGATTTTGAATGTAGCCGCGGCGGTCAAAACGTATCGGTTCAAGGCGGTTTCGACGGCCGGTCGATCGAACGCAAAATCGAAATAGGCGGCGCTTTCCGCCAGGCGCTCCAGATGCTCGCACAACAGGAAATAGCCGCCGTCCCAGCGCAGCGATTCCAGGAGTTCGAAGACCGGCAGGGGCCGTGTCAGGACTTCGGCTTTGGCCAGGCATTCCGCATATTCCTTTTCCGGCGAGGAGCCGAGGGTGATGCCCCCGCCCACGTGATAGCGCGCGGTCCCGGTTTCCGTGTCCACGGTCACGGTGCGAATGGCCACATTGAATTCCGCCTGTCCGTCGGGCGCCCACCAGCCGATTGCGCCGCAGTAAATGCCCCGCGGATAAGGCTCGAGGGCGCGGATGATTTCCGTGGCGCGGATTTTTGGCGCGCCGGTCACGGAGCCGGATGGAAACAGGGCCGCCATGATTTCCGGGACGGAGGCCTCGGATTGCGCAACGATCGTGGAGGTCATTTGCCAGACGGTGGGATAACGCTCCAATTCGCACAGGCGCGCGACCTTGACCGAACCGATCCGGCTGACCCGGCCCATGTCGTTCCGGAGCACATCCACGATCATGACGTTTTCGGCCCGCTCCTTGGCGCTGGCGGCCAGCGTCTGGGCGGCCTGGCGGTCTTCCGCCGGCCAGCGCCCGCGCCGGGCAGTGCCTTTCATGGGGCGCGTGGCAAGCTCCTGCGCGGTTTTTTTAAAAAACAACTCGGGCGAGGCGGAGAGCAGGTGAAACCGGCCGGCCTGGATGAACGCGCAATGGTCCGCCTGTTGGGAAGCGCATAACTGCCGGAACCAGGCCAGGGTGTCGCCCTGGAAAGGCGCCTGCAGGGGAAAGGTATAATTGATTTGATACGTGTCGCCGGCCACAATCAGGCCGCGAATTTGGCGAACCTGCCGGCGGTAGGCCGCGGCGCTCACCAGCGCTTGCCAGGGACCGACCTGGAAGGAATCTGCGCCGGGCAATGCCGCATTTACAGGGGGAATGCGGGGCAGCCGGGTTGAGCGGAAGGTTGACGGTGTAGCGGCCGTTCGATAGAACGGCAATCCGCGGTTCTGTCGAACTGCATCCACACCCTCCTGTGACCGAGGAGTTGCCTCGCCGGAAGACGGCGGCAGGGGCCTGCCGCCCTCCATATTCACGCCCCGGTTTGGCGGCGGCCATGCCGTGTTATGAGGCGCGCGATACAGGCCGAACCAGGCCAACGGCAGATCGCCGGCCGGATGGGCGCGGAGCGCGGCATCGAATGCGGGCGCCGCCTCATATGTCAGGAACCCGGCGGCATAAAACCCCTGGGCGACTTTTTCGGCCACGCGCTGGAGACAGGACTGCACCTCGTCCGGGCGGGTGGCGGCAAGGATGAGCGTTGGATCCGAAAAGGCGAGTTCACCGGCCCGCGAGATAAATACGATATCGCCCAGCGCGGACATATTCACCGCCTTTTTACAGTTGACGACAATTGGGGCATATGATACACAAACACCCATGCAATGCAAATCCATAGGCTTGTGGCTGGTCGGTGTTGCGGCGCCGTTGGCCTTCCTGCTGGCCGGCTGTGAAGTGAGTTCCGCCAGCCGTAAGATCGAAGTCAATCCCAATTCGGCGACCATCAAATACGGCCAAGCCCTGACGCTCAGCGCCATCAACGGATACGTTTATACTTGGTCGTTATCGGATAACACCCTGGGCACACTCAATACCCGCCAGGGTCAGCAAGTGATTTACACCAGCCTGACGGATCCGGCCACCCCGGTGGTGCAGATCGTTACGGTAAGCTCCAAGTTTTCCGATACCGACGCATCCGGCTCCGGCTCCAACGCCCCGGTGGTGCATACGGCGGAGGCTTATATTACGCACATTAACTCCTCGAACAGTCCCCCGGCTTCGTAATGCGCATGAGGATCGGCGCCCGGCCGTCGGTAAGCGCCTTATTTTCCGTTCTTCCGGATGACAGGTTGACCATGATCCTCAATAGGTTCTGTATTGGCTTGGCCGCCGTCGCCGCGTGCATGACGGCATGGGCCGGTGCGGCGACCAACCGATTCCCGATGCCCGCGCTCACGCTCTCCACCAATGACCGCGTCTTGGTCATGGCCCCGCATCCGGATGACGAGTCTTTGGGCTGCGGCGGAGTCATCCAGGCCGCCGTGGAACGGCGCATACCCGCGCGCGTCGTGTTCTTTACCTACGGCGACAACAACCAATGGTCCTTTGTGCTCTATCGGAAACACCCGGTCTTAGAGCCCAAGGCGGTCGAGGGCATGGGCTTGATGCGCCGCGACGAGGCGATCCAGGCCGCGCACCTGCTGGGCCTGGAAACGAACCAACTGACGTTTCTGGGTTATCCCGACTTCGGCGCCCTGCATATCTGGAACGACTGCTGGGGCGCGCACCCGCCCTATAAAAGCATGCTGACCAGGACCACGACGGTGCCTTATCCGAACGCGTTGCGCCCGGGCGCGCGCTACACCGGCGAGGACATCCTGCAGGACCTGACGACGATTTTACGCGACTTCCGGCCGACCAAAATTTTTATCTCGCATCCGGCCGATCTTAACCCCGACCATCGCGCGCTGTACCTGTTCATGCGCGTGGCGTTGTGGAACTTGGAATCTGAACTGCGCCCGGAATTACTGCCTTATCTGACGCACTTCCAGCATTGGCCACTGCCGCAAGGCTTGCACACCGCGGAACCTCTGGAGCCGCCGGAAATCATGCGCCCAGCGGCGGCCTGGTCTTCGTTCCCGCTCAGCAGCAACCAGGTCGGCCTTAAACTTGCCGCGCTCAAGGCGCATGCCTCCCAGTTCCGTTATTCGGGAAAATACCTGTCGTCGTTCGCGCGGCAAAACGAATTATTCGGCGATCTCCCCGCCGTCAATCTGTGCGCGCCGCACGGTCTCGCGCCGACGGCCCCGGCGCCGATGGAACCGACGCCCGATATGTCCGACGAACTGAGCACGGAAGAGCGCGACGTTTACACGGACGTCGAATGGAATTTTGCCCGCCGCGAAGGCGACGCCATTGTGCTGGCCATCAATGTCTCGCGGCCCCTTGCAAAAACGGTGGAGGCCGAGGTTTACCTCTTCGGCTATCGCTCCGATCGCCCCTTTCCTGCAATGCCGAAACTGCGGGTCTCATTGGGCGAGCTGAATTACAAGGTTATGGACGGCCAGCGGCGGTTGGATGACAAAACGGCGGAAGTGACCTATCGGAACAAATCCATCAGCCTGCGTGTGCCCCTCTCCGTCCTGGGCAATCCGGACCGTATCATGATCGCGGCCCGAACTTCCCGGGCGGAAGTCATCTTCGATTGGGTTGCCTGGCGGGTTTTGATTGTCGAACAGGACCGATGAAAATATTTTTCTGTCCGGCTTTGATGGATGCCCTGGTCTTTCTCGTCATGTTCGCGGTCATGTATCGCGCCGGCGCACAGGGCCTGAGCATCACGCAGTGCGCCTGGCTGGCAAGCCTGTTTCAATTGACCTACATGTTTGCCAGTCTGGCCGTCGGTTTCCTGCTGACCCGCCGCAATACCCGGGCGATCCTGCTGGCCAGCACCGTGCTTTGCACGCTCTGCGGCGTTGCCTGCCTGCTGGCCGAAAAATTTACGCCGGTCCTGGCGGCCTTCGGTTGCATTGGAATTTTTATGGCCTTTTTCTTCAACGCCTTCCAGGGCTTCCTGCGCACGGAAGCGGTGCCCGGCGATCTGAAACGCGCCATCGGCCTCTATACCATGGCGTGGAGCCTGGGCAGTGCGGCCGGCATTTTGTCATCCGGTTTTTTTTATCGGCTCGGTTTTACCGTCTTGTCCGCCCTGATCCTGCTGGGCGGCGGCGCAATCCTGGCCGTGTTGCTGATGCACAAGCCCCGCCCGGCGAATGCGCCCTCGGCCGATGAAAACGTGGAAGGCGGATCGGCCAAGGCCCCGCCGGTGGACCCGATTTACGTCTGGATCGGCTGGCTGACGATTTTCATGGCCATGTTCGTCCAACGCCCGATTCATAGCTTCTTTCCAGCCATCAGCGCCAAGGCCGGGGTCAGCGCCTTCGTGACCGGCCTGCCGCTTTTCCTGCAAATGGCATTGCAGGCCGTGGTCGGGTTGGCCATGATCCGCTGGCGTCATCTGCTCTATCGCCGCACCCCCCTCGCGCTGGTCCATGGCGGGGCGGCCGCGCTGCTCTTGGCCATGTGGCGCTGGCCGGCTTTGCCGGTCTGTTTCCTGGGCATCGGTTTGCTTGGCGCTTATGCGGGGTTCGTTTATTTCTGCAGTGTTTATTACGCCTCCAATTCCGGCCGGAGATCGCTCAATATCGGCGTCAACGAATTTTTGGTCGGCCTGGGATCGGTCGCCGGCCTGTTGATCAGCGAGTGGGTCATGAAACGCACGGCCAGCGACGCCAACTTGTACCTGGTGATTGCCGTGGCCCTGCTGATTACACTGGCGGCCCAACTGGCAATTGCCGGTGGCGGAAGTCGGCGGCACGATGCGCGGGAAAGGCAATTTTGGGGTTGACAGAACCGCGCGCTTGGCTATCATGCTTGGGTTTTGGGGGTTAAAAAGCAAAGCGTACTCAGGCGGTTGACGTTAACGGGAGATGCGATGAAAGCTTACGCGGTTATTCAAACGGGCGGTAAACAATACCGCGTGGAAGCGGGCGAGATCCTGTCCGTCGAACGGCTGGAAGTCAAGGAAGGCGACAAGCTGGATAACTTTCCGGTGTTGGCCGTATCGGACGGCGCCGCGCTGACGCTGGGTAAACCGCACGTGGCCGGCGCCAAGGTGGCCGCCGTCGTGCTGCGGAACAAGCGGGGCGTCAAGGTCGTGTCCTTTAAGAAAAAACGGCGCAAAGGCTACGAGCGCAAACAGGGGCATCGCCAGGAGTTGACCGTCCTGAAAATCGAAAGCGTGGCCTAACGCTTACCGGTTTTATCCGCAATCAACAATCAGAAATCAAAAATCCGCAATTCTTTCGAGGTTTCGCATGGCAACCAATAAAAGTTCTGGCAGCGCAAAGAACGGCCGCGACAGTCACGCCAAGCGGCTGGGCATCAAGCGGTTCGACGGCCAGATGGTGACGGCCGGCAGCATCATTATCCGCCAGCGCGGCACCCGCATGCATCCCGGTGTGAACGTCAAACGCGGCCGGGACGATACGCTCTTCGCCCTGAAATCCGGCGTGGTTAAATTCGAAAAGGAAGGCAAGCGCGTTCGTGTGGACGAACTTGCGCCCGCGATTTGAAAGGCTTCAAATTCGTCGAAACGGCCGGGGCCGATATCCTCGCCGGCCACGGTGGGAACGGATGCGCCAGCTTCCGGCGCGAGAAATGCGTTCCCTTCGGCGGGCCCGACGGCGGCGACGGCGGCCGGGGCGGCCATGTTATCCTCCAGGCGGACCCCAACGTCGATTCGCTCATCACGCTCTATTACCAACCGCGCCAACATGCCGAGGACGGCGGCAAAGGACGGGGCCAAAAACGGCACGGCCGCAACGGGCAAGACCTTGTCGTAAAAGTGCCGTGCGGCACCGTTGTGCGGGATGAAACCAGCGGTGAAATCCTGGGCGACCTGATAACGTCCGGCGAACAGCTCGTGGCGGCGCGCGGCGGCAAAGGCGGACTGGGTAACTGCCATTGGAAAACCAGCGTTCATCAGGCGCCGCTCGAATATACCAAGGGCGAACCGGGCGAACAACGCCGCCTGCGGCTGGACGTTAAAATCGTGGCGGACATTGGATTGATCGGGTTCCCGAATGCCGGCAAGTCCACCCTGCTCGCCGCCATCAGCCATGCCCATCCTAAAATCGCCGCCTACCCGTTCACCACTCTCCAGCCGGTGATCGGCACGATTCAGTACGATACGTTCACCCGGCTTAAACTGGTGGACATTCCCGGATTGATCCAAGGCGCCCATACCGGCGCGGGGCTGGGCCACACCTTTCTCCGGCACGTGGAACGCACCCGCGCGCTGGTTTACGTGATCGACATGGCCGGCTCGGATGGGCGGCATCCGGCGGACGATTATGCCACCCTGCGCGACGAGTTGGAGCGTTATAATTCGGCGCTCCTCCGGCGGCCGGCGCTGGTCGTGGCCAATAAAATGGATTTGGACCCGGCCCTGGAAAATCTGCCGGAATTTATCGCGCGGACGGGGCAAAAGCCTCTGCACGTTTCCGGCCTGACCCGCCAAGGCACGGATGAACTGAAGAATGCGCTGCACAAACTAGTCGAAACATAGCGGTTCTACCGAACCGCGGCCACACCAGGTTGTCGCAACATCGTGGTTCTACCGAACCGCGGCCACACCAGGTTGTCGCAACATCGCGGTTCCACCGAACCGCGGCCACACCGGATCAGTGTAGAGGCCGTTCGACAGAACGGCATGGTTTACGACGTGGCGAAGCCCTTGCCGAACAGGTCTTCCTCCACGAGGGCGCAGAAGATATGGGCGATCAGGATATGCGCTTCCTGGATGCGGGGCGTCTCGCGCGACGGCACGGCGACGCAATGATCGCAATACGGGGCCATTTCCCCGCCGCCCTGGCCGGTAAAACCGATCCGGATAATTTTTTTCTTTTCGCAGGTTTGGAGCGCGCGAATAATGTTCGGCGATTTGCCGGAAGTCGAAATGCCGATAAACACGTCGCCGGACGCGCCCAGCGCCTCGATCTGGCGCGCAAACACCTGCTCGAAACTGCTGTCATTGCCGATGGCCGTCAACACGGAGGTGTCGGCGGCCAACGAAACGGCGGGGAGGGCCGTCCGGTCGAACCGGAAGCGGTTGACCATTTCGCCGGCGATGTGCTGGGCGTCGCCGGCGCTGCCGCCGTTGCCGGCCAGCAAAAGCTTGTGCCCGTTGCGATAGGCCTTGATGGCCGCCGCCGCCGCCTGCTGAATGGTCGCGAGCACGGCCGCATCGGCCAGGATCGCCTGCTTGACCTCGATGGAGGCCTTGATTTGATGGGTAATGAATTGATTCATGGTTTGCCTCGGTTCAGTTGATTTTTTTTGCCTTCAGTGAGCCAAAGCTGTCCTTCCCCCGCGCCGCCAGGACCAGGAATGAGTTGGCGAACTGGGGGAATTTGCCGTCGCGGATGATCGTGGAGAAAGCCCTCTGTTCGTCGAACAGCTTGAGCCGTTCCTGGTCGTAATTCGGCGCGTCGGTCAGGATGTGGTTGGCCGTCGGCAGGCAAGCGTCGCTGAAGATTTCGGCCGGCAATTTATAATCCGGATGCGGATAATAAAATGTCTGTTCGGCAAAACCGCCGTCGCGCAACAACCGGCTGAGTTCATCGCGTGAAAAAGTTTCGGCGCCGCCGGCGGGATACCCTTCGAGCCCGTCGAACGGGCGCCCGGTATGGTCGTCGCGGGCGCCCGCAAAATATTTCAGGCCCAGCCTGTTTTCCACGGCCACGATCAGCGCGCCGCCCGGCTTCAGCACCGCCGCAATCCGGCTCAACAAGTTCCCGTACGGATCCGGCGCCCGCGTGAAGGCGCGGGCATATTCCAGCACGCCGATCAGGGTGACGTAATCGAACGAATGCTCGAAAACCATGTCGGTGAAATTGCCGGCCATGATCGCCAGGTTCGGCCTGTCGGCATGACGCCGCGCGACAATTCGGCTGCGCCTGGCCGACAGTTCCACCGCCGTCACCTGCGCCACGCGCTCGGCGAACAAGCCGGTCAGCGCGCCGCAGCCCGCGCCGATTTCCAGGAGCGTCGCGTCGCGCCGGAAGGGATACCACTCCAGCAAATTGCGGCGCTCCGGGGAGAGATGATATAAGAGCGGCCAGCGATCGTCGCGCGCCAGGACCGCCATGAATTCCCCCGGTTTTTCGACCAAGTGCAGGAGTTCATCCTCAATGGCGCCGTCGGAGTAGGCATCCGGCCCTTTATAGTATTGGAGACTGAGCGTTGGCATATTCCAATTTTAAGCTTTCGGTGATCGGCCAGGGAACGGGTGGTGTAGATGCGGTTCGCCCGCCTGCATCGCTATGCCCTGCCCGCAGTGCTACGCACAGCGTTGCAGGCAGGGCAGTATTGCGGGCAGGGCAGAACCGCGGATTGCCGTTCTATCGAACGGCCGCTACACCCTCAGCCCTCGGCCCAATTCCATTGCGCAACATTCCACCCATTCGCCACCCCATTACAATTTTATTATCCCCGCCGGACCAGGATTTCGCTGTCCAGATCATAACAGCCGACCATCGGCATGGCCGACGCGGTTTCGAACAGCAGGATATCATAGAGCCGGTGATAAACAACCATCGTATCGCCTTCGTACCCGGCGCATCCCAGCGACAATGCGTACCGGCCGGACTGGGCGTTCAACTTCTGGTTAAATTCCACACTCACGCTATCGCCCTGGGCATAGGATCCGGTTGCTACTTGCTTGAATTGCGTGTTGGTGCCGGTCAGCTCCATGCCTTTCAGGTCCTTGATCGTGAAGGCAAAGATCGGTTCGCGCACCGCCGCGTGGAATTTGACTTGCATGCGGATCGAAAAACGCCGGCCGTGCTGGAGCATCCGGGTGGATTGGTTGTGCTCATCGAACAAGCCGTATTCCACAATTTCGGCTTGCCCGGCGCCATAGACCAGGGCGCCCGGGTTGGCCGTCAAGGGCGCTTCGCCGCTCGGCGCCGGCCCGGCGGCGGGCGCGGCATCGTAACAATTTGCCATCAATTGCTTGTAGATATCCACGGCTTTCTTGGAATCGGCGGTGACGACCATGCGGCCTTTGTCCAGGACCATTGTCCGGGAACAATACCGCAGGACGCTATCCAGCGCGTGTGTGACGAGCAAGACGGTTTTACCGGCGGAGCGGAACTCGTCCAGCTTGCGAAAACAGCGCGCCTGGAAATTCAGGTCGCCCACCGCCAGGGCTTCGTCCACGATCAGAATATCGGGGTCCACCTGAATGGCCGCGGCAAACGCCAGGCGCACGAACATGCCGCTGGAATAGTGTTTGACCGGTTGATCCATGTAATCGCCGATATCCGCGAAAGCGATGACGGCCTCGCGCCACGCTTCCATTTCCCGGCGGGTGTGGCCCAGCAGGATTCCGTTGAAATAAAAATTTTCCAGGCCGGTCAATTCCGGGTTGAACCCGGCGCCCAGCTCCAGCAAGGCGGCAACCTTGCCCCGCGCCCGCACTGTCCCGGTTGTCGGCGTCAGGATGCCCGCAATCAATTTCAACAAGGTGGATTTGCCGGAACCGTTGCGGCCGACGATGCCGATGGTTTCGCCCGGCTGGACGGCGATGCTGACATCCCGCAGGGCGCAGAAATCCTGATGATATTTTTTACGGCCGGGATGCAACACTTCCTTCAGCCGATCGCCCGGATGATGGTAAAGTTTGTAGGCCTTGGTGACGTGTTCCAGTTGAATGGCATTCATAATGCGCCCAAGGAATTTCCCGCCCGCCAGCCCGCCATAGCTTTAGCGACGGCGGAAGGCGGATATGCCTACGGCATGACAAAGTTATTCCCTCTCCCTGGGGCGAGGGGAATAAGCCACCTCGCCGCGGCTACACGAAACTTCAACCGGCCGGCGGCTTGTAATTCGGAACTATTTCCTTCAAAATTCGCCGGATTTCCTGCGGACGGCCTTGTTCCGCCATTTGCAGGAGTTGATCGACTGATCGATTGAGATCGGCTTCCTCGAGATTGACGCCTTGCGCCGGTGAACCGGCGCCGGAGGGTTCGCCGCCGGCCACGAATATTTTCGCATGGCGCGTCCGCCGGTAATTTTCACCATCCCGGAAAAGCTCTTCGAACAGTTTTTCGCCCGGGCGCAGGCCGGTGAACACGATTTCGATGTCCCGCCCAACCTCTTTGCCGGAGAGCTCGATCAAGTCCCGGGCCAAGTCCACAATTTTAATCGGCGCGCCCATATCCAGCACAAAGACGCCGGTTTGGCATTCCGCACCCGCCAGAGTCGCCGCCTGGAGCACCAGTTGGACCGCCTCGGGAATGGTCATGAAATAACGGCGCACCTCCGGATGCGTCACGGTCACCGGCCCGCCCCGCGCAATCTGCTCCCGAAAGAAAGGCACCACGCTGCCGCGGCTGCCCAGCACATTGCCGAACCGCACGGCCACATATGGACGGCCTGTTCGTTGCGCCACAGCCTGCACGATTTTTTCCGACACGCGCTTGGTCGCACCCATCACATTGGTCGGGTTCACGGCCTTATCGGAGGAGATCAGCACCAGCCGCTCGACGCCGAAGCGCTCCGCCAATTGAACCAGCGTCCGCGTGCCGCCGACATTATTGCTGATGGCGTCTTCACAGTTCGCCTCCATCATGGGCACGTGTTTGTGCGCGGCGGCATGGAAGACGACCTGGGGCTTGGTCTGCTCGAAAATGGCGGTCAGCCGCGGCAAATCGCGGATATCGGCCACCACGACGTCCAGGGAAAGTTTCGGCCAACGGCGCCGCAGTTCCTGCTCGATCTGGAAGACGCTGTTTTCGCCATGCCCCAGAAGAATAAGATGGCCCGGCGACCAGCGCGCCATTTGGCGGCACAGTTCCGACCCGATCGACCCGCCGGCGCCGGTGACCAGCACACGTTTGCCGGAAAGCATTTTGGCGACATCCTGGGCATTGATGTCGATCGGCTCCCGGCGCAGAAGGTCTTCGATATCCACGTTGCGCAACTGGCTGACGCTGATCTGGCCCGACAGGATCTCATACATGCCCGGCATGGTGCGTGACGGCACACCGGCGGCCTCGCACAAGATCCGGATTTCACGAATCACAATGCCGGGCGCCGTGGGGATGGCAATCACCACTTCCTCGACGTCATATTGCTTGACCAGCCGGGGGATATCCTTGCGTGTGCCCAGGACCGGAATCCCGTGAATGGATTTCTTCTGTTTGTTCGGGTCGTCATCCACGAAGCCGACCGGCTCGATGTTAATATGCCGGCTGGAGAGCATTTCGCGGGCCATCACGGCGCCGGCATCGCCGGCGCCCATGATCAGGACGGCCTTGCTGTCGTTCTTTTGCTCATTACGGCGGCGTTTGTGGGCCGCAATTCGCACGCTGAATCGGGCGCCGCCGACCACGACCAGCGTCAACAGTCCGTCGATAAACGGCACCGAGCGCGGCAGGCTGTGCGCGTTGTCCAGCCCCAGAATGCCGGCGCCGAAAAATACGCCGGCGATAATCATGGTGGCGCTGCCGACAGCCAAAACGATGCTGATTAGCTCATCCACGCTGGCATAGCGCCAGTAGCGGCGATAAAGGCCAAATATATAAAAAGTCGCCAGCTTGACGATAAGCGCCAGGATTGTGAATTGCATCAAAGCCGGCGCGTAACTGGCGACCCAGGCGGCGCTGTCCAATCGCATGACCAGCGCAAGCGTGGGAGCCACCGATAACAGCACCACGTCCAAAAGGAATAAATGACGGTTACGCATGGGATATGACCGCGATATTTTATTGGGGGGTTACACAAAATTCATGACCGAAATTACCAGATCCAATTGGCAGTAAGAAAGCTAAAAATACAGGCTAAAAATACATATTTTCGATCCGAATAGGGGCGGGTTCCCGCGTCCCCGCGACCTTGCGTCACGGAGCGCGTAAATTTACGGCGCCCGCCGGACAAGCCGGCGGGAAGCCCCCAATAACTGACGCATCGCAAAGCGGCGGGAAAGGTGTTGACAGCAAATATAAAAGATATGAGACTTCTTTTGAAAAGGCGCGCAATACTTGCGTGTTCGGTCAACAGCATATGAAAAACCGGGATTATAATCCAACATGAATAATATTTCCGTCGTTCTTATCGGCCTGAGCAGTTACGGCGCCGGTTACGCCCGCTCGTTGATCGAACAAGGCGCGGCGCATAACGCGCGGCTGGTGGGCATTGCCGATCCTTATGCCGCGAAAAATCCCTATTGGCCGACGGTTCAACGGCAAAAAATTCCGCAATACGCTAATTTTGCGGAATTCATCGCCGATCAACGGGCCGATCTGGCGGTCATTGCTTCGCCCACCTATCTGCATTGTCCCCAGACTTGCGCCGCCCTGCGCGCCGGCCTGGCCGTGCTGTGCGAAAAACCGGTGGCCGGCACCGTTCAGGAAGCTCGGCAGATGATCGCGGCGCGCGACAAGGCCGGAAATTTTGTGGCCATCGGTTACAATTGGTCGTTCAGCCGGGAAATCCAGGCTCTCAAACACGATGTCATGGCCGGCCTGTTCGGCCGGGCGGTGCGTTTGAAAACACTGGTGCTATGGCCGCGCGCGCAGGCCTATTATACCCGCAATAATTGGGCCGGCAAACTGCGGATGCCGGGCGGCGAATGGGTGCTGGATAGCCCGGTCAACAATGCCGCCGCCCATTACCTGCATAATATGTTCTATGTTTTGGGCGCCGCTGTCGACCAAAGCGCCCTGCCGGCCGAAATCGTGGCGGAGCTTTATCGCGCCAACGATATTGAAAATTACGATACGGCCTGTTTGCGCGCCAAAACCCGCGATGGCGCCGAGATTTTCTTTGTCACTTCCCATGCCGTGAATCCTATCGCGCCCATCCGCTTCGAATTCGTTTTCGAGCGGGCCAAAGTCGAATATGAAGGCGATTCCCATTTCCGGGCGGTGTTCAATGATGGACGGGTCAAGGAATACGTCCGTGCCGCTTCCGAGCAGGATTCTGACAAGCTCTGGCAGTGTCTTGACGCTATCCGCAACGGCGGCCGACCGGTATGTGGATTGGAGGCCGCCATGGCCCAGACCCTCTGCACGAACGGCGCCCAGGAGTCTGTAACGGGGATTACACCCTTCCCCTCCGCAATGATCCAACGCCAAAAACAATTAGTTGACGCCAATAAAACCGACGAATATACTGTGGTAACCGGCCTGGCCGAAACTCTGCGAACGTGTTACGACTTGGGTAAATTGCCGTCCGAGCAAGGCCTGCCCTGGGCCAAAGCCGGCCGCCGCGTTGACCTGCGCGCTTACGAGTGGTATCCGGGCGGGAAGAAACCATAAAAGGAAAATAGCGCCGAACGAGTGCTTGTCGAGGATTTGGAATTGACAACGGGAATTGACATGTCCTTTTTACATGATATTGTTCCGCATATTCGATCCGTTTCATTCCTCGGTAGCTCAATGGTAGAGCGGGTGGCTGTTAACCACTAGGTCGCAGGTTCGAGCCCTGCCCGAGGAGCCCCGCAAATCGGTGTCAAACACGAACTTTGCGTTCCATCTTCGCTTCACCTTGATTTTCAAGTAGTTCCGGGGTAGTTCTCCATCCAGCACTCATGCAAAGTTCGTATGTTGCATTTGAGGGTGCAAACGTAATACGAACTCTGCCGGTATCATCGTGCATTCATATTTTAGAAATCACATATGAGTACCAATCGCTTGCGGAGAAATTCAATAAAAACAGCACCCTCCAGTTTGTCTTGATAAGCCTTTTGATCCTCAGTTCCAGAGAAATCTTTCTTTGTTGCAAACGGTGGATCAATATAAATTAGACGAACGCCGTCTGTTCCGTCAGCGTTTCGAAGTTTTCCTTCGCGTTTCATCTCCAAGAGAGTTTTCATCGCCTGGAGATTGTCGCCGAAAATCAGCATATTGCGCCAATCCGCGCCATTGCGCCCGAAAGTGCGGACCGGTTGAAGCGGCACGGCTAACGTGTCGGCAATAATATCTTCCTCGCGATCCTTGCCTTGATAAACGAGTTCGTATTCCCGCTTCTCTGGCGGGAATAGAATTCGCGCCCACTCGGGGGACAATTCTTCGCCCTTTTCGAGCAGTCGCACCAGTTCTTGTCTTTGCTCCGGGGATAGACTCATTTCCGGCTCCGTTTGACTGAGTATTTCGCGTGTGATTCCTGGGGCGGGTCAGGGTCAGCCCTCGAAATAGAACTTAGCGTCGTTCCGAGTGTGCTTTCCGCTTTGCGGCTTACGCATGGTTTGACACAATTCTTTCAGCGATAGCTTGATATCTTCATCTTCTTCGGCCAAGCCTGTCTCCACAAATTCCCGATACCGCTTCGGCCAGTCGCGCCGTTTTCCGCTCATCCCCGCCGGAATCGGAGCGGATTCGACAAAGTCGAAGGCTTGGCGCTCGTCGGTCATCCGGCAAGGGACGCGATAGATTGCACCCGGATATTCTACTCTCAGATTTCTCGCCATGATCAGCACTCTGCCGTCATCGCTCGCGCTTGTAAAGTTCTATTTCGAGGGCTGACCCTGATTCGCTCACAAGGGTCCGCATCAACTATCTCGCCATTCACAAGGGTGCTTAGGCGATGATTTGGGAACAAGATTGCCTGTTGTCCGGTCCCGTGGTATTATTCAAACATGCCTGTCAAATCAAAATACCGGCTGACGGTGACAAAGGCCGCGCCTGCTACCGCACAAGAAACGATAACGCCATGCATAAGGAGCATACAATCATGAAAAAACAAAGCGAGATCGGTCTCGGGGCGATCGGAGCTGTCGCCGTTTTGTCGGTCCTGGTTGCCGTGGAAAGTCCGGCCTGCACGGGGATTCGGCTCAAGACCAAGGATGGCGACACCATCTCCGCCCGCACCATGGAGTTCAGCGCGGAGCAGGTATCGTTCAATCTGATCGTCGTGCCACGGGCCTACGCCTATCAAGGCCGCACTCCGTCCCAAACCTCGGGCATGGCCTGGAAGGTTCAATATGCTCATGCCGGCTTCGGCCCGTTCGGCATGCCGATGGTCGCGGATGGCCTCAACGAGAAAGGCTTGGCATGCAGTGCGTTCTTTTTCCCGGGCTATGCCAAATATGAAACCGTGGCCGAAGTCGATTATCCCCAAACGATCTCGTGTCTCGATTTGACCTCCTGGATTTTGGGCGCGTGCGCGACGGTCGCGGAGGTTCGCGAGCGCCTGCCGAAGATTCATGTCTGCGGCGCCGTGCTGGACGCCTGGGGCATCGTCCCTCCCTTGCATTACGTGGTCACCGACGACACCGGCGCTTCGATCGTCATCGAGTATGTGGACGGCAAACTGTCGATCTACGACAACATGATCGGCGTGATTACGAACGCCCCCGCGTATGGCTGGCATCTGACCAATCTCCGGAATTACATCGGCTTAAAGGCCGTCAACGATCCGGCCATTAGCATCAACGGCATGAAATTGGAGCAATTCGGCCAGGGCTCGGGCGCCATCGGCCTGCCCGGAGATTTCACGCCCCCGTCGCGATTCGTTCGCGCGGCCTTCCTGGTGCAGGAAACTTATCCCGCCAAGGACGCGGACGAAGGCATCGCCACGGCGTTCCGTATTTTGAATCAATTCGACATTCCGCAAGGCGCCATTCGCAATGTCCAGGGCAACAAAGTCGTCAGTGACACCACGCAGTGGACCAGCGCGGCCGATCTAAAGAACCGGCGATATTATTTCCACACCTATAACAACCGCGCGGTGCGGATGGTGGACCTGAACAAACTGGATTTGAACGCCCCCGCCGTCAAGAGCCTGAACGTTCAAGCCCCCGGCAAGATCGAAGATATCTCGGCGGAATTGAAATAGACCCCGAGGAACAGGGCGGTTTTTCGTGTAGAACCGGCTTTACAGCGGCTATCTTCGGCATGGAATAGCCGGTGTTCCGCCAAAGGCGGATCCGCCTCTGGCGGAAAAATCCTGCGCATTGAAATTGAGCGTGCAACGCAACGCCGCTTTCTCATCCAGAAACATCAGCCTCCGGCTGATGCCGAAAAATTTCAGATTTCCCGGTCCCGGCGGAGAAGGAACATCCTATGATGTCCTCCAATGCGCCATGAAGCTCTCCGGGTAAATTTTGCGCAACATTGTCTATTTCAAAGCATTACATTATGTTTGCCCAAGTCTTTCCTGGCGCTATTTGGAGGCTTACACGTCAAATCCCGGACTGAAGGCAGCCGTGGTTTCCGTAAAATGAGTTGGCACTTTCTTATGGAGTGCGGGCGGCCTCGATCGCCGAAACTGCGGCAACGGAGGCCCGTCGCCCTCAATGAAATCGGTGAAAATGTGCCAAACTATTTTCCGTCCGAATCAGCAAATCTGAACTTAGAGCATTTTGCAAGGAAAAGAAACTCGCAGCTCGCGTGTGCAGAAACGGTGCAATTCGTTTTACCGGCAAAATTTACACCTCGCCCTCTGTCGCCGGCGCCGCTGCCGTCAAACGTCGCACCGGCAACGGCTGGACCCTTTGGAAATACGAACGCGTCCGGGGATTGGATGAAACTCGATGCTCTGAGAAAATGAAATCTATCAGGATGATGTACAATGGAAATTGCTTTATCTAAATAATCTCGACGGCAAGCAGGCCTCGACTCGCAAGTTTTTAATCCAAATTCCAGATCATTTCGCCGAAACCAAATTACATTTTTGACACAATAATCCTTCAAGCACCCCCCCCCCGATGGAGACCCCTTTCGTTTGGTCAAATGTAATGACCGCGCCCAGATTCCTTGACTTTTTGATGTATCCATCGTATTTTGGCCATAGTTTGTTGTTGGAAAAGCGCAGGAAACAAAACGAACAATAGCATTGGTAATTCTTTGCAATGGCTTGATTATCGCTTTGGAGGGATGGCAGAGCCTGGTTTAATGCGCATGACTCGAAAGCCTACCGGCGACATTTGCACATCAGTGCAGGCAGTTGCAACGTGTTGCAATCCAATTTATTCCGCTTTACTCACTCTTGCACCAAGAAGCACCCTCAAGCACATAATCGCCTGTTTTTCTGTAGGAAAAGTGTAGGAAAAAATGTATTTCAATTTTCTTGTTTGAAATGTATGTCGCGGCCGGTCAAAAACGGACGATTTTCGCCGGTTTGAAAATGGATCAAAAATATGATTATGTTGCCGTCAAAGGCGATAACATTTTCACAGGTAGGGCGAACCCTCCGGGTGAGCCGT